>QWCN01002657.1_pt1 | contig 22908 bp, 17 predicted proteins | sample 1972711 | NCBI WGS metagenome assembly QWCN01 (sample SAMN09866707, study PRJNA288562) | Human gut metagenome isolate term1_stool, whole genome shotgun sequencing... | isolation source: gut | host: Homo sapiens | place: USA: California
AGAGAACCGGTGGGCAGAATTTGCAGCAGTGCAATTTTCATAGGGCGTCAGCCTCCAAAGCAGAGCTTCATGATCACCGCAAGCACTGCCAGATGTACGGGATAGAACAGGTAAAATCCCAGCTGCACCGCCCGGCTTGCCGTGGCTTTCCGGCCGGAATACAGGCAAATGGGGATCATGGCAAACAGCGCAAACAGCTCTATGGGAATCTGAATGACACCAAAGGAGATCGCCGCGTTGTTCATCATCAGGCACAGCGCCGCCAGCCCCGCAAGCTGTATCATCCGGCGATTGGGAAGCTCCCGGGTCAGCCAGAACAGCGCGACTATGGCCACACCGTATCCGCCGTAATCCGTTTTCAGCCACTCCGCCGCGAAGAAAAACGGCACGGCTGCCAGCAGCTTTATCCAGCATTTGGGGCATTTCTTCATCAGCTCCACCATTCCGAAGCCCAGAAGCAGCGTCACCATCACGCTCTGATGTTCCCACGTCCACCCGCCGAACAGGGCAATGTCAAATCCCGGCTCCGACAGCAGCGCGCCGACAAACAGCCGGAGGGCATATCTTCGTGGGTCATGGGTGTAATGCGCCCCCTCGGCCAGCAGAAAGCAGTAAATGGGAAACGCCACCCGGCCAATGATCCGCATGGCAAAGTACAGATAGTAGATTCCGTCGAATGGCGTCACAAAAAACTGCGACTCCACCACGGTTGCGCCCACATGGTCGATCAGCATGGTGACGCAGGCAATGATTTTCAGCGTTTCCTGGGAAAGACCGGATTTTTTCATAAAGCACTCCCCTTCGCCGCTCACGGCGCAGCGTTGTTTCCGCCATTATAGCGCACCCCGGGAAAAACTGCAAACTTTTTCTGATGCTTTGTTGCATTTTCCGATAAACCGGGATATAATGGCAGAAAAAGGGGGTGTATGGGATGTTTCTCAGCTTTGTGGTTCCCGTTTACAATGCGGCGCAGTATCTTCCCGAATGCTTAGACTCGCTGCTGGCGCAGGATATTTCCGATTACGAGATCATCTGCGTCAACGACGGCTCCAAGGATACCAGCCCGGAAATTCTGAGGCAGTACGCGGCGCAGCACGGCAATATCCGCGTGATTGACAAGGAGAACGGCGGTGTCGTCTCGGCACGCAACACCGGCCTGTCGGCTGCGCAGGGCGATTACATCTGGTTTGTGGACGCGGACGATTTTCTGCTGCCCAACATCCTTGGCTCCCTGCGGGACAAAACGGTGGAAACCGCATGTGACCGTCTGATCGTGGGCGGCTACCAGTTCACCGACTGCCTGACCGACGAGGAAATTGCCCTGTCCCGGCAAAGGAAGCTGCCCATCAATTCTCCCTGGTATGATTCCGTCGTGTGGAGAAGTCTTTTGCGCAGGGAGTTTTTGCTGAAAAATGGTCTGAATTTCCGCTATCCCGAGCTGACCCACGGCGAGGACGGCCTGTTCATGTACGAGGTGGGTCTTTGCGCCCCGAAAAGTGCCGAAATCAAGCTGGCGCTGTACTGCTACCGGGAGCATTCCGGCTCCGCCGAAACAGTTGTCACTGTGGAAAATCGCCGCAGGAAAATCCGTTCCTTCGTGCGTATTGCGGAAATTCTTCTGAATTACTACCGCAGCGGCAAACAGGACTCCACCACCGCCGACAAGCTGATGGTCTTTTTATGGTTCGCCCTGTACGAAGCCGCCGCCCTTCCCCGCAAAGATGCCGCCGCCGTATTGCGTCAGCTGCGTCAGAAGGGACTGTATCCCTTCCATCGTCCCCCGCAGTGTACGCTGGCTCACGCCCACATGACCCGTCAAACCGGCTGGGTGGGTGCGATTCTGGATTGGCTATGCCGCCATCTGCACACCCGCTGGGGCTTTTCCCTGATGTGGCTCCTACAGCGGCCGGTGCAGTGGAAGCGACGCTTAGCACGTTCAGGTAAAACGACATAAGAGGAAGGATAAGTGCAAATGGATAAGATAACGGTAGCCGTCCCGTGCTACAACGAAGAACCTGTTCTTGATCTGTTTTACAGCGCCATCACCGCCGTAGCAAAAGAATTTCCCGGCACAGAGTTTGAATTTCTGTTCATTGACGACGGTTCCCGGGACAATACGTTAGGGAAAGTGCAGTCTTTTGCTCAGAAGGACAGCCGGGTAAAATACATCTCCTTCTCCCGGAATTTTGGAAAAGAAGCCGGAATTTACGCGGGGCTGGAAAACGCCACCGGAGATTATGTCGTCATCATGGATGCGGATCTTCAGGATCCGCCGTCCCTGCTGCCTGAAATGTACCGAGCGATCACCGAGGAAGGCTACGACAGCGTCGGGTCCCGTCGTGTCACCCGGAAGGGCGAGCCGCCCCTTCGTTCCTTCTTTGCCAGGCTGTTCTATAAAATTATCAACAAAATCTCCGACGCCGACATCGTAGACGGCGCCCGGGATTACCAGATGATGAACCGGAAGGTGGTCGACGCAATTCTCTCCATGGGAGAATACAACCGTTTTTCCAAGGGTATCTTCGGCTGGATCGGCTATCGGAAGAAATGGTTGGAGTATGAAAATATCGAACGAGCCGCAGGAGAAACCAAGTGGAGCTTCTGGTCGCTGATGCTATACGCGATTCAGGGAATTATCGCTTTCTCCACGGCGCCGCTTGTTTTGTCCTCGGTGCTGGGTCTTTTGTGCTGTGTTCTGGCTCTGGTGATGATTGTCGTCATTATCATAAGAACCCTGGCCTTTGGCGACCCCACTGCCGGCTGGCCGTCGCTTGTGTGCATTATCCTTCTGCTCAGCGGTATTCAAATGCTGGGGATCGGCATATTGGGGCAGTATCTTGCCAAAACCTATCTGGAGACCAAGCGCCGCCCCATTTATCTGGTCGCGCAAACCAATATTGCAACCAGGAAATAACCTGCGTACATACGAAAAATGACCGGCTCACAGCAGCCGGTCACTTTTCATATGTGCAGGGAAATCATTCTCCCTGCGGAATCTCCAGATGGTACTTTTCATTCATTTCCGCGCTGGGAACCACCGTAATATCGATGGGGTAGCTGATGATTCCATGCTCGTACAGCGTATTGGTTATCCTGGGGAGAAGAACCACACTGTGCGGCCAGTTGTCCTGTGTATCGGGGTCTTCCGTATGAACCGGAACATAAAGCAGCATCTGCTTCTGCCCTGCCTGATCTGCCTGAACATACTGATCAATAATGTCCCGGCTGATTTCCGCGCAAATCTTCGGATCCAGATTCTCCACCGTCGATTCCTGGAACGTCGCGCCTCTGGTATTGATTTGGGAAGCCAGGATACACAGCGCCAACGGAGTAAAGAAAAACAGCTTTGGCCAGACCGAGAGAAGGTACGCAAAGCAGAGAGAAACGATCATCAGGCCGAAGAAGCAGAACTCGAACAAATACTCACTGCGGTAAATATAGCTGGGCGAAACTGCGGCACACAGGAACAGTGTATACACCAGTATGGCAGCCGCCGCAACGATGCAGACACCGGACAGCCAGGGGTCTACCTTATTTCCCGGCTTTTTCCCTCGGGATACCACCAACGCGGCAATTGCCGCAATAACGCAGCCGACGCTGATGCACCAAAAAACCGGACTGCACCCCAAGGCCACTTCCTTCAATCCATAAAGCGTGTATTTTAATTTCCACGCAAACGATCCGTTCCATTCGCTGGAAGTAGCTCTTCCGCCGCTCAACTCAAATATCGCGCTGACCAGCCATGCCAGGAGAATACCGAGGTACAGCGCATTCTCACGGACAAACTGTCCCAGCCGGAAAGACTTTCCTTTCCGGATTATGGAAATCAACAGGCAGCTGCCGGCAAATGCCGCCAGAATACCGCTGGTCGTCAAATTGGAGAAAATCGCGTAGTAAAGGATCAGATAAAATATACCCTTTTTTGCTGGACTTCCTCCGGCAAGAAAAGCGTCGAAGCCGGGATTATTCAGCATGTACATCACAAGCGCCGCATTCAGCAGACCGGGAATCAGGTAATTATAGTAGCAATTCAGGTCGAAACAAAAAAACAGATAACTGTTGTCCTGCTGCCGGCTTCGGAAAATCAGGAAATGAAGCAGCAAAAACAAAGCGGAGGCAGAAACCGCACCCGCCGTCTTCACAGGCAGCACACGCTTCACCAGCTCTGTAAAACAGAACACATAAACGGTGATAAAAGCGCTGACCACCAGAGCATGCATCACCGTCTGAGCCAGGATATAATCTCCCAGCAGCGGCATCAGCGTATAGACGGCAACCGTAGAAAAAAACGGCATAACCGTTTCCGGAAACACCTTTGCCGGATTCCAGTCACCCCAAATCGGTGTTGCGCTGCGTACATAGGCAAGATAAGTCCAGTCATCCGCGTCGTAAACCACCAGCGGATGGATTTGTGTAAACCAAACAAGCAAAAAGCCAAAAACGCCCAGATACCAGACCAGCTCAAATCCGGTTAACTTTCTCTTTTTCATGCAAACCTCCCCTTCGCTATACAGGCAGGTTAACTATAGACCATTTGGAGAATCCTGTCAAGGCAATCCTGGCATTCCGGTGATTTTGTAACGTATGCTTTTCTTTTTAGTCCGTGGATACGTATTTTCTGGTTGCTTTTTCCTCACGGATGGTGTATAATGCCCTACAGGCATCCGGGAGTGGTCCAGTTGGTAGGGCGCTTGGTTTTTGGGGGAGAATACGACCAGCCGGATAAAATAACGAAATAACCGGGTGTAGCGCAGTTGGTAGCGCGCCTGCTTTGGGAGTGCCGTGGCGGTATCCGGGACGGGTCAGGGCGAAACGACGCAAAGCCTTGCGACGCCTGCGTTTGCTGGACTTTCCCCGATTGCCGAAAGCGGCACAAAAACGGTTTTGACCACAGGAATGACCACAGACAGAAAAATCTTTATTTTTACCGCTCGCCATGGTATCATGGCAGAAATTGAATATCCGGGTATAGCGAAGTTGGTATCGCGCCTGGTTTGGGAGTCTTACTGAGAGTGGACGACTAATTTGCCCTACCGGCGATTTTCCCTTGCGGCTCTAGCACTTTTCCCCTCGCCGCATTCCCCGTTTTGTGTGTCAAAGCCTGTTTGACCACAGTTTTGACCACAACAGCAGCAAACCCTTTTTCTGCTTCAATTTCATATCCGGGCTTAGCGAAGTTTGGTATCGCGCTTGGTTTGGGACCAAGAGACCGTGGGTTCAAATCCCGCAGCCCGGACCAAAATCCAGAATTTGTGTCATGCAAATTCTGGATTTTTCTTTGTTTATAGCATGAAATTTCTTATTTTTTCAATTCTTTTTACAACTGAATGTCTACTAGCTTTCCAATGCCCACGAAACAATTTTGAAAATATTTATTGTCCGCTGTATTTAAGAAATTTCAATGCGGCGATTCTCGATACAAGAAGCGAAAAACAAGCTCAGCAAAAACTCTTGTGCCCTCGGTCTCTTGGTAAGTTCCATCATGGTTATTTCCTTCAAAAGGTTAGGGTTGGTATTCCATGCTCTTTCTGACATTCGACGAATTTCTGCGTCTATCGCCCCGCAGCTACATCCTAATTTCTCAGCAATCGGAAGATAAATCTCTTTTTGTATCGCAGTTATATGATATTCGTCATCTGCAATACAATGCAATGCTTGTAGAATGATATAGTATCCTTGCCAATATGGTAGGAGTCCCAATGCATTCAAAAGTTTCTCTGCTCTTTCTTCATCATAGATTCTTCTAAGGAAAATCGACGCTTTGGATTTATTTGGTGTAAGGTTGCAAGACACTTTTATGAAATCCTCCGATTCAATATTCTGAATTGGCTCTGCCGGTTTACTTTCTCGAAAAATCTCAATCGCACCTTTGCCTTGGACCTTTAATATAACATACTTTGCTTGTGATTTCGTTTCTGTCAACAATAACATCTCCACATCTAATTTTTATCTCATCACAATTTTAGCTGCATAATTCACTGTTGGCAAATACATTTGTGGATAGTATTCTGTCACGGTTTGGCCTAGATATTGAACGGCTAGGGGTTCTGTTCCGTACCAGCGCCGTCCATGGTCGTCTCACGATCTGTGAAGTCGATTTTCAGGATGTCCGACTTCGTGGATACCGGTTTGACGGTGGAATTTTTGTCGCTGGGGGATAGGGTGATTACAACGTAGAAGTAGTGCTCACCGGTGGGGTAGGCGGTATTGGGGTTGATTTCGCATTCCTTGAAGTACTCCCCGCTTACACCGCCCTCTCGCTTCCCTTTGCAAATTGCATCTTTAACGAGTTCGGCTCCGTCGTAGCTGTTCGTGGTAGAGTGATAAAGCGTCACTATGGAATCAACATCGTAGTCCGCATATTGGAATCGAACATTGAAAGGTTTGGGAGCTGAGTTTCCCTTTGTGATCGCCGTATATCCGCCAGGAACCATTCCCGCATTCTCGTCAAAAACATAGGTTCCAGGCTGCCCAATAACTTCTGCCGCATGGATATACTTAGTCAGGTTCGCGCGCACAGAAACATTATTCGTTTTTGCCTTATACTCTTTTCCATCTACAGTATTGGTAATAACACAATAGTAACCGAAGGAAGAATTCACATCCGTGGATGGTACATAGTCTTTCGCATTTGCGACAAGCTGATCCTCTTTCGCAATCTTATACCATTGGTAACTTAACTCGCCCTTCGATGGTTTAAGCACCTCAACGGACAGAGTGATTTTGTCCCCCTGGTTGCAATTAATTCTGGATCCTGGTTGAGAAAGAATTACCGGTGTAAAATCGCTGCTGTCTTTTGTAGTAACTGTCGCAGCATCAGATTTTACGAAATAGGATGTTTCTCCCTTGGTATCCGTAATAACACAATAGTAGGCAGCTTCACCAACAGCGTCCGTTTTTGGCGCAAAACTTGCGCCGTTCGCATTCGGTATCAGTTCGCTGTCATCCTGTGTTCCTTTGTACCACTGGTAGGAAAGCGTCCCCCCATTCAAAGAGACCGCCTCTACATTCAGGGAAATCTGATCCCCTGTGTAGCAGGTAACACTGACAGGCTGCTTACTAATCTTTATCCTGGATTCTACGATTTGCACCAGAACGGAATATACACGCGTTGTCCCGTTTGCGGCTACCAGTTTTACGGGAACAACCGCATACGGGTATGCTCCTTCATAAACAACCGGATAATCGGCCGGGTTGATTGTAGCCTCCGATCCGGCCTCTCCGGAGTTTCCGATGTAGACCGTTGTCGCACTCTGAATCGGGGATACAGATATTGTGACCGCACTGCCAGTAGCCGCTTGCGTTGTCTTTGTTTTTACCGCTCGCATATTGGGCACAGCACAAAGATCAATCGCCAACGGAATTTGTTTGTTGCCTTCAGAAACTGTGAGTTCCTTCATTCCGGGGTATTTATGAATGTTGAATCGATAAACCTCACTAGAAGTATATGTTCCGGTCTTAGCGCTATATTCACCGATCTCAATTACATAATACCCGGTATCCCCATACGGGAATTTCGTAGAATCAATCGCAACGGAGGATTTGAAGGATGTGCGTACCCCAGCCTCGCCATTGTAACTGATCGTCATGGAATACGAAGCCGATCCCATAACATCTAAAGGTAGAAGATTAAGTCTATAGTCTGTCCGATCATTGATCTCAATATCGAACATACTACCATTCCAGTTACCCTGGTTATTAGATACAACTCTGTCATCTGCCCATATTGTAAGGCTGTTCATATATGCCTTATATACGGTCACTGTGGCAATATCTGTTTTTACAGAATATTCTTTCCCATCTACCGTATTGGTTACAATGCAGTAGTATCCACTGGAACCGATGGTATCGAGAGGTGCTGCGTACATCTCCATCGTTGAAAAGTCATCTTCCAGCTTTTCGTCCGTAGGATTGCCGACCTTATACCACTGGTAAGATAGCACGCCGTTGGCTACTGTTGCCTCAACTTCAAGGACGGCGAATTCATCCGGTGACTTTTCTGTGGTAACAGATTGGGGCTGTGCTGTGATTTTCGGATAATAGTCCTCCGCCATTACCCACAGCGTGTATTCTTTGGTTACAGCAGGCTGCCCTTCAACTGTGGGAATCTCCAATTTAATAGGAATGACCACATAGTTCTGTGTCCCTTCCAACGTAGATTCATAATCTCCAAGCTTCACCGCAGAACCGGATACAAAGGCCGTCGTGGAGCTGCCCAAATATACCTTGGCGCTCTCGCTGTTTGCCGTTACCGTCAGCTTGATCTCGTCCGCCGTCACCGCACTGGTAGTCTTTAACTTCCCGGTGCTGTTGGCCTCGCTCATGTCTACGGCAATCTCGGCTTCATCCGCCGTCACCGCAATGCTGGTCAGACTCAGCTTTTTGGTAGCTTTGAACTTGTAAACCTCGCTGGCGAGATAGCTCTTACTGGCACTATCGTATTCTCCCACCTCTATGGTGAGGTAGCCGGTATCACCTACAGGAAATTTGCCGGTGTCCAGTTCTACATTCTGTTTGTATGCGCCAACTTCGCCTTTCTCCCCATTGTAGCTGATAGTCATGGAATATTTCCCAATCATATCCTTATTTATAGGAAGAATCTCCAGCTTGTATGTATTGGCACTGTCAACATTGATATTGAATTCCTTGCCCTGCCAATAGCCTTGTCCGTCAAGAATCTTATTTCCATTCTCATAAAGGTTCAGCTTGGCAATGTAGGATTTATAAACATAGAAGGATATTACATTGGATTTTACAGAATACTCTTTTCCGTTGACAGTATTCGTTACAATGCAGTAGAACTGGTTTGTTCCAAGAATATTCTTGGGTGCAAGGCACATACTGCCCATTGCGTAGTCATCACCGAGTTCTTCATCCTCCGGTGTGCTGACCCGATACCAATGGTAGCTCAGTTCTCCGTTACCCTTTGCCTCGGCCTCGATTTCCAGGAATACTCCACCAAATTCTTCATACTCGGTAGTCTCGGATTCAGGCTCCGGTTGGTGGGTGATAACAGGATAGTAGCTCTCAACCTCCACCCACAAGGTGTAGGATTTGGTAACAGCTGCCTGTCCATTGATCGCGGGAATTTCCAGCTTAACAGGGATAACCGCATAGCTCTTCGTTCCCTCTGTCTGGGTCTCATAATCTCCCAACTTCACCGCAGAGCCAGATACAAACGCTATTGCGGAGTTGCCCAAGTATACCTTGGCGCTCTCACTGTTGGACGTTACCGTCAACTTGATCTCGTCCGCCGTCACCGCGCTGGTAGTCTTTAACTTCCCGGTGCTGTTGACCTCGCTCATGTCTACGGCAATCTCGGTGTCATCCGCCGTTACCGCAATGCTGGTCAGACTCAGCTTTTTGGTAACTTTGAACTTGTAAACCTCGCTGGCGAGATAACTCTTGTTGGCACTGTCGTATTCGCCTACCTCTATGGTAAGGTAGCCGGTATCACCAACAGGGAATTTGCCGATATCCAGTTCTACGTCCTGCTGGTATGCGCCGACTTCGCCTTTCTCACCATTGTAGCTGATGGTCATGGAATATTTTCCGACCATTTCCTTATTGATGGCAAGAATCTCCAGTTTGTATGTATTGGTGCTGTCAACATTGATGTTGAATTCCTTGTGTTTACTCTATCAACTTCAACATTATATTCTTTTCCCTGCCAATACCCCTGACCGCTAAGCACCTGATTTTCATTCTTGTAAAGGTTCAACTTAGCGATATAGGATTTGTAGACATAAATAGTAACTATATTCGATTTGACGGAATAGTCTTGTCCGTCAACCGTGTTCGTCACAACGCAATAGAATTGGCTTGTACCTAACATATTGAGAGGTACTTCGCTTGAATGAGAAACCGCTGCATTTCTTCTATCGAAAGAATCTGCATCATCGGTCCTCTCTTGGGTGGGAGTTTACACCCCACATTTGGATTTTTTCGCAGGAAGCCACTCTCAATGGCTTTTTCCAAAGCAGCTCCGCACAGCACATGCATCTTTCGGACAATGGAAGCGGACAAGCCTTCTCCGTATTGTTCGACCCGAATCACTCGACCACTTTTCAGCATTTTTGAATAGAATTGCTGAAAGTCACTTTCAGACAGTTGATTCAGCGGTATTTTCCCAAGTTCCGGGATAATATGGTTATAGATGTTATTCTCATATGCATCTCTGGTCGACTCCCGAACACCTGGTTTGGTATAATTCTGATACCAAAAGTCAATCCACACGCCAAATGGCATATCCGGAGCCAATTTTTTGCTGGGGGGAAGCGTTTTCTCAATCAATTCATTCAGTTTATTCTGACACTCAGTCCTGGTTTTTGCCAGGACATTTTTTGTAACGGGGTCACCGTTCTCCTTGTAAGATACGACAACACGCCCCTCCCAGCGCCCGTCTTTCCTCTTTCGGATTGTTCCCGCTCCATTTTTTCTTCTACCTGTCATTATCATTTCCTCCTACATGATCTGATCAAGAAAATCTCCAACGACATTTGCGGCCTGCTCCCGCATATCTTTGGTCACATGGGTATAGGTATCCAACGTAAATGAGGCATTTGTGTGTCCCAATATCCCCGCCAAGGTCTTTGCATCGACTCCGCTTGTCAAAGCGTGTGTGGCAAAGGTATGGCGCAAATCATGGAAGCGAATAGACGGCAACCCTGCCTGCTTGAGTAACCTTTTCATTTGATGATAGGGAGTAGAGGGTGCCATTGGTGCTTCCGGACGAACAGGATTGGGAAAAATCCACTGACTATAGGATGTTTTCTTTCGGTTTTTAAGTAACTCCAAAGTATGGGGAGGTAATGTAATGGTACGCCTGCCCGCGTCGGTCTTCGTTTCGCCTACACAGCATGGCTGATGTTTCATCGCTATTACCGCACGGCGTATTCGCAGTTTCCCCGTAGAAAAATCCAAGTCCTGCCATTGCAGACCGCAAATCTCTCCACGGCGAAGCCCTGTCGTCAGCTCTGTATAGAAAAAATCGTGCCAGACAGCGTCATTCTCCAGCTCTGCCATAAACCTTTCCACCTGATCCTCCGTCAAAATTTGCTTTGGAGGATAGTTCGGTTTTGGGATTCTCGTACCATTTGTTGGATTGTCTACTACCAGATGCTCCCGTACAGCCGCATCCATAGCCTCATGAAGCATCATATGAATTCTCCGAATAGAACTATCCGCAAGTTGAAACCCCATGGTATCATGCTCATTGATCCTGCCATTTTCTTTCAGTCCGTTGTACATCTGCTGAATATCTTCTGTGGTAACATCCGAAATTCGCATCATGCCCAAGCGTGGCTTGATGTAGTTTTCGATCATGCTTTCATAGCTAGACAATGTATTGGGCCGTACCGCATACGCCGCATAGTTTTCTTTCCATCGGTCCAGCCACTCTCCCAAGGGAATATCACAGTCCTCGGACAGTTCAACATCCCGGTATGTTTCAATGTGCTGATGAAGTTTCTCCATCAGCATTTTCTGTGTTTTAGCGAAGACGGAGCGAAAGATTGGAGTACCATTGGCTTTATGCCCGACAACGATCCGTCCTTCCCATCTTCCATCTTTCCTTTTTCGAACCAGGCCATCGCCATCCGGTCTTTTGTTTGCCATTTCGTATCCCTCCTTTTTCCAAACACATATCACAGAATTTCATAAATATCCAGGTGGCAAAACGGAGAAAAAGCATCCTTTATGCCGCATTCCCGTTGCGTATTGCAAGCAGAATACCCCGCATAACATAATCCACACACGGAATCGCCACGCTATTTCCAAGGGCTTTATACCGTGCCGCATCGGATGCTCCAGGAATATCTGTCCAATGGTCAGGAAATCCTTGCAGGCGCTCGCATTCCAGCGGTGTCAGACGGCGAATCAGGTTTTGGGAAGCCACGATACACTTATCATTGCTGACATACTGATTGCCAATGCCCTTATGGTCTGACCGGACGAGTGTGCCGACTACATTCTGATAAGGCTGTACCACCAGATCTGTAGCATCCTTGTGCTGCCGGGCGCTTTCGGTGCTGACCACTTCGCTCTCCGCAAAAACATCTACCCGCTGACGGCTGAATACCGCGTGGTGATCCGTACTCGAAAGCGTATGGGCAATGTCTTTTTTGCAGTCCAGACCTCTCCCACCATTTTCCGGCTCCCTGTCAATTGCATTGCCATCAATGCAAAATACTTCAGGAGTATCTCTGACCTGAGGCACATTGTTCCATCCAGCTTTCCTATACTTTTCTAACGATATTATTAATCTTCCTTTCAATTCAAAGTTTTAAAGCATAAGGGCTTGAACCTCATCTGGGTTACGCCCATAATAAAAAGGATTATACGAAGCCGGATCATACTAATTGCTTAAATATTTTTATGTATCCGCATTTTTTTGTGGATCTATGTATGAGCAAATGAACCCTGTCACGCAAAAGCTTAACTTCATATATATCAATTGATCATTTTTATTGTAATCTTTAAATAATCCATCCTTAGGTAAGGAAAATGTCCACATCACGTCGATTGTCTTCAGACTCATAAAGCATCTCTACCTACCTTGATTTCAAAATATCATATTTCGCCAATACCTCTCAAATATACGGTTTAGCGAATACTAACCTTGGGAGCTCCGTAACATTCATAACGTCCCGAATTCCAATACTATACTTTGTTTTTCATGTTCAATGATTGCATAGAGTTCAGTTACAACTGTAATGTACTTTTCAAGTACTGAACTGTCCACTGTCAACTAGGGTGACAGCACTTTGCACTTTTGCACATCCCTAGCGTGCAGAAACTGGCACACGTGTTAGTTTGTAACTTCTCTAAAAGATACGATCTGACCGTTGAACCAGTTTAGAAACACAACCAATTTCTCGACATATTCCTCACCAATGCTTGTTTTGCACATACTTTTCAGTTCAAGTATTGATTTGCAGAAAAATAGGTATATAATAAGTTATAATTATTTGTTTTATCCCGGAAATTCACACATATGTTTCAATTAAAACTTCACAGATTATTCATATATTCCCTTTACAGAAAACTAAGCGCCTGCGCCTAACCAGTATCGTATCAAGCAGGGGAATCATTATACTAACGCTAAAGCAATAATGAGAAAAGGGGTTCGGATATGTCTATTTTTTCAACTTGGCTCACAGTTAACCGTGCGTGCAACCTCGGTTGCAAATGGTGCTATGCACAAGAAACAAATAGCGCAAATAATATGGATGTTTTTGTCGCAAAGCGGCTGACTGACATCTCTGTAGAAATAGGGGTAAAAAATATAAAATTAATCGGTGGTGAACCTACAATATACCCGCATTTTTTTGAAATTTTGGAATACCTGATGAGCAAAGATGTGAGCATTGTTATTGTGACAAACGGAATAAAATTAGCTAACAGAGATTTCTGCCTTGCCCTAAAAGGGTATAATTATCCTAAACTACATCTCGGCATCTCAATAAAAGGTGCTTCAGATGAAGACTATCTGGCTGATTGTGGAACTACGGGATTTACTTCTCTTATTTCTGGAATAAATAACTGCAATGAACTCGGCCTTAGCTATTCCTTGTCCTATGTTTTGACCCAAGAAAATATTACGAGTTTAGATTTATTCGCACAGACATTGATTGATAATAGTATAAGCAAGACGATTTTTATGGCATATTGCAATTATATTATTTCTGAAGGAAATGAAGGACAGAACGTGGATTTACAATTAAAAATGGACTATGCTTTTGCCGAAAAATATAGTACAGTTACACATATTTTATCCGATAGGCTAAGAATTCATGAAACTTTCCCTCTGTGTATGTGTGAACCTAATACATTTGAAGCGATGATGAAAAAAGGCCAAGTAGTTACAACTTGTCATGTCCACAAAAGAAATGGCCTGATTTTTGATACTGATGGATCAATTTTGTTGTGCAACCATTTGGCCGGGTATGGGATTGGTAAATATGGTGTAGACTTTAATGATGCTGTATCTTTTACTGACTTTTGGAATTCTGACTATGTAATTAATTTATATAAAAAATTTACCATGTTGCCATCGCAGGACTGCCAGAATTGCAAGTTACTATCAAAGTGTGGCGGTGGTTGCTTTGTTCAGTGGTTTACACAATTTTTTGACGAATACAAAGAATATAGGAGACAAAAGTACTTAGTACAATGACAATTATTGGAACAAATTTAAGATGATATTTGACGAACTACTTAAAAGGCAGAAGTAATAGTCATAAAAGAGTAACTATTGATAAATAGAGGTGAAAATATGCAGAGGACTATTGAACAAATATTAGAAATGCGTCACGCAACAAATATTCCTTTAGATGTTGCAATTGCTGGTATTAGTACTAAAATGTTCACACGTTGTGACTGCTGGGTTTGTGACTGCGATTGTAATTGTGAGAGTAACTGCGCTTGTGATTGTGATTGTCATTGTACCTATTGTGACTGCGATTAAAAAATGCTCCACTCGCTCTGATATGCTCCCTCTAGAGTAGCACTCGAAATAACAAAAGTTTCGTGACTACACTAGGGGGAATACTATTATGTCAAAACGAAACGCAGAGGAGATTATCCAGGCGGTAGAACACTACATACGGGTAGAGTCTAAGCAGATATCGTGGGCACCACATCCAGCAGGCCACTATGCCTCGGAATCTCGTACACCATAGGAACGTAGCCGCCTCCCATTCCCATGGACGCTGGAAGCGTCGTAGAGATACCATCCGTTCTGACAGTAGCATGGTTTTGATTGGATTCCAGCAATAGTGGCTGATGTCCATGCTCCTGGGCACGCAGTGTCCCAGCGATATTTTCCGAACAGTGCATAATCTGACCGCCCTGATCATTGAGGCACAGAATGTTCAGTCTTTCCTTCAGCTCTCTTTCTGGGGTATCGGCTGCAATCTGCGTCCGCTGCTTCTCTGGTTGGGTCCCCAACAATATAGAGTTTTCTCCATCACTGCCAGTAACACCTTGGCGGGCCTGAGTAACAAACGTCTGCATTTGTATGTTTTGTGTTGCCATCAGAGCACCGGACAGGCCGCCTAAGTCAATTCCCTCGTTTCGCTGATTGATATGATAAGACGCACCTACAGGTGGAGGCATATTTGTATTTCTTAGCCCTGCCTGAACTTCCAGTGCTTCTTTAAGCCGCAGAGGCAGTTCCTTCCCTCGTTCCATACTGCGGCGGAGTATACCCAGACAGGCTTTCTTGGTCAAATAGTATTTGGTGTGCGGCTGTTCCTCCAAAATCTGCCACAAGGAAGATTCTTTTCCTTCTCTGGGGCACACCCCAGTATTGAGCGTCCATGCATCGCCACGCCAGGGAGAAAGAGTCTCCCAATACGATTCCCCCAGCAGATTCCCAACGCCCTCGGACAGGTCGAGGAACAGATACGGTATCGAACTTAATTCGGACAATTTCTTCGAGAACGATACGGAAATCTTCGCCTTTGGGCTGTCCGCTGGAGAACGCCCCTGGGACATTTTCCCAGCATAAAAATCTTGGTCGAACAGAGATGCCTGTCCGTCCTCGAAGTAAATCAGCACATCTCATCTCCTTTGTAATTCTCGTTTGCTCCAAGAACAAACCGGAGCGCGCACCGGCTAACCCCGCACGCGCTCCAGCAACAGATAGGTCCTGGCATGGACTCCCGCCGCAGATAATATCTACCGGCGGGAGTGTCCCACCATTCAATTTCGTAATATCCCCAACGTGTACCATGTTGGGAAAACGTTGCTTTGTTACCTCTATGGGAAATGTTTCAATTTCACTTGCCCATAGAGGTATCATCCCACAGTGAACTGCCGCCAGCGGGAATCCTCCGATGCCATCGAATAGACTCCCCATAGTAATTGGCCGCAGATCGTCACGCACTCGCTCTACCACCTTCCAGATATTCCGTTCCTTTCACAGCGGAAATAAATTGTTCAACACCATAAACAGATGGTGTCAGCGGATACTGGCTCAACGCTGTCAGCACCCTTTCCCGATAAGGGCCATTCTTCGCTGCTCTGGAATCCAGAATCGCAATCACCCCTGTGTCATTCTCCGTTCGGATTAGCCGTCCGGCTCCCTGACGCAGCTTTATAATCATCTGCGGAATTGCGCACTCTTGGACAAATTCTCGGACGGTATCGTACTGTGTTTTCTTGTACTCCATGAGCTGCGATCTGAGAGGGAAGGGAAGTCGGACAATAATCACGGAGGAAAGCACATCTCCAGCGCAATCCACACCCTCCCACATGCTCCCGGATGCAAACAATACACTATTCTTTTCCCTTTTGAATTGCCCAATGGCAGTCTTGTCACTGCGCGTCATCTGAATCAAATGATAGTCCAGCAATCGTTTTTTTACCTTTTCATAAACCATGCGAAGCATCCGGTAGGATGTAAACAGGATCGCAGTGTGTCCTCTGGTTGCGTATACCAGCTTGACGATCTCATCGCACACAGCTTGGATGTATTCGGGATCGTCCATATCCGGGAACGGGACATTTTCAGATATATAGAGCCGTGTGTGATTCTTGTAGTCAAATGGCGAACCGTTGCTATGCTCCAGCGTGGCACCTTCCGGGATGTTTCCGCTGATTCCCAGCTCATATTTGAAATAGCGGAACCTCGTATCATCTTTCATTGTCCCAGATGTGAGCACCCAATGGGTATTGGGCATGGACCACAAATTTCTGTTTAGTTCGCCACGCATCGCCGTAGGAACACCACACAAAGATAGCATTCCATTACCTCTATCCAGCTCCATCCAGCAGAGGTAGTCCCCAGGATGCATGAACACGGAGAACTGCTCCATAACTATCTTGCATTCCCGTTTCTTTCTCGAATCCGTTTGGAACTCCTCTATTTTCCGGAGATTTTCCAAAATACCGGAAGTATCTTTTATCGTCCGCTCATTCAGCTCAATGGTACACCGATCTTCACCATCATCCAAGCACAACCCAATATTCCGAAAAATATCGGCGTTCTTTTCCAATGTCTTTGTGAGCAACTGCCGATACTGTTTCCGAACATGTTTATCCTTGCTGGCGTACTTTACGGAATCCAGCAAGTCAGGGATGGTATTCTGCATAATCTCTGCCCCATAAACGGAGTTTGCCGCTTCCAGCAGTTGATGTGCCTCATCAATAATGTAGTAATTGCTGTCCAACAGCACACCATGGCCGGTACTATTCTTCAGCCGCTGGGAGGTCAACAGCAGGTTATGGTTTGTAATCTGGAAGTCAAACTTCCGGGTTGCGGATGCCTGCTTTAAGAATTGGGCGTACCGACACTGATTTCGATACCCACATTGTCTGCAGCTCCCGTTGGCACAGATTTTTGCCTTTACATAGCTTGGGAGTTGTACTGTATCCAGGTCGAAGCCCCTTACAGGTAAATTCAACATATCCAGTAGGCAGAGGGTATCACTATACTGTTCGCCTGCATCCATTAGACCATTCACATAGTCATGGTAACGCCGCAGGCAAAAGTAATGTTCTTTTCCCTTCCTCAAAATTGCCCGGAGAGGTCTGTCTAAAATACCCGCATTCTGAAGGACCTGGGACAGACGGGGGATCTCTTTTTCCATGATCTCTCGCTGAAGATCAATGCTGGACGTGGAAATTGTAATCGGGTTAGCCGCATACTGATATGTCCTATCCATCCGGGACGCGACAAAAGCCGCCGCCAAGTATGCCATTGTCTTCCCGGTACCAACTCCGGCCTCGCAAAGGGTGACTTTCTTTCCAACAAGGCCATTATACATTACATTGGCCATTCTCACCTGATCCTCCCGCACAGAAAATCCAATTTGCGGAAGCAGGCAGTGGAAAATCATGTCAATCCAGTTACCTCGCTGGATTTGTTCGCCCATATTCATCCGTCTGTCACCAGTGTACTTGATGGCATAGAGGATAGCTGGGATCATCATCGGATAGTTGTGATCATCCATACGTTCTCTCGTCATCATCACAGAGGAGCCAAGCCCTGTTGTCTTATCCAACGCAATATAGTGATTCATCACCTGATGACGGTAGTGATAAATAATATAGCGTCCCTCAAACGTAAAGTCATAGATCCCGCTGGGGTCTGCTTTCATCCGATCCGGCATCATCCGAAAGCTCATGAAGTCATTTTTCTGGATTTCAAACATAATGGTATCCTCCTATATATCTTGTGAACCATACTGCATGATCCACTATTTTACTTGATTCCTTCGACTCGCTGCTTACTTAGGAATAAAACGTCCCAACAAATTTCTCAAACTGTCGCTTGTACTTCCTCGCCACCTGTTCAGAAACACCGCACCGTCTGGCCACTTCAGCAGTACAGGATGTCTTCTTTCCATCCATATAGTAGTCCATCAGCATCGGTGCCCAATTGTGCCACTCAGCAACTGACTGGCGCAGCTGTGCGCAAGTGAGGCGGCTTACCGCGGAATCCGCAATATCTTCACTTTCAAGGCCCGCATTCGCTAAAATATCATCTTGCATGGTGAGCATGGACTCCACCGGGATATGCTCATACTGCTTTCTGCGTTGGAGGTTATCCCGAATCTTTCGCTGCTCCCGATCCCACTCCTGCCACGTCTCTTTTGTTGTTTCAATGAACATGCAGTCCACACCTTTGTCATCCGGAATAACATCACGGATAAAGTAGCGGCGCTGATCTGTGGGGAGCTTTGCGCATGCCTGGACAATCGCATGCCAGTTCTCCGCGGTTGTTTCTACCAGACATGTACTCCCGTCCAACTGTTTTTCTTGAAGCAGATACGTTGTTCGCATTCTTATATCCCTCCTGCGCAAAATAAAAAGCCGGGCGCAAAGACAGAGTATCCCTACTCTAGCTTCACGCCCGACCTATGTTGTCATACTGTACATCACTACAATAGACCTTACTCGGTGTCATGATACGATTCCAATATGCACTTTTTCTTTGTTTACGGAGTACAAAGATTTATGAGACTGTTGCCCGCCAGATATATGTGCCTATATCCTTAGCCGTTCTGTAGTCGAGTTTTCCCTTAGCCCTGCGCAGAGAAAGATTCACAACTGCAGTCCTGCCACATTTCTGGCACTTGAGTTCGACCAAACCGCTGGCGGCGCTCATTTTATAGCACAAGATACGCCCGCAGGTTTTACACCGAACTTCCACTCGAATAGGTTGGTCTTCTTTTGAGACCATCTCAACCAACTCCTCTCCTGGCTCTGGCCTCCGCAATCAGCTCATTTCGCTCCAGTAATCCAAGCTGCTCCATCCGGAAAGATAACGCACTTCTGGATACCCCAAGCGCATCTGCCATCTCGCAAAAGCACTGATATTTGTATTCTGAGTATTTTCGGCTCAAAACTTTCACCTTATCACCCAGACCATACACGAACATAGCATCTTTCACCGCGTCTTCAGGAAGCAGGAGACACGCTGCCAATGCATCTGCCTGCCATTCTTCCCAATCTGCAATCTTTCTCTTGGGCGCATTATTTCGTCTATAATCACAAAGCACACGCTGATTCGGTCCATAAATCTCCGGATATAGACGATACAATATCTGGTGGGCACACTCATGCGCAATTGTGAAATTTCGGCGTCCCTTTGCCTTTGGGGAATGGTTCAAACACGACTCAATCAAAACTGTCTTGCCGTCCAAAATGAAAATGGATTTTTCTTTGTTCTCGTCGAAAATCGAAACCATTACTTCATCCGGCGCTGTCATTCCTAAAATCGAATGATCATAAGACAACTGGCGAAAGTAAACAGACAGCCCAAGTATTTCGGCTAACTCCATAGGATCAACGCAATAGCAAAGCCTTTTGGGGGGAATGTAGCGCAGTTTGTACTGGTCTATGATCCGATTTGCAATCGCTTCAATATCTATTTTTGATAGATACGGCATAGCTTTCTCTCCCATTACGCAGTACTGATCTATGGTTTCGCTACACATTTGGTAGCTGTTTCTCTGTTCGTGTTTCTATTATAGAACGTATGTTCATGTTTGTCAAGAACTTTTTATGTCAACACTGCATTTTATGTTTTCTCGCTTTCGCCACAACCTTCCATCTGAGATGTTGAATCTTTTTTGAGCCTTTCTCTTGCTTGTCTCCTGGCCTGCAAATTATCTGGACGATAGCGATCCGGGGGAGGCATTACACCACCTGCTCTACGGAACCCGTCCATCTTTCTGCCTACCTGGGATTTCTCTTGGACGGTCTGGTGCAGACGTGCTTTTGCACTGGCTGGGGGAATATCATACGGCACAACTTCTTCCGAGATCGACTCAAAAACCGCAACTCTCTGTGGGTATTTTTGATCCAGCGCCCGGAGTACTGTATCTTTTCCCGCATAGTGGACGGGGCGTGCGGCTTTATCTTCCAGCTCGCATTTTCCCATATTGAACTCTATTCCCCATTTTGTAAACAGCTTTAGCCTGGAAATAAATGGATGTGCTCCTGTTTTCATCACAATGAATGAGCCTGGACGCATCGACTTCAGCTCATCCGCACTCATCAAAGGTCGCTCTGTCATCTGCAAACTTTCCGATGCGTTCTCATGGCCCCGGCTTACAGAGCCAGTCATAACCGTTCGTGAGCCAAGTGCTTTGGAGACAATATCTGCTGTTTCGCTGGTTGGCGCAAATCCTCCAGCGATGGTAAGCTGACAGTTGTCCTGAATAATTGCCGCTCCCTCTTTTCCGTAGTTCTTTTCAAGCTGCTGGTAACTCTGAATGATACTGACGATGCTCAGCTTTCTGGAACGAGACGCGCTATACATCACCTCTGCAGAGCTGATTGGCGGCAGGGAGCCAAACTCATCGCAGTAAAACATAACACGGTTATCCAGCGCCCCACCTTTTTCATCCGCTACAGTTAGGATCTCCCGGTACAACTGCTGGATCAGCAGTGACACCATAAAATAAGTATTCGGATTTTCCTCCGGTAAAACAACAAACACGGCACATTTCTCATTGCAGAATTTCTCCGCATCTATCGCAGTATCAAAGCAAAGGATTTGTTCCAGTTCCGAATCCAGGAAAGCATTGAGCCGAGACATTGCCGTGGACATAACGGATTGCATGGCCTGTTCAGAGGTATTCAGCGCTGCACCCGCAAACCATCTGGCCTTATGCTCCGCTGGCAGGCGCTCCATCAGCAGTTGAAACTGATTCTTGTCTTTTACCTCTGACGGCCCAAGCAGGTCTTGAATCAGCTTGAAGACGGAGACGATGTGCCGCTGCTCCGGGTCCGCAAACTCAGCAATCAGAAGAATTGTCGAAGTCATCAAGCCCTCAGCGGCATCATAAAAAAATGCGTTTTGTCCATAGGAAGACGCATCTCCATCGCTGTAAATAAGTGTTTTGGCAATAATCTTTGCATACTTTTCTGCCTTTGCTTTATACGACAGCTTGGGATCTTGCTTGTATAGGTCTGTGTATTTGTTCACCAGATGCAGCAGATTAAAGCTATCCGACCTCGTAGGGTTTCTCAAATCAATGACGGATATCGAATACCCATAGGCTTTGCAGATGTTCATGTAATTGCGGTAGAGATCACCTTTGGTATCGGTAGTGAGAAAAGACATGCCCGCAGCGCAGGCATATTCCAAATTGGGGTACAGCCAAAATGCGGTTTTGCCACAGCCAGCCGCGCCGATCATCATGGTGTGAACATCTCCTGTATCTACCAGAGCATACGTTGTTTTCTGAATTGAAACAGGAAAAGCACGACCCTCATTTGAATTCAACCGCAGGCTATATTTTGTTTGACAACCAACAACCACCCCTTGCGGCAGCTTTAGTTGTGTACACTGATTTCCCAAACTGCGCCATCGCTGAGGTGTAAACGGAATTTTCCGGAATGTTCGAGTCAGTTCCTGAGCCGTAGCAAAACGGGCCGCGCCATGCTGACCGTCACCTACGGTTTTCGATTTGATACCATTTAGATTGTACATATGCGATGCCGCGGAAATGAGCGCCAGGATTCCCAGCATACTTCCGCAGACAAGAATCAAAATTGTTTTCCCCTCCAGATGATGCCCTCCTTTTCTGTTCAGAGATATAATAGGGGATTGCGCTTTTAATGAACTTGAAATTACTTCGTGCTTTTTGCGGATCAAATTTCAGTAAAACCAGTTTTATTGAACTTTCATCCTAACAGGAACTTCAAGATATGTCGTTTTACTGAAATTACTTCGTGGGAAACCTTTATTGCGGTTTGACGCTAATACAAAAACCACACCAACCAATTCCTTTAGGAATAGTCGATGTGGTTTTTCTCATAGGTGCGTTTTCCAACACCCAAGTTCGGTTATTGTGGACTTACTTAGCTAAATTAGTCAGCATGCGTGTGAATGGACATAATCCATCATTAAGTGTGGAATTGCTTAGTGCACAATCGCAATGTGAGCCTATACAACCAGCCCCAAATAAAAATCACTTCTTAATGAGATCTCGAATAATGTCCTTATCGGATTCCGGTGTTTTCAGAAGCCTCATCGCATCGTCTACAGAGATAGACAAACTCTCCATAATTGCGCGAATAGCGCTAATTTTTTCTTCCAGACGACCTTCCGCACGGCCTTCATTCCACTCAGCCATCATTAATTTTTCAAATTCTCTACACATGGTGGCAACTCCTCGTGGGCGGTATTGCTAGGTCTGCGCTCACAATATAAATCTGTATGACCAGCAGTAAATGAAATTACTGCTCAATAAGTTTCCGGACGGCATCTTTTTCCGAATCGGGTAATTCCAAGAACTGCATTGCCTCCTCCACAGAGAGACATTTTGGCCATAACATTACGGACTGCTCTTGCGCTCGATTCGATGTTTCCTTCTGCGCGGCCTTCTACACGACCTTCATCCCGTTCAGCCATTACTAATTTTTCAACTTCTCTGCACATGGCGGTTA
>QWCN01005835.1_pt1 | contig 22890 bp, 21 predicted proteins | sample 1972711 | NCBI WGS metagenome assembly QWCN01 (sample SAMN09866707, study PRJNA288562) | Human gut metagenome isolate term1_stool, whole genome shotgun sequencing... | isolation source: gut | host: Homo sapiens | place: USA: California
AACTATGGCCGTTCAAAAACGTACAGCAATGTGCAAAATGAACAATTCCCAAGAAGGCACTTTTACGTGCCCTTCGGGGAATTCGTTCATTTGCACATGTACTACTATTCTTTTGCAAACAGTCTTTTAAAACACTCGGCATTTCAATTCTTTACACCTGCCAGGAAACCACCGACAACTTTTTATTTGGAGAGTTTACTCTCGCGATAGATGATATCATCTCTTCCTGGTCCGTTAGATACCATGGTGATCGGGAATCCGATGTGTTCTTCTACGAACTCGATGTATTTCTTGCAGTTCTCCGGCAGATCTTCGTATTTGCGGATTCCGCGGATATCGCTCTTCCAGCCAGGCAGTTTCTCCAGAACCGGTTTTGCTTTTTCCAGCTGTGCGGTAGTCGGGAAATCGGTGGTAACTTCTCCGTCGATCTCATAACCTGTGCAAACCGGAATCTCATCCAAGTATCCCAGAACATCCAGAACGGTAAATGCTACATCCGTAGCTCCCTGCATACGGCATCCATATTTGGAAGCCACACAATCAAACCATCCCATACGGCGAGGACGACCTGTGGTTGCTCCGAACTCTCCGCCGTCTCCACCGCGTTTTCTCAGCTCATCTGCTTCTTCTCCAAAGATCTCACTTACGAACGCACCTGCTCCTACTGCACTTGAGTAAGCTTTGCATACCGTCACGATCTTGGTGATCTCATACGGCGGCAGTCCTGCACCGATTGCACCATAAGCTGCCAGTGTGGAAGAGGAGGTAACCATCGGGTAGATTCCGTGATCCGGATCTTTCAGTGTTCCCAGCTGTCCTTCCAAAAGAACTGTTTTTCCTTCTTTCAGTGCATTCCACAGATACAGGGAAGTATTGCATACAAATGGTTTTACCATTTCGCGATATTCCTTCAGTGTTTCCAGAATCTCTTCCGGAACCAGCAGTGGTTTGTGATAGAGATGCTCTAACATGACGTTTTTCTTTTCACATACGTCTTTTAATTTTCCAAGCAGTCTTTCTTCATCAAAAAGCTCATTTACCTGGAAACCGATTTTTGCGTATTTATCTGAATAAAATGGTGCGATACCTGATTTGGTAGATCCGAATGATTTTCCTGCCAGACGTTCTTCCTCATATTTATCAAATAAAATATGATATGGCATTACGATCTGTGCACGATCAGAGATCAGAAGTTTCGGCATCGGAACACCACGTTCTACGATGCTGTTTAATTCATTTATCAAAACAGGTATATCCAGAGCAACACCATTTCCAATGATGCTTGTCGTATGGCTGTAAAATACACCTGACGGAAGTGTATGCAGTGCAAATTTTCCGTAATTGTTTACGATCGTATGACCTGCATTTGCTCCTCCCTGAAATCTTACGATGATGTCTGCTTTTTCAGCCAGCATATCGGTAATCTTACCTTTACCTTCATCGCCCCAGTTTGCTCCTACAATAGCCTGTACCATATGTGTCTCCTCCTGTGAATAGCTGTCATACTGCATTTTGCAGTATTTCTCCTATTATATGAGAACCAAAATTCTCTTTTTTATTTTTGAATAGTTACAATAACAATCCTTGTCCAGTATACTACAGTTTCCATCGTTCAGTCAACACAGAAACCAACTGTTTTCCGGCATTTTTACAGAAAGAGAAGTACAGAACCTGAAATTACCACGAAACGATTCTGTACTCCTTTGCCAGCCTTATAAGTACGGCTGCATATAATTATAAAGGTTCATGTACGTCAGACTATCGTAGTGCAGTCCGTCTGCGGTATTAAATCCCATCGACTGCAGATACTGATATGTATTGACAAAATTGTTTGGAAATGCCGCCTGCATTTTCTGATTAAACACCGTAATATTGGCCGGTTTTGCATAACCTTTGTAAAGTTTTCTGTTGACTGGATTTACGGACATGATCACAAATTTTGTATTCGGATACACTCCGATCAGCCACTGATAAGAGGCTATGTACTGATCAATATTTCCAAGATCATTGATACCATGATTCAAAATCACAGTCGCTGCCGGATTCTCATTGAGCACTTTCACCAGCTTCGGAAGTGCTTTTGTGCTGTACCAGGAATAACCACTGCCGACTTCCGCCAGATAGTACTCTGTCAGGTTTTCTTCTGTGCGGATCTGAAGAAGTTTATCGTAAGATACACAGCCCATTGCATTACTTAAACCTACCGTTCTGGAGTCCCCGACAAAGATATGCAGTTTGTCAACAGTCGTGGCAGTATTGTCCGCATCGCCTCCTGTGGTGTTGCTCTCGTCCGTCACTTCGGAGGTATCCGGTTCGGTCGCGATCTTGATGGCCGCACCGGTGATTTCATCCAGCTGATACTCTCCCACCGTCTTTCCTTTCTGAAGGACACCTTTGTTATTAAAATAGTAAAGGGTATTTTTGATCGTATGCCATCCGGTCACTCTTGCACCTGTCTTTTTTGCCAGGAAATACCGTTTCCCGGAGATCGTTTTCCATCCGGTGCAAAGTGCCCCTTTGTTCTTGCCTCTCTTGCGAAGATAGTACCAGGAATTTTTATATTTCTTCCAGCCGGTCTGCATATAACCGTTTTTATCAAAATAGTAAATCTTATTGTTGATCTTTTTCCATTTGTTCTTCGGGCACTTGCCGTTTGCATAAATATACTTCCAGCCGCTCCAGTATTTTACAAACCATCCGGTCTGTGCTTCTTTTACTTTCGGAATCAGTGCATAGCCTGTCTCAGCATGAACCTGTTTCCCAGAAAAGCCCCCCAGCATGCATATGCATAAAAATGCTACAACAATCTGCAGGTATTTTCTTTTTCTTTGCTTGCTCATATTTTCCTCCTTACATCTGTTGACGTAACCTTGTTTACTTTAACATATATTACATTTTTTTACAAGTCTGTTACGATTTTTTCTGTATTTTTGAATTTGAAGCCATACTTTGAAACACTCCCGGTTCACAAAAACACTATGCAAGAATTTTGAAAAATTTTTTGACAACAAAAAAGCAGGTATCTTCTTTTTGGAAGGTTACCTGCTCACGTGCGTTCGACTTGAATTTTTTGTTATTTTAATCCTTTTTCTGGATCAGATAATATGGTAATGCCACAAACAGAATACCGCCCAGCATATTGCCGGCTGTGACAATCAGAAGATTGTAAAGCACTCCCCCGATCGTGATGGCTGTACCCGGATCTAACAGACCGATCGTAAAAAAGGTCATATTGGCAACGCTGTGCTCATATCCGCTGGTAACAAAGGTCATCACACCCAGGATCGCCATCATGATCTTGCCGGTCTCTGTTTTCATTTTGATGCTGCACCACACCGCAAGACATACACAGATGTTACAGAGGATCGCTTTTGCAAAAAGCTCCATCGGAGCTGCGGAGACTTTCGCCACTGCCGCATTTCTCAAGAACGTTCCAACTTCCTGTCCGTTCATCAGTCCGGTCATCATAAAGATTCCGGCTGTCACAACAGAACCGAGCAGATTTCCCAGATAGCAGACGATCCACACTTTGATCGTTTTCCCCCAGGAAACTTCTCCTTTTATAGATGCTGCACTCATTGTAAAATTGTTTCCGGTAAACAGTTCCGCACCTGCCATAAACACAAAATTTAATCCTACTGCAAAGATAAGTCCGTTCAGCAATTTCGTTGCCGGACTTCCCGCTGCATTGAAATATCCTCCCACAACGCCCATCAGCACGCAGCCCAGTCCGACAAACATTCCTGCCAGGAAAGCAGCTGTCACATATCCAAGCGGATTCTTTTCCAGAAATTCCACTTTTTTCTTTGCAGCACCACAAACTGCCTGATACTCTTCTCGAAACATATACGCACCTCGCTTTTTCCTCTTATATTTACACTGAAAAGATGCCAGAGTCAAAAGGCTGGTATACCCATTGAACCCTGGCATCTGCTTGCTTGGAATCTTTCATCCCTGTCTTATGAAAAAATGCATATGACCTTTGCGATCACTTTGTTTTGATCAGAACAGTCCGGAAATCTTTCCTGTCTCATCTACGTCGATTCTCTCAGCCGCCGGAACTTTCGGCAGTCCAGGCATAGTCATGATATCACCGGTCAGTGCTACGATGAATCCTGCACCTGCGGAGATCTTCAGGTTACGAACAGTAATCTCAAAATCTTTCGGAGCACCCAGTTTTGTCTGGTCATCCGTTAAGCTGTACTGTGTTTTTGCCATACAGATCGGGCAGTTGCCAAATCCCATATCTTCGAGCTGTTTTGCCTGTTTCTTTGCATTTGCTGTCAGGACAACTCTGCTTCCGCCGTAGATCTTCTGAACGATCTCATTCAGTTTATCTTCGATAGAACCTTCCAGTTCGTATGCATAAGTAAAGTCGTTTGGCTGATCACACAGACGGATCACTTCTTCTGCCAGAGCGATTCCGCCTTCGCCGCCTTTTGCCCATACTTCAGAGAGAACAACATTTACGCCCAGTTCTTTACATTTCTCTTCAACCAGTTTCAGTTCTGCTTCTGTATCGGTCGGGAATGCATTGATTGCAACAACGCAAGGCAGTTTGTATACATTTGTGATATTGCTTACGTGTTTCAGCAGGTTTGGCATACCTTTTTCCAGAGCTTCCAGATTCTCGTTATTCAGGTCTGCTTTTGCTACACCGCCATTGTATTTCAGTGCACGAACGGTTGCTACGATAACAACTGCGTTTGGTTTCAGACCTGCCATACGGCACTTGATATCCAGGAATTTCTCAGCACCTAAGTCAGCACCGAATCCGGCTTCTGTGATGGTGTAATCAGCCAGTTTCAGACACATCTTGGTTGCTGTTACGGAGTTACATCCATGAGCAATGTTTGCGAACGGACCGCCGTGTACGATTGCCGGTGTTTTCTCCAGTGTCTGTACCAGGTTTGGTTTCAGTGCATCTTTCAGAAGAGCTGCCATAGCTCCCTGTGCATTCAGGTCACCTGCGGTAACCGGTTTCTGCTCTGCGATCTTTCCGTATGTATAGCCAATGATGATTTTAGACAGTCTTTCTTTCAGGTCTGTGATGTCACGTGCCAGACACAGAACTGCCATGATCTCAGAAGCAACGGTGATGTCATAACCATCTTCTCTTGGCATTCCGTTTGTCTTTCCGCCAAGTCCGTCTACTACATTTCTCAGCTGACGGTCGTTCATATCCACACATCTCTTCCATGTGATCTTTCTCGGGTCAATGTTCAGTGCGTTGCCCTGGAAAATGTGGTTGTCGATCATGGCTGCCAGCAGGTTGTTTGCTGCACCGATCGCATGGAAGTCACCTGTGAAGTGGAGGTTGATATCTTCCATCGGAACTACCTGAGCATATCCGCCACCGGCTGCTCCGCCTTTTACACCGAATACAGGTCCAAGTGACGGCTCACGAAGAGCTACCATAACTTTTTTACCAAGTCTTGACATTCCGTCTGCCAGACCTACAGATGTGGTTGTCTTTCCTTCTCCTGCCGGAGTCGGGTTGATTGCGGTAACCAGGATCAGCTTGCCGTCTTCGCCTTCTTTTTCTCTTAACAGATTGTAGTCAATTTTTGCTTTATAATTGCCGTACTGCTCCAGATATTTACGGTCAATACCTGCTTTGTCTGCAATTTCTGTGATTGGAGCCATCGTTGTCTCCTGTGCAATTTCAATGTCTGATTTGAATCCCATGATGTTCATTACTCCTTTCTTTATTAACCGCTTTTTGCGGTAATTAGCTGTTTTTGGGTAAAAAAATGCCGCACAAAAACAAAGGATAAAATATCCTGGTTCTTTGTGCAGTAGCGGAAGCGAGACCGTAACGCGGTATAACCTTCGTTCGTCGGAAGCCTCCCCCTCCAACGACACTTTACGTACGATATCTACTCTACTTATATGTAAAGCTTCTGAAAACTCTAAAAAAATCCAAAGCTTTTTTGTATATATTTACTATATCTCAACTGTCTGAAATTGTCAAGCAGATGAATAGAAAAAATTGTCTCTTTTCTGTAAAGAATGCGGCCAGTGAGACTCGAACTCACACGGTTGCCCACTGGCACCTAAAACCAGCGCGTCTGCCAATTCCGCCATGACCGCATGCTGTTTTATTATACAAAAGCAGGCACACCCTGTCAAGTGTGCCCGCCCGAAAAATCTGAAAACTTACGCTTATTTTTTGATTTTAACGCTCTTTACTGCTGAAAACTGACCAAGTGCTTTTTTGCCGTTTACTTTTTTGTAAGCTTTGATTTTATAGTAGTATGTTTTTCCTTTTTTCAGATTTTTGTTGGTAAAGGTAACCGTCTTTCCTTTGTTGATGGTTTTTACTGCTGTGTATTTTCCGTTTTTCTTTGTTGCACGGTATACAACATAACCGTCTGCATTTTTAACCTTTTTCCATTTCAGGACTGCTTTTCTGCCTTTTGTGTTCTTGACAGAGTTCAGTTTTACTTTTGCTTTGTAAGCAGTCTGTGTCTGGTTGTTCTTATCATTGTTGATATCTGTTTTTGTTTCCGGTGTCTTTGTCTCGGTTTCTTTCTGTACTTTTACCAGATCTTTGATCGCATTCTGCAGATGAGCGATCGCTTCATTTACTGTTGCCTGTGTATGCGGTGTTTTCAGCTCATCTTCTGCTTCTGCCAGCTCTGTCTCAAAAGATGCCCAGCTAGAAGCGGTGTAGTCTGCTTTTACCAGTTTCTTTGCTTCGTCTACCACTTTCTGCAGTTCCGTGGTATCTACTTTCTCATCAACTTTATTGTCAGATACGATGTTCTCTGATGTTGCCTGTACTTCAAAAGTATAATCCTGATATCCCAGTGCATATACGGTTACTTTCCAGTATCCGGTTCCGTCGGTTCCTTCCGGCAGCTGGCAGCGAAGGGATTTCGTCAGTCCAAGCTGAACACCCATGGATTTGTGCATCCAGTTGTCTGCTGCAAATTTTGTCCCGTAGGTTGCCAGTTTGTTTGTGTAAGTGCTGTCATTTCCATAGTAGTCCCAGCGAACTGTCTGCATATTTGCACCCAGATCACCATAAGCATCTCCTGTCAGGTCAACACGGATAAATGCACCGTAAGTCTCAGCATCATCCGCGGAACGTACCGTCTTTACAATCTTTGTCTCATCGACTGTTTTCTGTGCTTCATCTTTGATACCGGAATTGCTTCCTGTCTTTCTTGCCGCAAAAGAATAGGTTCCGTCTGCATTTTTTGTTGCAACTTTCAGACCATTGGTATCTGCAGTTACTTCTGCAGTCTTTGTATATGCTTTCAGTGCATTCTCCGTATATCCGCCTTCGATCGCAGATGCATCTTCTGTTACGCTGTATTTCTTGCAGAAATCTGCATAATCTTCTGTTTTGACTGCAACCGGTACATATTTGATTCCTTTTACTTCATAATCCTCCATGGTTGCCTTTTTTGTCTCACCGTTTTCGGTGTAGGTGATCGTACCTTTATCAAACTGGATCTTGCTTCCGTCTGTCAGGACTGCATAGACAACTTTTTTCGTAGTATCCTGTCCATTTTCATCCTTTGCCGACACTTCTTCGGATGTCCAGTAAGAGATTTCATATGTTTTTCCATCGGTATCACGGATCACAGCATCACACTGGAAACTTCCGCGGTGCAGTCCGTGGTTTTTCGTTGCACGCGTTACAACGTCAAATGCACCTTTATCATATTCTCCTCTGGCATCCGCTTCTTCGGAGGAAGATTTCAGTGTACTTCCGCTTGCCAGATAAACATTTTCATTCTGCCAGTACTCTGCCCAGTCCAGACTTGCATAAACGTATTTGTAATCTGAATCTGCTGCATTGACCGGTGCTGCTGTCGGGCAGATACCGAGCATCATTGCTGCTGCGACTGCGATTGCCAGTGACTTTTTCATGTTGATGGTTCTTTTTTTCATGAGTATTCCTCCTCGAATAATAATTAGTTTATTTTATTAAAAATTAGCATTTGCTAACCAATAACCTTAAAAATAGTTCCGCCCGGCATAAAAGAAGGCTACTCCCTTTTGCCTATGCCAGACGGAACAGGTAAAGCACGCCAAGCAGCAGCAATGCTCTGAAAACCGTAAACCACACTTCATTGCCGCGAAGTTTCGGCACTCTCGTATGGATATTTCCTTTCGGGCAGATGTCCACACACTTCTGACACTGGAAACATTCTCCCGGCGTCTCGATCAAACCGCTCTTTGGAAGTCCCAGTTCTGCCGGACAGTTTTTCGTGCATGCCCTGCATCCTTTGATGCAGTTTTCACGGTCTCTTGCCAGTGTCAGGAACGGCAGTGCCGGAAGCAGGGAAAAGACAGCACCCATCGGACAGAAAAAACGGCAGAAAAAGCGTTCCTGCACACACATGCCAATCATCAGAATGGTCAGCAGTACAATTCCGATGGCATATCCGCCAAGTTTGAAGTTTCCGGCACGGATCATGGAAAAAACTTCCCACGGACTGGTGCCCTTTGTTTTTGCATAAACGCCTGCATAACATAACAGGCTGATCATAGCCAGCACGATGTATTTCAGCAAATATAAATACTTTGTGATCTTCTCTGAAATACGGTACGGTTTTTTCCTGATTTTTTTACAGATCCACAGATAAATACCATGCAATGCATCTCCGAAACTTCCGAATGCACAGGCAAATCCGCAGAAAAACCGACCGAACAGAATGGTATAAAGGCAGAGGACGCACAGAGCTGTGACAAAACTTGTCATGCCGATCGCATCTCCTTTGCCAATCTGCGTAAACAGATATTTTACACCGGAAAATGCAGCTGTAAAAGCGGATGGTACCAGCAGAAAGAAGATCAGCTGTATGATAGCTCTTACATAGCGATGTACTTGTTTTTGCTTTTTTCTGTCAAGTTTCTTGTTCATTTCTTATTCCGCCTTTTCAAGTGCCTGTGTAACTGCTTCCCGGATTCCGGTTGAACTGAAGGTCGCTCCGCTGATCGTATCCACGTCCGCCGACTGTGCATCTACGATATCCTCGATGATATCCTTTGCCATTTCAAGGTATGCACTGTCCTCTTTTTGTGCTTCTTTGACTTCAATGCACGTGATTTCTCCGCTCTCGATCGTCACTTCCACAACGACCTTGCCGCCAAATCCCTGACCTTCCCCTTCGTAAGTGCCGTCCTTCCAGCCTCCGTCTGTATTCTTGGCATCTGCACCTTTTAAAGCCTCTGCCGCTGTATTTTCTGTTGTCTTTGCCTGCTGTTCCTTTAAAGCTGAAACGGTCATCTTGCTGCCCTCCAGCTCTGCGGTCAGCCTGGCGATCTCATCTCGCTGCTCCCGCATTGCAAGCACGGTATTGTAACCGCCGATCAGAAACAGTAGCAGCACAAGGCTGCACATTTTTATCCAGAATTTTTTCATCAGAATCTTCCTTACTTTTTACTCACTTTGTTGCACGATCTTTGCACTCTCAAGTGCCTGTCTGCAGGCTTCTAAAAGGGCACTGGATGAACAGGTCGCACCGGATACCACATCGATCTCGTCCAGGCTGTTCTTTGCCAGAACCTGTGCTACCACTCCCTGTGCTTTTCTTGTGCCTTCTGCCGCCCTCTTTATATAAAGAGCATCTGCAGCCACATAACCTGCTCCGCTTCCGGCAACGTTTGTGATCGCTGTGATCTTGTCATCTTTGATCGTGACGGTCGCAGTCAGTGTATAATCGTCAAACGCTCCTTCGCCAGAGGAAGTGCAGGTTGCCGAAGCGGTATAATCTCCGTCGGCATACACGCTTTCTTTTTCACTCTCCGATGAAGATTCACTTTCTGAGGGTTTCTCGGTTTCTGCTGGCTTCTGCGTCTCGGTTTCTGCCGGCTTTTCGGTTTCTGCCGGCTTTTCGGTTTCTTTCCCGTTAGTTGCCTCTTTTGCATGATTCAGGGCATCTTTGATCGCTTCCAGGATTCCCTTCGAGCTGTAAGTTGCTCCCGACACGGTATCTATTTTCCTGGTACTCTGTTTTTTCACAATCTGGTCTGCCACTGCTTTTGCCTTTTTGACAAATTCTTCCCCGTCTCCGTCTGTCTCTGTCACCAGGATTGAGGTGACTGTCTTATTCTGGATGACCACTGCAACGGTGATATCTCCCATATATCCTTCCCCGGTTCCATAGTAGATACCATCTTTATATGGAAACTTTCCAGTCACCTGTGGAGTGACAGTTCCGGATGTATCGTTATTCTTTTTCTCGGTTTCTTTCTTATTGTCCCCGGTTGTCTTTGTCGTTTTTGCCTGATCTACAGCATTTCGGATCGCCTCGATCAGACCGGCCGAACTGTAAGTTGCCCCGGACACGCCGTCTACGTTGGTGCTCTGTTTTTCGATTACCGTGCTGATCAGTGCGGATGCCTTCTGCATATAGCTGCTTCCGTCCTGATGTTCCACGATCTCAATACTTTTGATCTTGTTATCTTTGATCACAACTTTTACTTTCACCGTTCCGCCAAATCCGGTTCCGGTGCCATAGTAAGTGCCGTCTTTGCAGGTCTGATCTTTGTCTTCTGCCACCTGCGTGATCTTTCCACTTCCGGCTGCTGCCGATGCCCCGCCTGTGCCGCCCGCTGCCGGTGAAGTACTGGTATCCTTCTCTCCGGTCAATGCATTTTTCACGGCATTTATAATGCCTCTGGAACTATAGGTCGCACCGGATACCACATCCACATCCGTCTTCTGCCCGGAAAGGATCTTATCGATCACGCCCTTCGCTCTTCCAAAGAAAGCCGCATCTTCTCCTTCGGCACTCACGACGTTGATTTCTGTGATCGTCTTGTCTTTTATTACGACCGAAACTTTAATCGTTCCGCCAAATCCCTGACCTTCCCCGGTATAAGTTCCATCTTCCAGATCAAAGTTTCCTTTTGCCGCTTTCTTTTTGCTTTCTGTTTTTGCGGCTTTCTTTGTTTTTTTCTTTATTTTGGACGTTTTCTGTCCTTTTTCTTCTGTGCTTTGTGTTGTTTCTTCCTGGAGTGTGATTTCTTCTGCTTTGGCTTCGTAAGTGGCCGGCGTATATCCCGCTAATGTTTTTCCCATGCATCCGGCCAGTACAATAACCGCCAGCATCGGTGCAAACGCTGATAATTTTTTCCAGTTCATCTTACCGCTCCTCCAGTCTTATGATTCTTGTCTTTTATCTCAGTCGAGAAGACTCCCACTTCTGCAAGTGAGTAATAACACTCCAAGTCTTTCTCAGTGGGAGTATAATCTCCGACTGAGATAAACGCTCCGCGAGGATGTGCAGTGATTCTGAGAAGAATATGTCAGCTTTCGCTGACCAGAATCACGCACCAAGTCTCACGTGATTCTTCGCTGTGTGCCCGCCAGTATGCCACTGCTTTTTCTTTTCCCATCACAAAAAGTGACGTAGACAGACCATCTGCCAGCGTTCCGTCCGCACTGACGATCGTCACAGATGTCAGTCCACTGTCTGCCGGATATCCTGTTTTCGGATCCAGTATATGCTGATAGGTCTTGCCGTCCTGTTCAAAATAGCGTTCATAACCGCCGGACGTGATCACCGCACGATCCTGTGTCTCAAGGACACCAAGATAATTTTCCGTATCTTCTGGATTCTGAACGGCAACTCTCCATTTGCTTCCATCTGTTTTGATTCCAAGTACCTGTACGTTTCCGCCAAGGCTTACCATTCCGCTTGTGATGCCATGTTCACGGAAAATATCCATGATCCTTCCGGAAGTATAGCCCTTTGCGATTCCTCCGAAATCAATCTCCATTCCATCCTGTTCAAAGCTGACGGTCTGATCTTTCTCATTAAAATCAATTTTTGAAGAATCCGCCAGAGGCAGTAGTTTCTGCAGTGTTTCCTTATCCGGAACTTTATAATTGCCGTCTGTAAAGCCCCATTCCTGCATCAGTGGGTAAATACCGATCTCAAAACAGCCATCCGTACTTTTCCAGATCTCAAGTGCACGCTCAAGAAGATAAGAAGTATCTTCCGAAATGCTTCCTCCTCCATTCTGGTTCAGCTTATAGATCTCACTGTCCGTCTCTCCTGTCGAAAGCAGTGCATCCAGTCGCTCAATCTCTGCAATTGCATCCGAAACTGCACTTTCTGCATCTGCCCCATATGCAGTCACAGACATGTAAGTGTCCATCGCAAAAATATCCTGGCACGCTGATTCTTCTGTGCCCGCTGTCTGCTCTGTTTTCTGCTGCTGTCCGCATCCTGCAGCCATTATACCGATCAGGATCACCATCAAAATTGCTGTGATCTTTTTTTTCATAAAATTTACCTGCCCTTTCTTTATTCGTCCAAGCAAATTAATGTTAGCTATTTCTAACTGTATCATCCTAGCATTACTGATTTTTTGTGTCAATATTTTTCTTCTTATCAATCAATTTTTCTCATCAAGTTACGGCGGAGGTTTTGCAAATGTACAAAGGAAGGTTATAGAAACTGTGTTATGAATACAGAACGCCACTATCTTCCATAAATACTTTTGCTTTGCACATTTTCAAATGCTCCAGGCCTGCCCTGGGTCGCTTAAGCGGAATGTCACAAATTAATAATAAACCAAAAAAAGGCAGAGGCATAGTGGCATAAGAATATGTCATGTGCTCTGTCTTTTTTGTTTGGCATACAAAAATTTTTCGCTTAAGTGACCCCTGGCTGGCCAGGAGCTTTTGGCAATGTGCAAAACCCTCCGCCTTTATTTTATCGTGATTGTCTGTGCCGTATCATAATATCCATCCTGATAAACACAGTAGATCTGATAGGTTCCTTTTTCCACTGTTGTAAGCGGGATCGGAATGCTCTCTGTACGCAGAAGATAGTCTTCTTCTCTGAGCTTCAGGAATGACTGATCATAAACATAGGATTTGTTCTCTCCTTTGAAAATAATCTGGGATACCTGACGGTTCCGCATCTCTGCAAACAGAATGCCTGCCGTCAGTTTAAAATTCAGTCCTTCGCTCAGCTGCTGTGTCGGTTCCGCGATCCTGGCAGTGGTTTCCATCAGCGGACGAAGTGTTCCTTTGATATAATTCTCCGGTTGCTGCATCGCTTCTGACATTGTCTCATAATTTGCTTCCAGTTCAATTGCACGGTAATAATTCTTGTTGATGTAATACTGATTGAGGATTTCACCGCTCTCATAATCAAACTCATAAGTCATACCTGTTTTTATACCATCGGTTTTTACTGTTCCGCACATTCCGAAAATATGACCGCTGTCTGCATCGTAAACAGTATTCGACGTAACGTTTGCTTTCACAACCTTAAGCTTTTTCAGAAGTGAGACTGTCTTCTCTTTTTCGTTCACTGCATAAACTGTCACAAATGATCCTTTTTCATGATCATAATAATCTGCTTCCGGGTTACGATGGTTGTCAAACATCGTGATCTCTACCGTATCCGGATTGCCGTCCAGATCCGCATCGATCTGATAAACGGTATGCTGTCTGTAATGCCACAGAAAATCTGAATCCGGTGTAAGCACATATTTCTCGTATTTCGTTCCTTTAAAGACTTCCGGATTTGCCAGAATCCAGACGATCTCATGTGTGCTCCAGTTTAACTTCACACCGGAATTCAAGTTTCGCGGACTGATCAGAATGGTATCATCCTCCGCCTGATAAGAAACAGTATTCAAATGTGCCCAGTCAATGTTATCTCTGGTATAATCATTTCCGAAAAGCTCCGTCATTTCCAGGCTGTTGACGATCTCTCCGCTCTTGCGGTCAAGCTCAATGATCTTGTCATCCACATGATCCTGCAGGGTGCTGGTCAGGATCAGAAGATTTCCATCCGGCTCTTTTTCAATGATCTCATGATGCGTTCCGTGCGGAACAAGGTACATCTGCACAGCCCGTCCGAGATAATCCATTTCATATAAAACAGCAGGGAATGATTTTGTCACAGAAGAAACGTATCCGTAATTATCCTGCATGATATAATTTCCATTGGAAAGCTGGAACACACCGTAAGTGGATGTTCTATGGTTCAGATACCAGCGAATATCTCCATTTACATCATAAGCGAACGGATAATACACGCCCTGACCGGAAATAATCGTAAGGCCATAGGCAGATTCTCCGGAACTTTTTTCAACCGATACCATATCATCCATCTCTTCCGGCAGTCCGTCGGTCTGAACTTTCAGTTCCATCTCTTTGACCGTCTGATCGTTGTCATCTAAAAGTTCCAGTTTTACCGTATTTTCTGTTTTCGGATAAAGACCGATGATCGGTACCCGATGTCCTTTTGCTTTCGCGGTCACACCGGTGATATCTGCTTCTTTTGTCTTTCCTTCTACAGTAACCCGGACACGGTATTCCTCGTCTGTCTGAAATACTGCAACACCGGTCAGCGGTGAGATCTGGTAAGGATCCATGATCACTTCCGGCTCTTCAAAAGTATATGCACCGGACTGGACTTCCGCCTCGATCTGCTGGTCGATCTGCCAGGAGGTATCAACCATACTGGATTCTTTTGTGATCGTCGTGTCAATTTTGTCTGCATAGGAATCTTCCATCTGGAAAGAGGTTTCTTCATTCAGATTTTCTTTTACCTTTACTTCCTGTCCGTAATATCCATAAACATCACCTGTTAATGGAATCTGCTTATCCAGCATACGATACAGCGTATCGCGGATTCCGATCCGTTTCCAGTATCCAAGACCTGCTGCCACAACAACCAGAACAGTCAGTCCAAGAAATATCCATTTCTTTTTCGCTTTCATACTTTGCATTCCCTTTCTTAAGAAAATATTAAGTTATCACACTGGCACTTATGATAAAAAACAAATGTGAGAAAAATTTGATACTGTAACTCTTTTTTTGCAGATACCGTATCACTTTTTGCCCGCTTTCTCACTCCGCACCAATGCCTCTGGTATTTCCGCGTTACTGCAACAAAAAAAGATGCATTTCCATGCATCTTTCTCATGAGACATCGGGGATTCGAACCCCGGACAACTTGATTAAAAGTCAAGTGCTCTACCAACTGAGCTAATATCCCATATTTTGTTCTGAACTATACGAGCGAAAGCATCGGCACTTTTTGTCCAGCCGGCTTACGCTAGCTGGGCTAGCTGGATTCGAACCAGCGAATGCAGCAGTCAAAGTGCTGTGCCTTACCGCTTGGCGATAGCCCAAAAAGGTGGATAAAGGGATTCGAACCCTTGGCCTCCAGAGCCACAATCTGGCGCGCTAACCAGCTGCGCTATACCCACCATAAAACGAGCCTGGAGGGATTCGAACCCCCGACCCACGGCTTAGAAGGCCGTTGCTCTATCCAACTGAGCTACAGACTCAAAGAGCGGGTGATGGGAATCGAACCCACGTATCCAGCTTGGAAGGCTGGTGTTCTACCATTGAACTACACCCGCATATAAACTTGATGAAATTTAAAATTTCAGTCGGGGTGACAGGATTCGAACCTGCGACCTCCTGGTCCCAAACCAGGCGCTCTAGCCAAGCTGAGCCACACCCCGTTATTTGCTTATATGCATTTCTCTTTTTTTGTTTGACACGAGATATATTTTACAACTTTTATTTCTGTCTGTCAAGTACTTTTTTACTTTTTTCAACATTTTTTGTTGTCATTTTATTTTCCCGCTTTGTTTCCGGCTCATTGCCTTCAACGTGTTGTATCATACCATCGTTTTTCTCTTCTGTCAACACCTTTTTTCAAAAAAGTTTAAACAATTCCAAAAATTCCAAACAATTTTGATCTTCACCGTTTTTGCTGCGATCTTTTCACATCTGTTATCAAACGCTGCTTTTCTTCTATTTCAAGAATGCCTCCGGCACTGTTGCTGTGCGGTGTACGTCATCCATCATATGACATATTCTTCTGTGCACCTCTGCAATCCGCTGGAGGCTATATCAAGTTTTATCAGAGATAACAGATTTCATAGTGGGCTTCTCCCGCCTCATCTATGGTCATGATCATGTAACTTGGCCTGCGTCCTTCCTGTCTCGGATAAGACAGACTGCCCGGGTTTAAGATCGTGATCCCGTCTTCCGTATCCAGATACGGTTTGTGTGTATGCCCGAACATCACAATGTCTTTGCCTCTGCTCCTTGCCTGGCGGCGAAGCTCCTCGGTATTGAGGGAAACATAATAATAATGACCATGTGTGATCAGCACTTTATATTTGCCGAGTTCAAACTCGAGTTCTCTTGGGAGCATGGAAAAAAAGTCATTGTTTCCACTGACCATATAGGCTGCACACGGAACCAGACGGCGTATGTAATCTTCCTGTCCTTCCACATCTCCAAGATGGATCAGGGCATCGATCGGTTTTGTCATCTCGATCACCCGCTCCAGGTTTTCCATTCTTCCATGCGTATCACTGACGATCAGTATCTTCATATTCTCCCTCCTCGCAATATTTTCTCAGCTGTTCTTTGATCGCACGCAGTGCCTTGCCTCTGTGACTTAATTCATTTTTCACATCCGGCTCCAGCTGTGCCGTTGTACATCCATACTGTGGCAGATAAAAGATCGGATCATATCCAAAGCCATTCTCACCCTGTTCTTCGTATCCGATGATTCCTTCGATCGTGCCTTCACTGTGCAGCACTTCTCCATTTGGAAGAACCGCTGCGATCGCACAGACAAAACGTGCGGTACGTTTCTCATCCGGCACCCCTTCCAGACGGGTGATCAGATTTGCATTTTTGATATGATAGGAAGTATCTTCTCCCATATAGCGTGCAGAATAAATGCCCGGTTCCTTGTTCAGGTAGTCAATCTCCAGTCCAGAATCATCTGCAAGCACGATATCATGGCATTTTTCAAAGACTGCACTTGCCTTGATCTGTGCATTCTCTGCAAAACTCGTTCCATCTTCTACAATGTCTGCCTCTATACCGGCTTCTTTCATCGAGACAACCGGCATCCCCAGATCTCCCAGGATCATTTTGATCTCTTTCATTTTCCCGGCATTTCCGGTTGCAAAAACAATTCTTTTCTTCATGATTTTCTCCCTTCTGCTTTTGTTCATCCTATATTCGTTATCATAGCACATCAGCGATTATCTGTATAGGCTTTCAGGCAGATATTTCCGCCATACTCTTCTTCGATCCGGCTCCACCTGTAACCGTCCACGCTGACGTAGCCGCACCCGTCTTCCAGATTTACATTTGCAGTCTGGTCATCGGCCCGATATTCCATCGCCACTGGATAATCACTGCCCGGTGTGTTTATTTTGACCATAACAGCAAAACTTTCTCCTTCTGCTATGGAAATTTCTTTTTTCAGATCAATCGTATAAAACCCTTTTCGTTCCAGATGACCTTTCTGGATCTTCTTTGGCAAAACAAGTGACATCTCGTTTTTAAAATCTGCCGCCACATAGATTTCGTAATCCGACTCCGGTCCGGTTGCATAAAACCCGACTGCACGCAGCGTCTGTGTACTATCTGCCGTATAAACGTTTGCAAACCAGCAGCTTTCTTTTTTATAGCCCATATTTCCGACCCAGCCACACAGATCGGTCTGATAAAGATGGTCATAGTTATCCATCCCGTCAATCCTTGTGTATGCCACACAGTTTCTGCCAATCTGTGTATCATCATAGGCAACATAAAATCTTCCGCCGTCGCCAAAGCCTTCGCCCCAGCTGTTCTGACACAGAAACGCACCGTTTTTCGATGGAGTCTTCGTAAAATTCTCCGCCGGATAATCATCATCCCATCCAATGATCAGAATGTCATGGTTCACTTCATCCTCTCCATTATAATAGTAGGAAGTATTTTCCGGATCATAGTATTCAGATGTCACTTTTGTCCCGCCCATATCCATATAGATCGAGCTTTGAACGGCTCCGTACCGGTAAATCATTTCTTTGATCGCATCAAAATCCTTATCTTCTGCGATCTGAACTTCCTGCACATGTTTTACCGGAGAAAGGCCTTCCGGTGTAACACCGTCTCCATAAGGATCCATCTCTTCGGTCACCGGTCCCTGCCACGCCGTCAGATAGGCGATCGCAATGTTGTAGGCTCCTCCCTCTTCCTGACCGATTGCATAGCTGTTCTGTGTGGAAATGTGATCCGCCGAAAAAATGATATCCTCCTGCGGCAGCAGCCGTGATTCCAGGGCAGACGAAGTAACAACTGCCCAGCAAGTCCCAAACGTACCTTGATTTTTCACTTCCGGAGCTTTGCCCGTCATGCGTCCATCATAAGCGGACGGCAGACCTTCTTCCTGCTGTCCGTCTGGCTTCTGTGCCTGTTTTTTCGTTTTCTGCTTCCTGTTTCCGGTTTCTGTGGTTTCGTTCGTCTCTGTCTGATCCAGATGCAGCAGCCGGTCAATTGGTTCTTTGTATACATCATACAACAACGACACACTCAGGCATACGATTACGATCACCAGAGCATTTCGCATACTTCTTAAAAACCTTATTTTCAATTCTTCTCCCGTCTTGGAGGTTTTGGCCCCAGATACTGATAGAAATAGGTTTTGATCATACCATTATAGATCTTACGGTTCTTGTCCGCTTTCTTTCCTATATAATGCTGTGCATCCTCGTAACTGGTGATCATATATTTGGACCAGGTATCAAGACGGTCAAAGCTCTCTCCGATCTGCCGGTAAAGTGCCGGAAGTTCTGCTTTTTCTTCCAGACGCTCTCCATACGGCGGATTGGTGATGATAAAACCATACTTTTTCGGATGATGCAGTTCGCTAACCGGTCTTTGCTGGAAATGGATCAGTTCTTCCACTCCGGCTCTTCTCGCATTTTCTCTTGCACTGTGCACCACTGCCGCATCGATATCGTATCCCTGAATGTCTGTCTCGATATTCAGATTGATCTGCTCCTGTGCTTCTTCCACCGCATCGTACCAGTTTTTCTTCGGGATCAGATGCAGCCAGGCTTCTGATAAAAAGCTGCGGTTCATGCCCGGTGCCATGTTTGCCGCCATCATGGCGGCCTCGATCGGGAAGGTACCGCTTCCGCAGAACGGATCGACCAGAATACGGTCTTTTCTCCATGGTGTCAGCATGATCAGTGCTGCTGCAAGCGTCTCCGAGATCGGGGCTTTTGCTGTATTCTGACGATATCCGCGTTTGTGCAGCGAAATTCCGGTAGTATCAAGTCCGATCACCGCCTCATCCTTCATAAACGTTACCCTTACCGGGAAAGAAGCTCCGTCTTCTTCAAACCAGGACTTCCCGTAAGCCTTTTCCATCCTTTTTACCATTGCTTTTTTCACAATGGACTGAATATCCGAGGTACTGAACAGCTTACTCTTTACGGAAGTTGCCTTTGTAACCCAGAATTTTCCGTTTTCCGGAATATATTCTTCCCACGGAAGAGCACGGACACCCTCAAAAAGCTCGTCAAACGTCTCTGCATGCACCGTTCCGACCTTCAGAAGAATCCTCTCCGCCGTCCGCAGAAAAATATTTGCATAGCAGATGGCCTCGGCATCTCCGAGAAAAGTCACCTTTCCGTCTTCCACTTTGCTGATCTCATAACCTAAATCTGTAATTTCCCGTTTCAATACTGCCTCCAGCCCGAAATGGCATGGGGCGATCAGTTCATAAATTTTCATATTTTCTCCGTATCTTCACATCTGTCCCTTGTCTACAGCTGCAGTTCTTTTATAGTCGTTCCATCAAATCCTTTGATCGTAAACAGACCATCTTCCAGGATTGCATAACTTGGCGGATTTCCTTCTTTCGGGATCGATACCGATCCCGGGTTGAGCAGTGTATAATCTTCTCTTTTTTCTGCTTTTAATACATGCGTATGACCGTGGATCAGAATATCCCCATTTTTCAGAGGCGGCAGATTGTTTTCATTATAAATATGACCATGTGTGGCATATAGATTACGTTCTCCGTAAAGAATCAGAGCGTAATCTGCCATCACCGGGAAATCCAGTACCATCTGGTCTACTTCAGCCTCGCAGTTTCCGCGAACCGCACAGATATCATTCTTCATCGGGTTTAACATGGCAATCACTTCTTTTGGAGCATACTCTTTCGGCAGATCATTTCGCGGTCCATGATACAGAATATCCCCGAGAAGAATCAGGCGGCCTGCCTCCTCCGCCTGATATGCCTCCAGCATCTTTCTGCAATAATACGCAGAACCGTGTATATCAGATGCAAACATCAATTTCATATCGTATATTCTCCTTTTCTTTTTCACTTTGCATTTCAAGGCAAAAGAACAGCTGTCTTTTCAGCCCTTTTTCACTGTTCTCTTCCTGTTTATTAACTATAATCTTGCTGTTTTTCCCTGTCAATCTTTTTTGCCTCTATCCAAGCCTTCTGTGCCAGGAATGGATGCCGCCGGTCAGACTCTTTGCCCGGTATCCTTTTTCTGCCATCTCCCTTGCCGCCACCATACTGACTGAACCACGTTCACAGTAAAAAATCAGTGGAACATTCTTTGGCAGTCCCCGAACCTTTTTCAGCCGTTCATACGGAATATTCACCGCTCCCGGAATGTGATAAGCTGCATATTCCCACGGTGAGCGAAGATCTATCACAAAACCCTGTTCTTTTTCCAAAAGGCGATCCAGTTCTTTTTCCGAAATCATTTCATATTCCATAAATCCCTTCACTCCTTCCAGTATACCATATGCCATAAAACAGAAAATGGTATCTGAAAAACCCCTTCCGAAGACTTGATTTTCCGTAAAATGAAACATCCGGTAGGGGAGCTACCGGATGTTTCGAGGGGAGTATAAATAATTAATAAGGGGTTCGTAAAAAAAATTTTTGAAGGGTAAATTCTTTTTACAGTTGAATTATAATATATATTGGTAAAAATTGCAATAAGTATTTTTCTGTTTTTTGTCTATTATGAAAACATCGGCAGATTTTGGCAATGATTTCCATTATATTTTTTCACTTTTTGAAGAAACTATAAGATGTCAGAAGGCACCACATAAGATGCAGTGCAGTTCTCTCAGATCAATCTCAGACGTACTGACCAGAAACGCACACAAAGTCTCTCGTGCCTTCGGAATGAATTTACAGTCACAAGGAGGAAATTGACATGAGTAAAAATGCAAATTCGAAAAACCGCACACAGAACACTTACAATTCCACAAACGAAACCGATCGGACTACTTCAAAAAATGCTTACGATTCGAAAAACACCTACGATAAAACCACTTCAAAAAACTATGCCGGTAAGAGCAGCTATGACAAAAACTGCCATAACGACGCTTACGACGAAGACGAAATGGAATAAACCATTACCGCTTTTCTATGATACAGGTGCAGTCCCATGCTGCACCTGCTATTTTTTTACCTGACTCTGATTGTTTTTTTCTTCTTTTTGTTTTCTTTTTCCAATGATCTCCACAAGGGAATCGACCATAAATACGCCAAGTGCGATCACACCCGCAATCTGAAGTGTCTGCACCAGGTAGGCAGCTCCCATGCTTCGATTTCCTATAAAAAAGTAATGCACGCTGCGATATAACCCTGCCCCCGGAACCAGTGTCAGAAACCCCGGGATCAAAAAAATCGTCACCGGTGCTTTTTTGATTCTTGCAAAAAAATGGGCAAGCAGCGTAATAGCTGCCGCACCGAGCAGATTAGCTGTCATCATCCCGAATCTTTGCAGTACAACCAGATAGACAAACCATCCGGCCGCACCGATAAAGCCGCAGTTTACAAGATATCTTTTCGGTATTTCAAGTGCCATTGCGAATGTAAAAATGGCCGCAAATGCCGCTATCACCTGTATAATCATCACATCACCCCCGTCAGGATCATTCCAAATGAAACGCCTGCCGCGATCGCCGCCGCACTGACAAATGCTTCCAGTGCTTTTGCTCCTCCTGCCACATAATCACCCTGCATCGTATCCCGCACAGCCGTTGTTATGGCAGCTCCCGGAACGATCGGCATGATCGCCGCTATGATCACAATATCCATCTGTATCGTCTGATATGGATTCTCTGCTGCCAGATATGCCACAACTGCGATTACCGCTGAAGCAAGCAAAAGCTGAAAAAAATCATTCAACCCGATCTTTCTTCCAAGGTACAGGATCAGAACCATGCCAATACCTGCCGCACCTGCCCCGACTGCATCCCATCTGGTTCCGCCAAGCAGAACCGCAAAGAAAAACGCTACCATGATCTGTGCGATGTATTTTTGTAAAGCTGTATAGGTGTACTGTTTCATATGCTTCAGACTGTGAAACGCTTCTTCCAGACTGATATTCCCGGAACAGAATCTTCTTGAAATGTCATTCACTTCTGCAATCCTGCTCAAGTTTGTTCCTCTTGTTTTGATCCGTTTGACAACGGTCATGGAATCCATACGCGGATCGTCGAGCGTGACGATCAGACCGGTCGGCATTACAAACGCTTCTGCTGTTTTCATGCCTGACACTTTTAATATCCTGTGAATGGTATCTTCTACGCGATGGATCTCTGCTCCGCTTTGCAGCATGATCTTTCCGGCCAGTACCGCTGTATCAAGAACCAGTTTACACTCTGCGGTTTTATCCAAAGCTATGCCCTCCATTCCTGATTTTTCTTTCTGAAATACTACCTCATTTATTCTATCATTGCCCAAAGCAAAAAGCCATAAAAACAGGCTCAAAAATTTTTTTATTTTTTTCAAAAAAAGTGTTGACATTTCCATAAACATACTATATAATTCTCATTGTTGCTGAGGTACACAGCAAGGCAACAAAACAAAATGTGCGTTTAGCTCAGCTGGATAGAGCGTTTGGCTACGGACCAAAAGGTCGGGAGTTCGAATCTTCTAACGCACGGTGAACCGCTAGAGTCGTTGACTTTGGCGGTTTTTTCTTTACAAGAATATCCTCAATAAAAATTGACCGAGCTCTTTAGAGCGAGGGATGCTTCTTGTCCGAAGGGCAAGAAGATGGGCATTAAGAAAACTTATATGTAAAATATAACGCCAT
>QWCN01002663.1_pt1 | contig 22856 bp, 30 predicted proteins | sample 1972711 | NCBI WGS metagenome assembly QWCN01 (sample SAMN09866707, study PRJNA288562) | Human gut metagenome isolate term1_stool, whole genome shotgun sequencing... | isolation source: gut | host: Homo sapiens | place: USA: California
CGCGCCGGGCGTGTTGCTGAGCGACAAGAACTCGTTGTACAGTCAGTTGGTGGAGAAGTCGAAGGAGGTGGAGTGAGTTCTTTTAGTGTGTGTTTGTTGGACTCGTGTTTGGAAGAAAGATGGAAAGGAGAATCTTCAGAAAAGACGCCAGCATCTAGAAGTGAAGAAGTGGGATGGGATGCACTGCTCACTGTTGCGGAGGTCGCACGCTTGAATGCATAGATGGGAAGAGTCACTTCCGTCAGGGATGGAATGTCTGGATGTGAGGGTGGAAGAAGAAACGCACTCTCGAGAATGACATGGCGTGGGTAATAGAGCGATTCACTGTATTCTCCTTTAGCAGTGAGCGTGGTGAGTTTGGGCAAGTCTATTCATCGTTTCACTCTCTCACACTCACTTCGCAATATCAACTCAGTCGATTCTTTGTTAGCAAAACGGAATGCGGCAATACCGAGTTGGATGGTCGTCAATTCGGGCAGGTCTATTCATCATTTCATTCTTTGAGAATCACTTTCAAACACAACGCGTGAACACTCGCAGAATGAATAATCACTAAAGAACGCGTTGTCCAGCTTTGGTAAGTCTATTCATCACTTCAATCATTGAGAAGCACTCTTCAATTCCAAGGAAGCATAACTGAAATTGCCACTATAGAAATTCCTCTTTCCAACAGACAGAGTCACCAAAGAGGGGAGATTCTCGACTTCACATACAGAACAGTCCGAGAAGGACTCATATCCAATCAACAGTTGTTTCAATTGTTCACAATCCTTCACACAGAAACGACGATCGGGATTATTACTATGGTTCTTTCCCTTGAAGCAATAATCACCAATAGTCACATTCTCTAACGCCTTCATTCCAATGAGCTTCAATACCTCCACTTTCACAAAGCTGTTATCTCCCACTTTCAACACCTTCAGTTTCTCAAATGAGGAAAAAGAGATTCCAGTCGTGTCATTACAAGCATTATCGCACACGACTAGTTCTTCCACGACAGAAGGAACTATTCCATTCCAGTGAGACAAATCACGGATAGTTGCCTCTTTAAAGTAATCAATTAAGGAGCCACAATCTAACAATCATACCTATTCTGAGTGTCATACTGCTCACATTGGAAATGACAACATGGGAAAACGGACATGACAAATCAACGTCCGACAGAGAGGGTAGATCTAGTGATTGCTTCCAAAGGAAAAACAATACTCTCAAGAGTTACATATTTGGGACTAGCAAAAGAATCACCATATGCGCATTCGGTGGCTAGTGATTCGAGTTTAGGCAAGTCTATTCATCACTTGATTCCATCATTACCACTTCGCAGTATCAATTCACTTGAATCATCATCACTAAACTGGAATGCACTATCACCAAGTTGAATGGAAGTCAACTCAGGTAAATCTAGAAATCATTCTCTCTTCAAATCATCCACTCTCAAACACGGCACGAGAACAATACTGGAATGCACAATCACCAAACAGAAGTGACTTTAAGCTGGACATATCTATTCCTCATTTCTTTCTTTGAGATTTACTCTTTAATTCCAATGAAGCATACAAGAAATTATTACTCTCTTCATTTATTCTTCCCATTCTGATCACCTCCAAACAATCCACATTCTCAATCTCGCACACTGAATAGTTGGGAAAGGAATCACAACCAATCTTCAGTTCTGTTAGTCTCTCACAATCCTTCAAATAGAAATGACCAAATGAATAATCATAATCGTTGTCATGGTTATACTCTGTGAAACTCCTTTCTCCAATCGCGACTCTCTCCAATCGTGATAATCCGATCAGCTCCACTTCCTCCACTTTCTGAAAACAATGATGACTCACAACCAATTCCCGCAGATTGGATAGGAACGATAAGTCCAATCGCTTCCACGTTTCTTCATTACAACAGTTGCAACACACAATGAAGTGTTCAACATGATTGTGCAGCAGATACTCTGGATTCTTGTTGGTGATGACTACTCTTGTTTCCATGATCTTGTCATTCATCCATTCTCCATCAAACACGGTGTTGCCGTTGCGGTCATACTGAGTGCCTTTCCCCCATCGCTTTCCATTACACCACTCGCCTTCATACTCCACTTTCTGAATGTCAGAATAGTATTGAATGCCGTAGCACACATTCACTTCGCCATTTCGGAATCCCTCATACGCCTTCTCTCCCTCTTTGTCGTAGAACACCCCCCAACCATACGGCTCATCATTCAACACATCGCCTTCCCATCGCTCTCCATCATCGTTCAAGTCCAACACCTGCCTGGATTTGATGTCCTTCACATTCTCGTCACTCACCTTCAGTATCTCCTTCTTCACATCAACTTCAATTACTCTCCCGGCATTCAGTTCAGCCATCACCGACGACGATACTGCAACAGTCCCACTGTCATAGCAAAAACCAGTTTCATTTCTAGTCAGAGTCAAATACGCACAATGCGATTCTCTCTTCAACATCTCTTCACATAAGCATCTATTCATTACTCTCTACGAGCAAACCAACAAATCGGAATAGCCATATCTTTCAGTTCTCTCCACACTCTCTTTCACGAATGGATGCTATTCATCATTCCTTCCTGAATCCCTCACATTCATCAGTTCACTCAGATCGCATCGCTGATTCACATCCTTCGCCAAGCAGTTCGTTACAAAGTCTGCAAATGCAGGAGAAAACCCACTCTCCAAATAATGGGTTTTCATTCTGTCCTGTCCATTCTCCTCCTTTCGCAACAGAGAATCAATAAAAGAGGCATCTCCTTCAGCCAACTCAAGGATAAATGCACCAAGAGACCTAGTATCACTGTCCAACGCATCTTCTTCATGCGCTTCAGAAGACATGGAAGCATGATCATCTTCATCATCACTATCATAACAAGAATCAGATTCAGAGGAGCCCCATTCAAAGGGAAGGAACTTCACAATTCCCTTCTCAGCAATGAAGAGACTATCTGCTGTGAGGACCTATCCCATCATCCACAAGCATATCTGTCACTCCTGGAATCATTCCATGCTCATATAAGGATGAAAAGCCAAGCATCAAGCAGCTCGCAATTGCCCGTAACTCCTCTTCGTTTAAGTGGTTTCGGTTTCTCATATAATGGGAAATGGAACCACATGGACACGATTCCAAAACAACCTAGATCCAATGAGTTCATTCCATCAAATCTACCCAAACATCATCCCCATCAACAATCATATCATAGCATTCCAATACGAATGGAGATGAGGCTGCCTTCCATTCTTCCAATTGTTCTTCTGGATTCCGATCAAGACAACACCGACGTGATAAAATGATCATCACTTGCTTGTTCGATTCAGTATCAATACCAGAATAGCAGGCCATGTTCCCACTGTTGGTAATCAACTCATTTCAACACAAACTGCTGTTCAATCAAGGCCTGTAGGGTGTAGTGACCAATTGATTCACGACTCATTGTTTTTTAGGTTGCTAGTCTTTTCATTCAAGAGAGTTCAGTTATCTGACGGTCAGGATTCCAAAATTCAAAGCGATATTGCATCATTCACTGTTTGGCTCTTCATCTGTGTTGTTTTCCATCCCACTACGACGCATACGGATATCCGTGACCTTGCTCTATCCATCCACTCTTTTCACTTTTCCGATTAGTCCATCTCTCTTGAGTAATTACCAAGAACTGATAATCCTGGAGTTATCAAGATGGACACGCTTGCATTTCATCCCCTCAATCTATTAAAAGGGTTTCGCGTCAAAGTGATAACCGCAGCCATCATCATTTCAAGCCACCCCCTTTATCAAACAATCGTACTATCAACAGACAACTTACTCCTTAATCATCACACACAATTAGACCACAATCACCACAATCCCTACATCCCATAAACAGATGACTCACAATACACTTTACGCTATTTCACACCCCAAAGCACTCCTACATAACCCACATTTAGAATCACTCTCTCACTCATGAACATCCATGATTTTGAGTTTGCACTCTTCGTTCAAGACCAGGCTGCCAATTCGGAAGTGCTCCAAAGCCGAAAAGCCCTGTATCTCGGTTTTCCCCTTCTGGTTTCAGTAAGAGAATAGGTGAACAGTGCGATGTGATTATCTTGATGAGAAGAAAGGATAAGGAGCACACGGAACGAACTTGGAAAGCTTGCGTGCAAACGATCCATGCAATGCTGTTCTTGGTGTACAATCCCATTATCTCCCTAATGCATAGACAAGAGGATCAAAATAACGACTTTGGAGTGAAACAGTTCAACAAGCCGTTTGTCTACAAGGATACCCTGCTTTCTGCACACTTCGTCGATGATGTACACGATGATCTTCCGGCATGGCTGTCGTCTTCGCTCCGTGATGGCTTGTTCGACTGCTACTTCCGGTGCGCCCTATCCATCCGGTTGCCCGAGACGAGTATGGAGTACGCTTCTCTTCTGGAGGGGAACGAGCTGCCCTCCTTCCTCCTCCAAGCCATCATCAAGCCCTGTCCCTCCCACCTCGTACCCTCTCACCAACGCCCTCATCCCCAGTCCCAGCCCCAAGTCCTCCACCAGTCCCGCGCACTCCCCGCCTTCCCTTCCCTCTTCGCCGTCGATCACCCCCTCTCGCGCCAACTCCTCACTCTCTCTCTTCTCGACGACAATTCCAACCCCGCCGTACGTCTCCTCCTCCTCCTCCACCGCAGGACCACACCTCTCTCAGTCTCCCCGTCGCCCTTTACAACCCGCTGGTGCTGCGTCCCTCAGGCCGCAACGGCGACCTCCTTCTCTCCGTTGGGAGTTTCATCGTCGTTTCATTGTAGTTCGAGAACCGCGGGGACGTCGCTCTCACCGTGCGCACCGTCACCAGTTTCATCACCGATATTGTGTTCAATGAAACGCCCCGCGTGCTGGAGAAGGACGTGGTGGTGGTTTCCTCCGTCTTCCTTCTCTTCCTCCGTCACCGATAGACCGACTTGCCCAAGCACTGTCCCACGATCAGCAGTGACATCCTTCTCTCCGCCACGCCGCCTCCAGCGCCGGTGCAGCTCGCCGCACGGGACGCGCTGTCCGTGCCGATGCACCTGGAGTACACGCAGAGCCACACGTCAGCCAGCGGCACGCTGGATGTGACGGAGCGTTGTGAGTGTGACGTGTTTGTTCACCTGTGCGTCGAGTGGGCGCACCCGTCGTCCCCATCACCCATCACCCACGAATATGAGTGGCCCCTCTCTGTGTGAATGAAGTCTAGTCTTCAGGTCCGACTCCACCCCAAACCCCAAATCGAGATTCGGTACTGTGTCGATGCTGAAATGAAACTCCTTCAGTCGAACTGGGTGCGTGTGGAGGTATCCAACTGCAGCAGCCATCTGCACCGGCACTTTCAATATCCTTGCGTTTGGCAAGCAAGCGGCTTAACGGCACGGTGGAAATTGCTTCATCGGATGATGTGTTGTGCAATTGCGCGAACGTGTGTGTGGAAGAGTTGCTGCCGCATGTGTGGATTACATCGTTTGTTCACGAATAGTCCAAATCCGCCTTTTCCGTGCTGCTTGTTCCCCAGATTCCGGGAACGGTGTCTTTGCCGTCTCTCTCTTGCATCGATGAGAATGGAAAGGTTATTCCCACCCTGCATGCGTTGCAGACGGGTAACGTGCTTCCTGTGTAGTATTGAGTTGCTTTCTTGCTACAAACACGTCATTCGATTCTACAACAACTAGCAATACTGACGGAGGAGCCGTTCCTTGAAGCTCGCGAAGTAGTCTAGATCATCCACAGAATAGCTGCCGCTACTCAAAAACGAGTCAAGGCAGGCACAAAACGCGTGAACCACCTCCGGCGTTGGGCTGTAGAACAGATCCTGTCCCTCCATGCTGGGCGGGAATGGGAAGGCCTCGAGAAAGGCCACATCTGATGGAGTCTCGATTTCCACGGGCAGCACTTTGTCTCGTTGCTGATTCGTCAACATGGAGGAGGAGGGGCACTCCGGATACCCATCGTGGTTAAATAGAGTGTGTCTGGACGAAGGGTCAATAACACACTCGCGAAGGGCGTTCATTCCACCGACGAAGGGACATGCTTCCAGATGGAGATAGGAATCCGCAGACACGCGGTCTTCTTCGCGTATGGAAAAGAGCGAATAAAATGTGTTGAATGCCGCATCAAACCGGTCCCGTGCCTGGATTAACGGCAATTCGGAGTCTTCTGCCGCCGGAATCGACCGTGCCATGCAAACACAGTTCGCAATAAACGAATTTGGTATCTGCTCCAACGCCTGGGCGAGGAGGGTCGCGCAATCCTCCACCGCCAGCAATCGCTTATAACCGCGGTGATTCACCTGCAAAGAAACCAGCTTCTCCAGAAGGAGTGTTCTACACATCACTGCAGCCAACCAGACCCACCGATAGGCAATCTTCGTCAAACGGTGAATGCCGCGGGTGAAAGGCGAGCGAAGCGACAGGCGAAGAAGAGGCGACAGACGTAGTCGGTGCAGGTCGATGGAGGAGGAGGCGAAGAAGACGCGTTGCGCGGGTCCCTCTTCTTCGATGGAGGCGATGAGTCCGCTGGCGTTGTCGAAGAGGAGAAGATGCGATTCACTCAGATTGCTTTCAAGCCATTCCAAAAAGTGCAAAAGCGCCTCTGCATGCTGTGATTGGATGCTCTGCGCCGCAGCAGGCTTCTTCTTCACAATCGTCCAATTCTCCCCAAGAAGCGTCGAAAACTCATGTCCATAGAGAAAAGGTGGAGTTCGATAGGTGCCATCTGCAGAATACACCACAAGGGCATTCACTTGGTCACGATAGGCCGGATTGGACAACGGCTTGTCATAACAGAAGGGACGGTACGGCGCACAACGCCAGAACAGAGAAAAGGAATCTAAAAAGAGATCGGAAGAGGCGGAGGGAAGAGATAGCGTTTCGCCTGCATCCTTCTGAACATCCACCGTCTGATCCCTCCACAGTGCGGGAGAGTCCTCCAGATTGTTCTCCTCCAACACCTTTTCAATGCTCTGCAGCGGGAGGGTTTCATCATTTGCACTTAACTCTCCCATGCACACTGCGTGAATGCACTCCTTGGATATGCACAGGCCAAGATTCTGCGACAGGAGAAGCGACTGAACCACACACTCGTTGAGAGCCATGTTCTGAGTGCTTGCCTTGGAAGCCCCACGCACTGTTTTCCATTTCCTCCAATAGTTCACAATATCAGCAACAGTGCTGGTTCGGATGTTTTGACCCCACTTCTGCGAATAGTGAGTAGCAATCGTATGATAGGGACAGTGATTCTCTTCCCAAAACTTCACAATCTCGAGTTTCTGGCTGGAGGTAAGTTTTACGTACTTTTGCTTGCTCATACTGTAGACATGCCCAAAAGGACTTGATAGGAGATAGAATTCGAAGAAGGGAGAGTTCGAATGGATCAAACAAACCAGCCCAAAACACTAAGCGCTCTTCGTGGCAGTAGAGGACTGAGCGAAATAGAAGCCAATTCCGGGAATCACCCGAAGCATACTATTCAGCAGATTCTTCATCATCAGCGCCTTGGGATCGTTAATGTCCAGGGAGAACTGCGAGTCCTTTCCATACACTATTCATCAGTTCCACTCACTCGGACAAACCAAGCGACTGATAGACGAACGCGATAATAATAAAGGCGAAGAGCGTGATGCAGCACGTATCGAGCAAAATGAGGAGAATGCTGAGAATGATGCCTTTCGTTGAAATGTTCTAGTCAACCATACTCAGTTTATCCGTGAAGCCAAAGAGCATCACCAGGGAAGTGAACAGACTCATGATGAAGGCAATGGCCGCACAGGTGGTACAAAGAGTCCACATCCCGATCTAGTCATCACAAATCGATAGTACAACCACCTTTCTGGACATGAATCCCAGAACGGAAAAGGCGGATGTGAGCATCCTGAAAACAGTAGTGATTCTGCACAGCTCTATGACTGACTCCCAGAAAGCGGAAGGTACTGCTAGGAAGATCGAAGTCAAAGTCCTTGATGTCCTACGCCTTATCGCACACAAAAAGGGGCACATTCGAGTACTCTGCAGAGACAGACTGCAGCCATCCGGAAACCAGGAAGGAGACGACCGCAAATGCCAGGAGTCCGCCAAGAATCATGTTGTTCTTCCGCGTCGGCCGCAGGTAGGAGGTTATTTCATCGAAGTCTTCCATTGTGTAAAAAACGAAGTGGTTTTCACGAAAACGAATGCTAAAGGGTGCATGACAAATTGTTGGGATTGTGGGATGCGCGTAAAACAAACAGTTCAGTTTGGGCGATACGTTTCGTCCTTGTAGTATTTGTACCCATTCTTTTGATGATAAAGCTCAAAGCACGTTGAATTCAAGCAAAACGGCTGGTGGCAGAGCGCGCAGATGAACTTGGTCCGCTTGTGCGTCTTTGACCCCCTGGGAGAGCACGCGTAGCAATGCCTTCGCAGCACGCCCGATTTGGTTCGACGCGCCTCCACGAGATAGTGAACGTCCTTGTCGAAGATCGATGCGATCGGAGCAGAGTTCAGCCACTGGATCCCCGATTTGAGCAAACAACCGTAATCAAACTGAGTGAAGGACTCACGGCTCAACTGCTGCTGCCGACAATACATCTCGTATCCCGCATTCACCAGCAGCTCCGTGACGAAGCACAGCAGGACATCTTCCTGCCTTTCGGAATTCCGGAGGGAAGACAGCATCAGGCTCTGATCCTCGTTCAGTGCGATGTGCATACTGCGTAGAGTTGCGAGTGTCTGTATCGGGTCCTCCATCGCCATGGTGTTTTGCAGATAGGCCGTGATCATCTGTTTCGCATCGATCCTCTCTTCAAAGGGTGAGGCCAATGCCGGTTCTTCCTGCTGCAGCCGGGTCGGATAGGTATTCACGATTTCCATCAGGGACGTCAACTCGGGGAAGCAAATGGTTCGCTTGATCTGCGACTTGCGGTCTCGTGATAGCAACACCGTTAGGAACGCAGTGTATCCATCCTTCTCGAATGCATCCAAGGGATAGCCCGTGAAGGAAGAAGGGTAGGAGAGAAAACCTGACACATACTGCAGAAACTCCATCGGAAAGATGTCCATCCATTTCTTCGAGTGATTCCGTTCTGCGGATGATTGCATACACAAACGATTACTTGCTGAAAATGACACTGCCGCAGGATCGGAAACGGAATCGAATAGGTTTAGATCCATCGACGCGTTGACGTGGGAAATGTCTTCCCCCACCGGTATTTCCGGTATGGAGGATGGAATCGGATTCGACTGTGGGGGAGAAGTCAGGTTGAAGTGCTAACAGTGAAAGGCCGAAATGATCACAACCGATGTCTCGTTACCCTGGGTTTTGTCATCCAGTTGCACCGCTGGGTTGATTTCCAGCATAAATGGAATAGGCGATGACGGATTCTCTTTGTCTCCAAGCAATCCGGGAAGAAGCGGCGTTTCTTTCTTCCTTCTCTCTCTGGCACTATATATGAACAAGACAAGTCACGGCCACATCTGGAGACGGCGAACAGGAGTCACTCCGTCCTTCATGCACTGGTGGTGGTAGTTGTTTGTGGATTGCATGACATACGCAAAGAAGGGTCCCGCAAACTGAAAGAAGCACGCCAATACAAGAGGATAGACATCATCATTTCGAATCACGATATCTGGTATGGGAATGGGCTGTTCAGTCTGCAGATGCTGTGTTTCGGCAACTTTTGTTTCCTCCAGAGTCGATTCGGGAGCGAGAGGCACAATCGGGTTGACATCCCCTGCACATGATTCTCCCGTGTTGTCCATACCTTCCTTTTCCTGTGCATGGTCCTTCACGGCAGTGTAGTCGATGTTCCTCTCCTTCCCCTCGAGCGTGTTGGCGGCACTAATCTCCGAGGAATCCTATGAAAGAAAAGAGAAGGAGGAGCATACCCGCTTCATGGAAATGGGAATAGAGAAAAATGAGTTCCCACGCCGGGAATCGAACCCGGATCGGCAGGGTGAGAGCCTGCTATCCTAACCAATTAGACTACATGGGATCTGTTTCCAGCCTCTCCGCAGTCTTTATGAGAGGTGGGATAGAATTGCTTTGCAGTTCACGACAGTCTTTTCACCCTATCATTCTGCATACGATGATAAGGAATGTGAAACAAAGAAAACACTAAAAGAAGGAAGAAATCGAATCGGTGGAATGGCGAGGGTTCTGGAGGTTGTCGATGTTCTTCCACGTCGAATCATAGATCGAGGCGTAGATGTTCCGAAGACTCTTCACGTACAACTTCAGGGAGTAGAACTGAGACTCATCAATCTCCATAACGGCTTGGATGTAGTCCCGAATCTCGGAGAACCGTACCATGAATGAAACGGCTTCCCCTCGAGTGCGGTAGTACATGGATATGTTGTCTGAGATGATCCGAAGCTGCTCCTGGGCATCGCTCAGCGCCTCGATGGTATCTTTCTGCACAGACACGCCGAAGTTGTTGCCGTCCTCCACGCGGGGCAGCTTGAGAATGATCCACATCTGCATGGCGTTGAAGATGGGAATGGCATCGCTCACTTGCTTCTTCACATAATCCAGCAGTTTCAATAGATTCTATTGGTTACAGTCCTGAAATAGATACAACTGTGTTGATGGGGAACTGGTCCTCCTTTCCATAGAAGAGAATGGGAGCGGGAGCCTCCTTGGTATCCTTTCCGGTGCTTTCCGACAATTCCTTACATGACGAGGTGTTCTCTTCCCTCCACTTTGCGAACACCTTGTCCGTCTTCTTGTAAAACTTGGTAAGCTTCCGGTTCACCCTTTTAATACACTGTTCCCCTTCCTCTTCACTCACGCAAACCTTCCGTCGTACTTCCGCCAGCGGCACGTGGAAGAGAGGCTCATTCTATCAATCAGCCTTCAAGCCCCAAGCAACTACTGCAATAAATTCCGTCAGCTCCTTGATCTTCTCTGGCACACTTTTGATGAACATATCCTTTCCTTCACGGATCATGTCCTCATTGATCGCTTTCACCTTCTCCCTCACACGATCCATTTCCTCGGAATCACGCTCCTCCACCCTCGGCTTCTTGTCCACTGTACCGACGGGAGAAGCGGATTCGTCCTCTGTTTTGCTTCGCTTTGTGCTCTTCTTTTCCTTCTTCTTTCTGCCCATAAATGGTTCGCCTATTTCAAGAAATGAGTGATTGTGTGAATGGAGGGTTTGAAATGGGTTCATCGTGATTATTCGTATGCAAAGAAGGTTTGGTCGTGTGATAACCATGAGAATGGTATTGCACAGAGAAACTCCAAGTTCCACAAGGAAGCGCAATTCCGTTTGGTGTTCTCTCCTTACGAATTGGACTCCACAAACTGAACGTAGAATGGAGTTTTGTCGAAATGCAAAACTCGCCACTATTTCGGCTAACTGAGGCAAGCAAGCAGGCAACTCTATCTTTTCTTCACAATATTATTGTGAAAGGGGAATAGAATGGACTCCGTCGATTACATTGGAATTCTGCATGCGATTAGCAAGAAGAGAGGAGAGCGTCGTCCCATTCTTCTATGTTATGCTCCAGACGCGAAGCATGTGAGAGATGTGTATCCTATCACTGGATTCTGTGAAGCATAGTCTTTCCCTTGAAAAGGTCGATTTGTATCTGTTCCGTCCTCGATTCTCTGTGGAAGACGCAAAGTTTGAGAACGGTCATACGTCGACCTTCGCCGGTGTGTTAGGTAAAGAAGAGCTGAAGAACAGCAAATCACAGTTCTTTAAGGCAGCCATTATCAACGTCATAGAAGGGAAGAGGATGTGATGCATAGCTAGTGGATTTGCCTGACGAGGAGCAGAAGGAAGCATTACAGCTCATTTCCATCATGATGGGTTGCATCCAGCTGGATGCGTCCATCCAGATCATCTCTTCTCTTGAAAAGAAGGAGATTGAGGGTTTGATGCGTATCCCTTGTTTGTATGAATGATGAGTAGCCTACATGGGCATGCACCAAACCTCCATCAACATGTTCTTGTATCCAGTGCGTTCCGATAAGAATCTCTGCTTCCTCGTCACCATAAACAAGGCCGTTCAGAATGACGGCATTGAACTGAAGTTCACTCCCGGCGATGGATTCCTGTGAGGAATGGGAGTGGGAGTGATGCAAAGGAGAATGGATGATCACATCAAGACCGTCGCTGTGAGTGTCAAGGAAAGGAAGCAGAAGGCTCTGATCAAGTACATTGAGCGCACGAAGAATGCCTATGCCGCGCGGAAGGAGTCTCGCGTCTTCCATCCCGACTGCACCTCCCTCGTTGCTTCAACGGAGATGCAGATCCGCATCATGAACCAAACCGTGTGCACGCTCCGTTTTCTTGAAGAGTAGTTCGAGTACTCCATGGACATTTGGGACATCACCCAGCCGGGCCTGGAGGCGAAGACGTATGGCGTCGTCATCCCCTTCGGAAGCGAGGGCAGCTTTGGATACAAGTCGTACCCTGTAATCGAGCACATCGCAAAGCGACTCAAGGCGAGGCGTCTCGTGATTGTCACCCGCGGCACGGGAACGGAAAACAAGGATGACTCGGTGATCCGAAAACAGCTCCTCTGTGTGTGGCGGTGCTTCTTCTTCGATGGGTGTATTCCGGCCGTCACCATTCAGTTCCCCATCGTTGGGATCCTCAACCGCAAGGAGCTGGAGACTGTTCCCCTCTCGTCGGGCGCCACTGCGATCGTGCAGGACCACCAGTTTGAAGGCGGCACGGTTCGCCAGCTGGTGTTCGACAACCAGATTGAGGTGATTCAGTCCGCCGTTGTTGTGGAGTCGAATGACGCTGCCAAGAAAGAGCAGTCGAATGACGCTGCCAAGAAAGAGCAGTCGAATGACGCTGCCAAGAAAGAGCAGTCGAATGACGTGGCGGAGAAGACGGAGGAAATGCCTGCTGATGAGAAAGGGAAGATGGTGAAGAAAACCACTGGAATCTCGGCGAATCAGAACTCCTACGAACGACTGGTGTCCACGATGCTGGAGGCGTGCGAGGGCTTTGAGAAGAAGAAGGCGCCACGACTCCTGCTTCTGGGTCTGGGTGGCGGCGCGATGGCGTCCGCCGTTCTGAAGCAATTCCCGTCAACTACTGTGGTGGCGGTGGAGAAAGAGCAAGAGATCGTGAGGGTAGGAAAGAGGAGCCGCATTAAGACGTAGCTTGCTCGCAAGTACTTCCAACTGAGCAAAAAGGTGGAGGTGAGGGTGGAAGACGCGGCGGAGTTCGTGAGCAACTGGTCAGGCGAGAAGTTTGACGCGATCCTGGTGGACGTGAATGCGGAAGACCCCAAGGACGCGATGCTGAGTCCGTCTGTGCCGTTCCGCAAGGTGAGAGAAGCGAGGAAGAGTGAGGCGTAGGTGGAGATGCTGTCGCGACTGAAGGAGATGCTCAACCCGGAGGGCTGCGTGGCTGTCCACCTCATTGAGGGCAAAGAAAACCTCTATGCTGCGCTGAAGTACGTGTACAGCAAGGTGTTCGAGTTGGTGAGGGTTTCATCGGTGGAAGGCCTGGCTTCAAAGGTTCTGTTTGCCAAGGACTGCTCTGTTTGTTTCATCCGCACTTACTCATTTCACGACAAACACAATCTTGGCTTCAAAACAAGCACATCACTCATTTCACAACAAATACAACACTCATTTCACAACAAACACACCACTTCCAAGAATTCTCCGTGGGAACGAGCATGCTGTGCGACGGCAAGGTCGTGCGGCGCTCGCGCACTTCGCTCGCCTGGCGCGCGCGCGGCACCTTCGGCGACTTGCTCGGAGAGCGCTTCGGCAGGAAGAAGCTCGTGTTGCCCTCGTCGCTGTCGAACTCGTAAATGTCCTTGTTCACCGGCGCGGGCGCCTCCTCCTCGTCCGAGTACTCCACCTCGCGCGACGGCAGCAACGACGTGTTCGCCTCGTTCTCCGTGAAGCACACCTCCGCGTCGCCACTCTGCATATACTCGCCGTAGCGGATGAAGGTGTCGCGGTCGTTACGCTGGCGATACAAATAGTCCAAACCGTTGCCCTTGTCCGCCTTCAGCGCGCCCACCAGCTCCTGAAGCGACGCCGTCTACTCATCACGCCTCCTTGCAATTGGGACTGTGTCCAATATATCCACCCCAGTGGTCAGGAATTGGGTCATGCTCACCTTCGGACAGGTCTTCAGACGCGCCAACGCCTCCGGGTTCTACTCTATCACCCAGTCGTCGGTTCTACCTGAAGGTAATACTGACGAAGTTTCGCCATTTCCTGGACCGTGTACTTTTGACGGTCCTCCTCATACTGCTTCATCGTCTTGAAGGTGCCTATGCTTTACCGCCACGGCGTGCGCCCACGCTTTGGCGGGAAGAACTTGAAACGAAGCGAAACAAGGATCAGCTTCCTGGGAGTGAAATAGGACGAAAAACGGGACAATTTCCCCATGACGACGCGGAGAACCTGGATGAGAAGAATGACGAGGAAGAACTGCACGACAGAAGCGGTCACAGAGGCGGAGGAGGTGCTGATAAAGGACAAGGCGATCAGAACGAGCGCCCAACGCACCACCTCGAACATGGACGTGTGATTGGCGGTCGGCGAGTTGAAGATGCGCAGACGCACCAGCACCACGCCGATGAAGCCGAACACGAGGATGTAGCTACGCTCAAAACCCGATCACGCCACGCACACCAGAACTATGCGGTAGTGTTCCAACGCCATTTCCCAGAGGAAGTGAATGGCGGAGCGACGCATGAAACTGGCCACGCCGAGCGAGTAGGCGACGGCGACGGTGCCCATGGCGGTGTTGCTGGCCTGCATCCTGCGATTGAGGAGAGGATTGACGATTACCGCTTCATCACGTAGAACAGGATGAGAAGCACGCCGATGACTGCGGTGAGCGTCGCCGCCGTGATGTAGTAGAAGGTCTTCGAGCGGCTCAGTCTAGAGTGAATCACAGAGAATGACGCTACTTCGACGACAGCTCCAGCAGCAGCACACCGATGATGAGGCGCACAACGCAAAACTGGTCGAACTCTAGCGATCAGATGCCCACTGGCAACAATACCCGTTCCCGCAGTCAGATTCACGATCATCTCACCCTGCTTCAGACTCCTGGGAGCCGTGATGTTGAATGTGGTGACAAAGAAGGGGGAAAGGTAGATGTGCTGGGTCTTCTCCGCCTTGTTGGTAATGGTATCGTACATGTGATTTGAATTATATCCCTTCTTTCTACTCGTCATTCTTCCAGCCCAAGGACGACCCCGTAGCCACCTCATACAGATAGGCGAGTGCACGCACCCAGGAGCTATCAGGACTATCCATTTGGTACGCAGGAAGCTCCTCCTCCGAAGTCATGTTGACGACGAGCATCTTCCACAAATCGAAGGGGTTGTACGAGCCCTGCAGCTTGACGATGCTCCAATTGCCAGGCTTCAGCTACGGGTGATGGCAGAGGAGCACAACGGACGGTCACTTTCCTCGTTTTCACTTCGTTCACGATCTCGGGTTCGGACTGCGCAGAACAGAAAGTGCACAGCAAAATAAGCAGCAGTACGCTATAGGCTCGCATGGTGAAAGAATCGTGTTTGAATTCAGTTTGCCGCTACCATTCCGTTATCGACTCCGTTATGGACTTGCATTGTTTTCGCGGTTGCACATTGTTCCTTCCCTTTCCCTGAGTGCAACCATGTTTCATATGAAATGACCCCGGTTTTATTGCGAAAGCCTTTTTAGCTCAGTTGGTAGAGCACCCGCCTTGTAAGCGGAAGGTCCTGGGTTCGATTCCCAGAGGGGGCATTTCCTTTTCTCTCGCACCACTTTGCTGCAATGAACCCGATTTCTTTTTCCAGGGCGCTAAGGAACTCGGGGCTGCTCGCGAAATCCTCGCGCTTTTATGTGCGCGACTACTCGTCCCTGATTGTGAACCGTTCGCTGCTTTGCCCCTGCTATTCCGGCTACAATGCGCTCCCGAGGACCCTTCCCGCTAAGGGCTTCCGGCGATTCTACTCCTCCGACTCCGCCTTCAATCTCCCCACCCGGACGTTCACCTTCTTCGTTCTGTCCTCTCTGGGTATTGTGGGCGGATTTTACGTCATTTCCTACTCTCTGCGCGTTTGGGTTTCGGGTTTTGGGTCAGGCGTAGCAATCCAACGTCTTCAAGGCCACGGTCGATCTGGTAGAGCGGTGTCCGACCGTTATTGAGATGGTGGGAGAGCCCATGGAGCGGAAGGGCATGGTGAAGGGAAAGATGGCGAAGGGCATTGCGGACATGCACTTCATGGTGATGGGACCGAAGGGACAGGCCGAGATCTCTCTCACGGGCACGCTGAAGGAGGGCAGCAAGACGGAGTACGACCTGGGCTCCATCACTGCGCGGAAGCGCTCCAAGGACGAGGAGAACATCGTCACGATCTACGAGGACGGAAAGCCCACGGTCGCATTCCTTCCCCGCCTCTCGGAGGCTCTGTCTACTCCGGAACCCGGCTCTTCTGCCGAGGGCGACGCAATTGCTGTTGAGAAATCGGAGAAGTCGGAGAAGCAGCAGAATGGCTTCCTGCTGAACAAGCCGTGGTACTACCGCGTGGGCCTGGCGGTGGCGGCGGGTGCCGTGATGGGCATCATCCTGTCGCTGATGATTATGAGCTCGCGTCAGGCGCCCAAGAGCAGTTCGGCCTACCAGAGCCTGATGGTGCTGCTGCGCGAGAATGCGGTCGCAAAGGAGGTGCTCGGTGATAATGTGGGCTCGTTGGAGCGCGATGAGGTGTAGATTAAGACCATGGGCAAGATGGTGGGCCAGAGCGAGGAGAGCTGGGCGAACTTCTCCATCAAGATGGGCGGAAAGAAGGGGAACGCGACGGTGAACTGCCAGGCGTTCCGCCAGGGAGACAGCTGGCGCTTCACGGTGGTGTCCCTGGACACGAGCAAGGGACGCGTCTATTTATGCAAGTGAGGGTGCGAATCGAAAGTGCATTTGAGTGTTTGTTTCAAGCACATTGGCATTCCATTTGTGAATGACGCCTCAAAACATGTGAATAACGCCTCAACAAAGGCATGTGAATGACGCTAAGAAAAAAGCCCATAAAACAAACAGACAAAGCAGCGACAGGTTCAGAAAACTTAGATCTTGTTGTAGGGGACGGACTTCATGATGTTCATAGCCTTCTTTCCGCCTTTGACGCCTCTACGCGCGTTCGCCTTCTTCTTGTCGCTGGCAACCTTCAGCAGAGCGATCACCACGATGATCACCACCACCACGAGCAGACCGCCCAGCACGATGATGGTCGTCAGGTTGATGCACATGCCGATGGTCGGACCCCACTCGGGCTCGTTCTTGCCCATCTTGCACGTACGCGTGATCTTGCCCAGGTTGTTCTCCTGCGCGCAGTCGTACACGAACGTCTCGCCCACCACCGTCGGCTTGAACATCTGCCCGTCCGCCTTGCACTGGCCCACCACGACCTTCAGCTGCAGGGAGCAGGTGGCCTGGCCCATATCGTTGTACGCCGTCAGCTTGTACGTCTCGATCTTCGTCGTCACCTCCTTCGCCACGCCCTCGATCGCGCCCGTCTTCTCGTTCAGCGTCAGGCCCGCGGGCAGCTCGGGCAGGATCTGGTACGAGTCCACCAGACCGTACACCTTCGGCTTCAGGTCCTTCGGCGTCGCGCCCACGTAGATCTCGTACATCGGCTTCTCGAAGGCCAGGTTGGTCGGCGGGTACTTGATGCACTTGGACATGTCCACGTCGCCCAGCTTGCCGTTGGTACACGTGCGGAACGTGTAGCCGTCGTAGAACTCGGGGCAGGGGCCCACCGACACCTCGCCCTCGCCCGTCATCGGGTAGTTGCCCACGCCGGGGCAGGTGTGCGCGTTGTCGTAGGCGCAGTAGAACAGCTCCACCTCCGTCAGCGTGAAGCCCGTGGGACGCTGCACCTCCGTGAACTCGAAGCGCAGCTCGTTGAAGCCCATCAGGCCGTTGGGCACCTTCTGCGCGAAGTAGCTGCGGCGCGGGATCTGCACCGCCTTCGTCATGTCGAAGGAGTTGAACACCTCCGAGCCGGGCTTCTTGGCCGTCACCTGCCAGGACAGGTTGCCGTTGTTCTCGTCGCTGTGCAGGCGGTACTGGTTGAACAGCAGGCCCTCCAGGTTCTCGTACACCAGATAGAAGTAGTCGCCGTTCGTCCAGTCCCAGCTCAGGTACCGGAACGGCGACATGTCAATCAGGCCATACGACGACGTGCCCGACAGCGCCGCCGACGCCTCGTACTTGTCCGGCGTGTTGCGCGTCAGCGCGCACTCGCCCATCATCAGGATCGCCGCCGCGTCGAACGGGTTAGCACTGCTGGCCGCGTCGTCCGCGAAGCGGTGCACCTCGAAGGCCAGCACGTTGTCGCCGGTGACGCCGCCGCGCAGCTGCAGCGGCACGGAGAACTCCACGTATCTCCAGGTGATGTGGCTCTTGGCGGAGGTCGTGTCCTTGTCGGCCGAGGCGTCCAGGTTCACGCGGAACACGCGCTGGCCGTTCAGATAGCCGATGATGCCGCCGTTGAAGCGCACGGCCGCGTTCAGCACCGTGAACTTGTTGATGTCGGGCACGTAGATCTTGTGGCGCAGGTACACCGTCGCGCCATCGTAGTTGCCGCACTCGCCGCCGGTGGCCGCCGTCCACTTGCTGTCGTCGAAGGAGACCTGGTTCCACTTGCGGTTGACGGAGCCCTTGGCCAGCTTCCACTGCGCGCTGCCCTTGGACACCACCTGGTAGGTGGAGATCGTGCGCGTCACCACGGAGGGCTTCTCCGAGCTGGAGGGCACCTGCCCCATGGCCAGCGCGAAGCCGTCGGCCGTCTCGATCTTGAAGCCGGCGGGCGCGGTCCAGCCGTCGCCCCAGCTGTCGGAGAACTTGAAGGTGTACACGCCCTGGTCCAGGCAGAAGTACTTGTACTCGTACGAGTTGCGGCTCTCCAGCTGCTTACGCTCGTAGATGGGCTCGCCCTCGGCAGTCTCGCCGCTGTACACGGCCCACGAGCACTCCTCGGGGTAGTAGTCGGACAGCACCGTCACCTCGATCATCACCTTGTCGCACTCGATCACCGACAGCGTCAGCACCTTCGACGAGTCCGAGCCGTCCAGCTTCTTCGCCGTGATCGTGTACGGCGTCGGCGCCAGCGCCTGCACCTCCTCACCGCGCAGCGTGCCCGTCACGTAGTCCAGCTGCAGCCACGCGGGCAGCGCCGGCTGCGCCGTGAACTTGGAGTAGTAGTCGCAGTTGGCCACCAGGTCGGAGAGACCCACGTTCTTGTAGCCCACGGGCGAGCCGATGTAGTCCAGCTCGGGCATGTCGCGCCACAGCGAGTCGCTCATCAGCAGGATCTGCATCATGTTGATGGTGCAGTCCGACGTGGACTCCGCCGCCAGCTTGTAGAAGCGGTAGCGGTTGTAGGGCTTCAGGTTGTTCACCCACACCTCCTTCGCCTGCGCGGTCTTCCACCACACGGAGGACGTGATCGTGTCCAGCGTCGTCCAGCCCTCGTCCTCGTCGTTCATCGCCTCCACGCGCCACGAGTACGGCGACGCCTTGTCCTTCTCGCCGCTGTTGATCACGATGTACTTGGAGATCCATTCGCGGCGGTCGTTGCTGAACTGGATCTGCACGTACCGCTCGCTGTCGCACGACGTGGAGCTGTACGTCGTCGCGCTCGACAGGTCGAACAGCAGGTTCGGCGACACGTCCGTGTCCGTCGCCATCACCGCGAAGTCGAAGATGCGCGACACCGTCTCACGGCCGTACACGCGCAGCGACAGGTCGAACACCGACGTCTTCTGCTGCGCCAGACGCGACACCAGCAGCACCGCGATCGTGTTCTCGCCGCTCACCAGCACGTTCTGCGCCGGCGTCTCGCCCTGCGCGGGGATCTTCACCGGCAGCGTGATGTGCCGGTAGCTCGTCGACGGGTAGCTCACGGTGGCGTAGGTCTCGTTGGTGGGCGCGCCCTCCACGCCGCGGCGGAACACCTCGATGCCGTTGATGACCACCACGCAGCCGTACAGGTACTGCATCTCCAGCTCGTAGCCGCTGCCCGCCGGCTCGCTCGCCAGCGTGAACTTCTTCTTGTAGAGCTGCAGCTGGTTGGAGGACTCGGGGAAGCTGCCCTTCTTCGCCTTCTGCCAGCCCTCGGGCACGGTGTTGCTCGTCCAGTCGGCCGGCACGTCGCCCATCAGGTAGGACCATTCCTCCTCGCGGCGGATGCTCTCGCCCAGGTTGATGGTGATCGACGGTCCGTAGCCCGCCGCGATGTCGTACTTCCAGTGCGTCACCGTCGTCGTGTCCGTGCCGTGGATGATGTTCACGTTGATGTACGAGTCCGCCGCCCACGCCGTGCTCGTCGTGTGGTCCACCGTCAGCTCGTACAGCCCGCCCTCCACGCAGTAGCGGTTCTTCACCGTCGCGCCCGCCTTCTGCACCGTGTTCTTGTTCACGCGCTCCACCGTCGTCGCGCCGTCCGCCGTGCGCAGCCAGTGGCTCTCGTAGATGGCGCCCTCCGCGCCGTAGGTGCGCGCGACCTCCACGATGGTCTTGGCGCAGTCGGTCACGGTCAGCGTGAAGGTGGCGGAGGTCTCGAAGGGCATGCGCGCGGACACCGTGTAGGTCTGGTGGTCCACGGCCACGCGGGGAATGCCCTGGATGACGCAGGAGGAGTAGGTGATGGACATACCGGTGGGCAGCGACGGCGTCACCGAGCACTGCACGAAGCCGTCGTACTTGGGCTTCACCGTCACCGTGTCCACGAAGGTGTTGGCGGTCACCTCCGTGACCGTCAGCTCCATCTTGGTGGGCACCGCGTAGCGGCAGGTCAGGTACGCCAGCTCGTAGAAGCGCAGCGAGGTCTCCTGCGTCTTGCTGATCTGCATGCGGATGCGCTGGAAGGTCTTGTCGTTCACCACCAGGTGGTAGCTGTTCCAGCCGTTGGTCTCGTACTCCAGGTCCTTCTTCGTCAGCAGCAGCGTGCTCGCCGTGTCCTCCGCGTGGTGGTAGCCGCGCAGTGTGAACGACGACGGCGCGTAGCTGCGGTAGCTGCTCGTGTGGATGGCGAAGCCGTTGACCTGCGGGATCCAGTTGCTCCACGCCAGGTCGATCCAGTGGTAGTAGTTGTTCTCCGTCCACGACGACGACACGTCCAGGTCGAACACCTCGCTCGGCAGGTTCGTCTCCGTCGAGGCCTTCGTGCTCGACGACGTCACCTCGAACGACTCGAAGCTCTGGTAGCAGCCTACGCGTCAGCGGAAACAGACAAGCGCACTGTCGCCGAAGTCGGGCATGTACGGCGCAAGGAAGCTGTTAAGCATCATGGTGTGTGAGGAGGTGTTGTCGTCGTAGTGGTACTCCAGCGCCACGATGCCCTCCGTCGCCTCGATCTCCAGACCGTTACGGATGATGCTGTGGTGGCTCAGCGCGTCGTAGTGACCCGTGCTCTTCGTGTCCGCCGTTACCTCGCCACTACCCATGAGACATCAATTCGGCTCCCACTCATTCATGAAGTCTCTGTAGACTTCCTTGCCGTTCATGTAGATGATCAAACCGTACTGCTGGTAGAAGGTGAACTCGTACGCCGCCATTCCGGACACGCCAGTGAACTTCTGACGAAGGTAGATGGTGCCGGAGTTGGTGATTGACTTGCCGCCCTCCTGAGATCTCCAAGCAGAATCAGAGAAACCGTAGTCGATCCAGCCGCTGGCGGGAGTGTTCTTAGCAGAAATCTTCCAGGTAGACTTGGTCTCGATGGGATACATCACTACAACCTGACTGGAGAGGATCACCAGAAACAAGAGAAGTCGTGGCTTTCCTTCGACTTTTCTGTCATGACGCCAATGTACAGGAGCTGGCCGTCAGGTCCGACGATGCGGATGTACGCTCCCGCACTCCAGCCATCATTAAGGCTACAGCTCACTATCCACGCGAAGGCACTCACGAATCGTACATCTCCAGGGTGTAGATACCATCCGACTCCTTAGGGATGCAGTGGTAGAAGCTACGAACGGCATTGTTCGTGAAGGTCTCGCTGGTAGCAAGGAGCGCGTTCTTGTGGAGAATCTTATACGACTCTTCCGAAGCATAGTACTTGGTCTTCTTCTCCACACGGATTTGGTACTCATCCGCCTTGCAGGCCAAAGCCACAACAGACACTACGGACGTCAAGTTATCCACCATGCATCTTACACAGTGCAATCAATCCAACAAAATGTACTCGCATTATTGAATATGACCGTTCATGAGCTGCATGGGGGCGTTTCATTACAGCCCTAAGATTGTCGTTCCACCAATCACATCGCTTAGAAGGCGCACCGCTTTCCAACACCCAACAGCGCCTCCAAACGACTGCTTTTTGCCTCTGCTCTTGTTTCATCGTATTCAAGGGACGGAGCTGTATGTGAAGAGAAGCATTTGCTTCAACAGCCTTCAAAGGGCGAGTCCGCTGCGTCCTTGCGTCCATGTGAATGTGTGTTTGTGAATAGCGATCTAAGCACCATGGTTGTATTCATCAGCAACTCTTGTTATACATCGAGAATAGGGAGTATCTTTATAGATTAGTGAGGACCCGTATAGCATAGCGCAAAAGAACGCGTGGCTTTGCTCTATACAAAAATGTTTGGGTTATCGCATGTGCAATTTTCATTCTCTCAACAAACAGGACAAGTATTGTAATGAAATAAGGACCGTAATGCAGCCATCAGAACTTGCATTTCATGGTTATCGTCCCTCTTAGCAAACTCTCGTGAGTAGGCGGAAGCAATGTGGGGAACATCCACTCCAAAATCGTCAACCAGTACATGATACATGTAACCTAGGAATAAGGGATCACAGAAGATGCCAACGATGATACATCGTAATGCGGTCAAAGAACTCAATCTTGTCATATCCGTAATTCATGAAGTATG
>QWCN01009973.1_pt1 | contig 22852 bp, 22 predicted proteins | sample 1972711 | NCBI WGS metagenome assembly QWCN01 (sample SAMN09866707, study PRJNA288562) | Human gut metagenome isolate term1_stool, whole genome shotgun sequencing... | isolation source: gut | host: Homo sapiens | place: USA: California
TCGGCATCATCCTTGCGACGATCGTCGCGACAGTCGCGGGCATGGATCAGCTCGCTGTCGTCGGCGACATTCCCAAGACGCTCCTGCTCGCTGACCGCCTGTCGCTCGGCGGCCTGAGCTTCACGATGCTCGAAAACCTGATCTCTCCCATCGTGACCATTGCGGCGCTCGGCATGATCGAGAGCCTGCTTTGCGGCGCGTCGGCCTCGCGCATGAAGGGCGAAGCGTTCAACGCCGATCAGGAGCTGATCGCACAGGGCGTGGGTAATATTCTGCTGCCGCTTTTTGGCGGTGTTCCCGCGACCGCAGCCATCGCACGCACGAGCGTAGCGGTCAAGTCCGGCCAGCAGACGCGCCTTACGAGCGTGTTCCATTCGCTGTTCCTGCTTGCCTCGATGTTCCTGCTCGGCGGCGTGATGGCGCGCCTGCCGCTCTCGGCGCTCGCGGGTGTGCTGATGGTCACGGCGTGGCGCATGAACGACTGGGAGGGCATCCGCTACATCTTCCGCCACAAGTTCAAGTCCGGTATCAGCCAGTTTTTGATCACGATGCTCGCAACGGTCGTCTTTGACCTGACGGTCGCGATCCTGCTCGGCGTGGTATACTCCGCCATTTTGTACATGGCGAAGTCGAGTCATATCCATGTGAATTTCTCCGATATCGACGCGAACAAGCTGCGCTCGGTGGAGGGCAAGCCCCCCATTCTTGAGACCTCCGGCGTGGCGTACATCACGGGCGCGCTCTTCTTCGGCGCGGTGGATGAGTTCAACCACCGCATGGCGGAGATGCCGCAGTACGACCACATCATCTTGTCGATGCGCGGTATGCCGAGCGTGGACGTCTCCGGCGCGCAGGCGATGCTCGAACTGTGTGAGGCGCTCAAGAGTCAGGGCAAGACGGTCGCCTGCTGCGGTATGACCGAGGCGGTACGCACCTACTTTGACCGCGCGGGCATCACCGAGCTTCTCGGCGAGGAGTCCTACTTCTGGAGCGCCGACCAGGCGATCCTTGACCTGCTGGACGCGGAGATCGTGCCGGACAGCCTGACGAAGCGCCGTCAGGTAGGGCGAAAAGGCGGCGTTCTGCTCGCCGTAGGTGAGCTGGAGGTCGTATTCGTGGTCCTCCCAGGTCGAAATGTCGGACTCGTTGTGGGAGATCACGGCCTCGAGCTTGTCGAGCGCCTTGTAGATTTGAGCCTCCTGCGTTTCGAGCGCGGCCATCTCGTCGTAGAGTGCGCGCATCTCCTCGCGGCAGGGGGAGGGAAGCGATGCGACCCACTGGTAGAGCAGCGCTTCCTCCGTCGATTCGTCCTGTGCGGTCTTGTCAAAGGCGGGGATATCGCCCGTGAAGCACTCGCCGAGGTCGTGGATGAGGCACATGCGCGTCACCTTGTCCATGTCGGCCTCGGGAAATTCATCGCGCAGGAAAAACGCCATCAGTGCGATGCGCCAGCTGTGCTCGGCAACGCTCTCGTGCCGCCCGCCGGAGGTGTAGCAGTGACGGGTGGTGTCCTTCAATTTTTCCGCCGTGTGCAGCGCGGCGAGCAGTTCGCTTGGTCTCATGCGTCTCCTCCATTGTCGTTTTCTGGTATTTTACCAGAGGCGGAAACGACTTGCAAGGAAAAGAAAGAAGAGAGATTCCCATTCCCAGCGGCATATGATATCATGAATGCGAGAAAATTTGGCGCCCGGTGAAACAAGACGGGCGCGGAATGCGTCTAAATAAGCAGAAGCAAGAAGATTTGAGAGAGACCCTCCCATGCGGAGGGCGGAGAGGAGAATTTATGAAGCTTGCGGCGGATTTTCGGCAGGCGGCGCGCGAGGCGCTGCGCGGCAAGTGGCCCATCGCCATTCTGATCGGCCTTGTGGCGGTGCTGCTCGACGGCGCAGGGAGCGGCGGTCCGGAGGTCAAATTCAATTACGATGTGTCCTCGGGCGTGTCGACGACGTTTGGCTACGGCGGACAGACGATTTACTCCACAGGCTACGGTTTGGGCCCGAAGTGGAGCGGACTGCTCGTCGGCGGTGCGGTCTATCTCATCGTGATCGCGCTCGTGTTGGCGGCGGCGTACTTCATCCTCGGCAGCATCGTGGGCGTGGGGTATGCCAAATATAACCTCGGCCTTGTCGACCGCACGGAGCCGGGCTTTGAGGCGCTGTTCGCCTATCTTCCGAACTGGAAGACGACGACGCTGACGCGGCTTTGGAAGGGCCTCTATATTCTGCTGGGGACGATCCTGCTCGTCATTCCGGGACTGATTATGGGCTACACCTACGCGATGACGGACTACATTTTGGCCGAGCACCCGGACATGGCGCCGGGCGAGGTGATGAAGGGCTCGAAGGCGATGATGGAGGGCAACCGCTGGCGGCTGTTCTGCCTGCAATTCAGTTTCATCGGCTGGATGCTCCTCAGCTCGCTGACGTTCGGCCTTGGCAACCTTGCGCTGCGCCCCTATCAGGAGGCGGCATACGCCGCGTTCTACCGCGAGGTATCGCTCGGGTAAAAAGATAGAGAGAAACAAAACGCGCCCCGCGGATGATCCGCGGGGCGTATTTTTGCTGTGATGGAAAGCTTACTTTGCGCTGTCGTTTGCGAGGGCCTGGTCAATCAGCTTCTGGAGCGCTGCCATGTTGTCCTCATTGTCGATGCCGCCGAGCATCGCCTCACCGACGATGGCGCCGCTGCGGTCGATGACATAGGTGGTCGGGAAGGCCATGATGTCGCCCGCAAAGTCGCCGGCTGCGCTGTCGGAGGGGAAGTAGATGTTCTGGTAGCTTGCGCCCTTGGATTCAAGCAGACTCTTGGCCGTGCTGATCGCATCGGCGTTGCCGTCGAGGGTATCGACGTTGATGCCAATGAGCGCGCCGCCCTGCTTCTTGAGCGTCTCGTTGAGGGCGTTCAGATCGCCAAGCTCCGCCACGCAGGGCTTGCAGCCGCTGAACCAGAAGTTCACGACCGTCACAGCGTTCTGGGAGAAGATGCTGCTGTCCACGTCGTTGCCGTCAAGGTCCTTGCCGGTGAAGGTGGGGAAGGTCGGAACGGCGGCGCTCATGTCGCCGTTTTCACCGTCGCCTGCGGGCTGAAGTGCGGCGTACTGCTCCTGCAGGGGTTGGATCTGGTCTTCAAGGTCGCGGATCTGCTCGGAGCCTTCGGTCAGCGTCTTGAGTTCGTCCTCGGTGAACTGATCCTTCACAAGGTCGAGGGCGGCAAAGGTTCTCTTCCATGATGGCGTTTTCCTTGTCGGCGAGCTCCTGGATCTGGGCGTAGATCTCCTCGGCGGTCGCGCCCTGCGCATCGCCATCGCCCTTGCCGTCGCCCTTGCTGCCGCAGGCGGCGAGGGAAAGCGTCAGCGTAAAGGCGAGCAGCAGCGTAATGATCTTCTTAAAATTCATGGTTTATTCTCCTTTGTTTTCTTCAATGATCGGTTTTTGAGACAATTTGGAACATGCTCCGCCGCTGCCGAAGGCGTAGCGGAAGCGGACGGCCTCCGTCGGGCAGGCGGTCACGCATTTGCCGCAGCGGATACATTCGCTGTGGTTCGGCGTTTTGGTCACATCCACGTCCATGGGACAGGTCCTTGCGCACTTGCCGCAGGAGACGCATTTGCTCTTGTCAACGTGCATCGACAGCAGCGACACGCGGTTGAAGAGCGCGTAGAACGCGCCGAGCGGGCAGAGCCACTTGCAGAACGGGCGGTAGAAGATGACGCTCAGCACGACGACCGTGATGAGCACGCAGAGCTTCCACGAAAAGAGCTTGCCGAGCGCGGCACGGATGCTGTTGTTGACAAGCGAGAGCGGGATAGCGCCTTCGAGCACGCCCTGCGGGCAGAGATATTTGCAGAAGAACGGGTCGCCCATGCCAGCTTCGTTCACCACGAGCACCGGAAGCAGGAAGACCATCACCACCAAGATGACGTATTTGAGGTAGGTCAGCGGCTTTAAGCGCTTGGTGGAGAGCTTTTTGGTCGGGATCTTGTGCAGCAGCTCCTGAAACCAGCCGAACGGGCAGAGGAAGCCGCAGATGAAGCGGCCCAGCAGCACGCCAAGCAGGATGAGGATGCCGGTGATGTAATAGGAAAAGAAGTTCGGCAGGTGCAGATTCGTCAGCAGAGCCGCGCAGGCCTGGACCAGTCCGCGCCAGCGGGCGAGCAGAAAGGAAAACGGTTTTTTCTTATCCAATGCCCACACACTCCAGACATAGTTTGATCGCCTTGTTCAGCACGACGCCCGCCTCGCCGCGCATCACACCGCAGACGAGAAATGCGAGGCCAAGCAGCAGAAAAAGAATCTGCACCCCGGCCTTTTTACCAAATGTTTTGTTCAAATTATCACCCTTTCTGTTGTACCGGCGCTTAGACTACACAGGGAATATGAACACGGTATGAACAGCGCCTTAAAAGAACCCTAATTTTATCTGGAAATAATAAGAAGTTTGCCCTGTACGAAGGGGGACACCATTATCCGCGCATTTGAAAGAGCTTTGGACCATAGCGGGAGACGAGTTCACCGATCACAAGCCCCAGCACCGCGCCGGCGAACACGTCACTCGGAAAGTGCACATATAAATAAAGACGAGAGAAGGCGAGCAGCACGGCGAGCGGGATGGCCGCATAACCGAAGCGGCGGTCTGCGCGCGTTGTCGATGTCCTTGTCAGGATAGGTCTCGATGTACGGCTCTTTGGCGAACGCCGCGACCGGCAGCGCGGGCAGCCATGCCATCGGATGCGCAGCGGGAACCCAGGCCGTCAGCTCATCGTAGCCGATGGGGAGCCAGTCGTGCCCACCCTCGCGCGCGGAGATGAAGCACAGATCGAGTTGGTGCGCGTTGAGCTGTGTGATCAGCTCTGTGCTGTACCCACCGCGCAGCTGCACCTGAATGCCGCCGTAGCGCGCGTGGAAATCCGATATGATGCGCGCGAGCGGCGAATAAAATGCGCTGTATGCCGTGCCGACGGTGACCGTGCCGACATCCAGCCCGCGCAGCTGCGCGGAGAGCTGGGCGCAGCTCTCGCCCGCGTGCAGTAGGTCGCGGATGGCGGGCAGCAGCTTTTCGCACTCCTTTGTCGGGCGAACGCCGCTGTGCTCGCGCAGCAGGAGCGGAACGCCCGTCTCCTCCTCAAGCGCCGCGACCATGCGGCTCACGCCGGAGGGCGTGTATTGCAGCGCCTCCGCGGCGGCGGACAGACTTCCGGTCTCAATGGCGCAGACGAGCGCGCGGTAGCGATCGAGTTCCATGGCGTTCTCCTTTGCGAAATTGTCAAAGATGGTTTGATGGATCATCGGTTTACGCAAAGTATAGCGCGGGTGTATGCTGTTGCCAAATCCTTGGAAATGGGGGAAACTATGGCACGCTCTTACGATCTAACGAGCGGCAGCATCCCGCAGCATCTGCTGCGCCTGGCCGCACCGCTCATCATGGGCAATATCTTGCAGCAGCTCTACAACACGGTGGACGCCTTTATCCTCGGGCGCTTTGCGGGCGATTTGGAGTTCGCCGCTGTCGGCGTTGCGGGCTCGGTGATGAACCTTTTCCTCTTTATAATCACAGGCGCGTGCATGGGCATTTCCGTCATCTTCGCCTAGCTCTACGGTGCGGGTGAGCGCGAGCGCTTCCGCCGCGAGCACTGGCTCTCGCTCTCGTGCGGGCTGCTGGTGACGCTCGCGTGCAGCGGCCTCGGCTTTTTGCTGCTCTCGCCGCTGCTGCGGCTCATCCAGACGCCAAGCGAGCTCGAGACCTTTGTCTCGGTGTATCTGACGATCATTTTGGCGAGCCTGCCCGCGGCGTTTTTCTACAACCTCTACGGCGCGCTGCTGCGTGCCATCGGGCGGGCGAACGCGGCGCTGATGGTGCTCGCCGCGGCGGTGACGGTCAATGTCGCGCTCGACTACTGCTTTGTTGCGCGCTTTCAGTTGGGCATCGCGGGCGCGGCGTGGGCGACGGCGGCGTCGCAGGCCATTTCGGCGGTGCCGTGCATCCTCTACCTGCGGCGCAAGGCACCGGAGCTCATTTTTGCCCGCGCGGACTGCCGTATGGATGGAGAGCTATTGAAGCAGACGGCGCATTTTAGCTTCGTCACGGCGCTGCACCAGTCGAGCCTGTACATCGGAAAGCTCCTGGTGCAGGGCGCGGTCAACACCGGTGGCACGGACATGATCTCGGCCTACACGGCGACGACGCGCATCGAGGGCTTTGCCAACTCGTTTGGCGACAGCGGCAGCGCTGCGACCTCCGTGCTCGTGGCACAGAATCGGGGAGCAGGGAAAGAAGAGCGCGTGAAGGGATCGTTTCGCAGCAGCCTTTTTCTGATGCTTGCGATGGGGCTTGCGATGTCGCTCATCATGTCCGTTAGCGCGAGCACGTCGGTCGGCTTTATGCTCGGGACGCGCAGCGGCGCGGCGTTTGAGAATGCGCGCGACTATCTGAAGCTCGTGGCGCTTTTCTACACGCTCTGCTTCACCGGCAACACATTCGCTGGCTATTTTAACGGCATCGGGAAGGTGTGCGTCCCGTTCCTCGGTGCGACGAGCCACATCGCGCTGCGAGTCGTCCTCTCGTGGCTGCTGGTCGGCAAAATGGGCCTCCCCGCCGTCGCGCTGGCAACAGGCCTCGGCTGGGTGCTGGTCAACGCGCTGTAGACCTTTGTCAAATGGAGGATGGAGAAAAAGCAGAAAGCAGCAGAACGTGATATTATGTAAACATCAAAAGCCGCGTGCCTAAGGGCGCGCGGCTTTTGATAAGTTTTGTGAGGTATCGCCGCTGATCGAAATGCGCGGCAAAGGGATGACATTTTTGAGAAAGCACGAGGTTTTTGCCCATATGGGAAGACCATGTCGAAGGAGAAAAACTTTTGTAAGAGACGCGCTCTGCTTGCTGAACATCTGTAAAGTGAAACTATTTTACAATTCTTCGAAATGGTAGCGCGGCTTGCCGGCGCTTTTCTTGCCATATTCGATGGCTCTTGTCGGGCAATAGCAGATGCAGGCCATGCACTGTGTGCAGTTGGTTCCCCGAGAACATGTGTCCTGCGCGGATCGCGGCGATCGCGCGGTCGATGAACGGCTCGGCTTTGGCGACGATCCGGCGCGCCTCCTCGACGGTTGGCGCGTTGAACATGGCGATGAAATTCTCCGGCATGACGATCTGCGCCGTGCCCATGTAGACGAGGCCCTTTTCGCGGCAGAGCGCGCGGTTGTACTTCGCGGCGTTGCCAATCTCGCTGCCGCAGTCCATGACGAACCACGTTTCCCTCGCGCCGCGCAGCTCTGTTCGCAGCAGATGGTCGCGCACGATGCGCGGGATGCGCCAGGCGTAGGTCGGCATGACGAGGACGAGCCGTCCGTTGACGGCGAGCGGTGTTATGTCGCCTGATTTGATGCGGTCATTCAGGCTGATGAGCGTATCGTTCAGCGCGTGTGCGATGCGCTCGGCGATGTGGCGGCTGTTGCCGGTGCCGGTGAAATAGAGTACCATGGCGACCTCCTGTGTCTTTGCTCGAGCACTGCCCGAATATTGTATTGCCTCTATTGTACCAGCCGTGGCGCGCGCAGACAAGCGCTTTGTGTAGGAAAACCGGCGGAGTAAAGGGACTTGAACCTGAGAGAAAAATCGCCGCGGCTTTTCTTTTTTAACCGAAAGGGGCGAAAGAGGCATATTGCCTCTCGTATACTTGTGTTTCCTGCATTTTCTGCTTGCGGAATGGGGGCGGATATGGTATCTTGAACCATGTGTCCGTCGGCCGTTTTCGACCGGCGGTTCACGTTCTCTAACTGAACGACCACCGAAAGGCAGGGCTTTTTCTTATGATGATCAACAAACGGCTCATCGGCGCGGTGCCGGAGAGCAAAAAATATATCGCGGGCAACGTCGCGCTGCAATGGTGCTCGCTGTGCGCGAACATCGCGATGATGAGCGCCGTGACGACGCTGCTCGCCGCGCTGTTCGCGGGCAGCATGACGCAGAGTAAGATCGTCACGACCGCCGTGATCGCGCTTGCAGCTGTCGCCGTGCGATACGGCTGTACCGTCGGCGCGTCACGCATGGGGTATCTATCGTCCAAGGCGGTCAAGAAGACGCTGCGCGGCGCGATCTATGACAAGCTCCTGTGCCTCGGCGCGTCGTATTCCGAGCAGATCAAAACGTCGGAGGTCGTGCAGGTCGCGGTCGAGGGCGTCGACCAGCTCGAAACGTATTTCGGCGCGTATCTGCCGCAGTTTTTCTACGCAATGCTCGCGCCGCTGACGCTTTTTGTCGTGCTGTGCTTCGTGAGCGTGCCGGCGGCGGTCGTGCTGCTCGTCTGCGTGCCGCTCATCCCCGTCGCCATCGCGGCGGTACAGACATGGGCGAAGAAGCTGCTCTCGAAATACTGGGGGCAGTACACGGCGCTCGGCGACACGTTTCTTGAAAATTTGCAGGGCTTGACGACCTTGAAAATCTATCAGGCCGACGCCTTCAAAAATGATGAGATGAACGTCGAGGCCGAAAAGTTCCGCAAGATCACGATGAAGGTTCTTACGATGCAGCTCAACTCCATCACGATCATGGACCTCATCGCCTACGGCGGCGCGGCGCTCGGCGTCATCATGGCCGCAACGCAGCTGCGCGCGGGGGAGATCGACCTTGCGGGCGCGCTGCTCATCATCCTGCTGGCGGCGGACTTTTTCATCCCCATGCGCCAGCTCGGCTCGTTTTTCCATATTGCCATGAACGGCATGGCCGCGAGCGATAAGATTTTCCGCCTGCTCGACCTGTCCGAGTCCGCACACGGCGGCGTCAGCTGTCCCGCGGGCGACATTGTCTGCCGCGGCCTGCGCTTTTCCTACGAACCGGAGCGCGAAATTCTGCACGGCGTTGATCTGACGATCCCGCAGGGCAAATTTGTCTCGCTCGTCGGCGAGTCGGGCTGCGGCAAGTCGACGATCTCCGCGCTTTTGATGGGCCGGAACAAGGGCTACACCGGCTCTGTGGCAATCGGCGGCGCGGAGCTGCGCAACATTGAGGAGGCGAGCCTGATGCGGCGCATCACCTACGTCAGCCACCAGAGCTACCTCTTCAAGGGTACGGTACGCGACAATTTGCTGATGGGTAAGCCTGGTGCGAGCGATGACGAGCTCTGGAGCGCGCTCACGCAGGTCAATCTCGCGGACTTTCTCAGAGGGGAAGCGGGGCTCGACACCTTACTTTCCGAGCGCGGTGAGAACCTTTCGGGCGGTCAGCGCCAGCGCCTTGCGCTCGTCCGCGCGCTGCTGCACGACAGTCCGGTGTACATCTTCGACGAGGCTACGTCGAACATCGACGTTGAGAGCGAGAACGACATCATGGCGCAAATTCACGCATTGGCGGGCCGGAAGACGGTGCTGCTGATCTCGCACCGTTTGGCGAACGTCACAGCGTCGGATGAAATTTACGTGCTGGAGCGCGGCAATATCGTTCAGCACGGTACGCACGAGGCGATGCTGAAGCAGGGCGGCGCTTACGCTGCGCTGTGGTCAGCCCAGCAGGTGTTGGAGCACTACGGAGAGGAGGCGGCAAAATGAAAAAGAGAAGCGGTTTTACCGTCATGGCGCGGCTCATCGGCCTCGTGAAGCCACTGAGCGGCTACATGGCGCTCGCCATTTTGATGGGCCTTGTCGGCCACCTCTGCGCCGCGTTCATCACGATCTTCGGCGGCTTTGCCGTGCTTGACCTGCTCAGCTTCGCAACGCCCGTCGCGCTCAAGACGACGTTCGTCTGTGTGCTGCTCTTCGCGCTCGTGCGCGGCATCTTCCGCTATGCCGAGCAGTCCTGCAACCACTTCATCGCCTTCAAGCTGCTTGCGCTGATCCGCGACAAGGTCTTCCGCGCACTGCGCCGTCTCTGCCCCGCGAAGCTCGAGGGCCGCGACCGCGGCGACCTCATCTCCGTCATCACGTCGGACATTGAGCTGCTCGAGGTCTTCTACGCGCACACGATCTCGCCCGCGGCCATCGCGGCGCTGTTCACGCTCATCATGTGTCTGTTCATCGGGCATTATCACGCGTTGCTCGGCCTTCTGGCACTCGCGGCTTACGTCTGCGTCGGCGTGGTCATCCCGCTCATCACGTCCCGCCGCTCGGGCGATACGGGGATGCGATCCCGCACGGAGTCGGGCGCGCTGTCGGCCTTCGTGCTCGACAGCCTGCGCGGCCTGAACGAGACCATTCAGTACGATCGGGGCGCAGAGCGCCGCGCCGAGATGGATGCGCGCACCGATGCGCTATCCAAAGAGGAAGCCAAGCTCAAGCGTCTCACGGGCCAGAACATGGGCATCACGAACACGGCCATTTTGCTCTTCGACCTTGCAATGCTGGTTTCTTCCGCGGCGCTGGTGCAGCGCGGAGAGCTGACGTTCAACGGGGCGCTCATTGCGGTCCTTGCGCTGTTCTCGTCGTTCGGCCCCACGGTCGCGCTGGCAAATCTCGGTGCGACGTTGCAAAACACCTTCGCCGCGGGCAACCGCGTGCTCGACGACGCGACGGACGACGAGATCGTCGCGGCCTGCAAAAAGGCCGCCGTGCACGAATTCATCATGACGCTGCCGCAGGGCTACGACACGCCGGTCGGAGAGCTGGGCGACACGCTTTCGGGCGGCGAGCGCCAGCGCCTCGGACTCGCCCGCGCGTTTCTGCACGACGCGCCGCTGATGCTCCTTGACGAGCCGACGAGCAATCTCGACAGCCTGAACGAGGCGGCCATCCTGAAATCGCTGCACGAGCAGTGCGCGGGCAAGACCGTCGTGCTCGTGTCGCACCGCGCGTCGACCATGCGCATCGCCGACACGGTATACTCCGTCGAGCACGGGAGAATGAGCTGATGAAGGATATCGGAACCAAGCGCGAGCGCGAAAAGAAGATGATCTCGCAGATGATCGCCCTCTACTGCCGCCGCAATCACCACACAAAGGGCGTGCTCTGTCCCGAGTGCGCGGCGCTGAACGACTACGCCCGCGCCCGCTCCGAGCACTGCCCGTTCATGGAGACGAAGACCTTCTGCGTCAACTGCCGCGTGCACTGCTACAAACCTGACATGCGTGAAAAGATCCGCGCCGTGATGCGCTTTTCCGGCCCGCGGATGATCTTCTATCACCCCGTCGCTGCAATCCGCCACGTGGTGGAGACAAAGCGCGAAAAAAAGAGACTGGAGAGAGAAAACCGATGAAGCTGAAACGCCTTTTCTTTCTGATCCTCGGCTGCGTGTGCCTTGCGCTCGGCTGCGTCGGCATCGTGCTGCCGGTGCTGCCTACGGTGCCGTTCTTCCTTGCGACGGTGTTCTGCTTTGCAAACTCGTCGGAAAAGCTGCACACATGGTTTCTCGGCACAGAGCTCTATCAAAAACACCTCGACTCATTCGTGAAGAAAAAGGGCATGACCGCGCAGACCAAGGCCGACATCCTGATGTCCGTGACGCTGCTGATGGCCGTCGGCTTTTTCCTGATGCTGCGAAAAGCGCTCTACATTCCCTGCACTATTCTCGCTATTGTGTGGCTCTGCCACCTCGTCTACTTCCTCTTCGGTGTGAAGACGATCAAGACAGAATGCGAGGAGCAGATTTGAGTAAAAAAAGCGGCAGAGCCACCGGAATGCTCCGGCGGCTCTGCCGCTTTTTTGAGAGAGGGGGAAAAATCATGCTTTTTCGGGGCGCAGCGGGCCGTAGAAGTAGCTCGCGGTCGCGCCGCCGTCGATGAGGAAGGTCGAGCCCGTGATGAACGCGCCCTTGTCGCTCATCAAAAGCTCGGCGACGTTTGCGACTTCGTCCGCCGTGCCGGGGCGTCCCGCGGGGCACTTAGCGAACATGTTCTTGTAGAAGCCGCCGCGCGGGCCGTTGAACTCGTCGAGTGCCAGCGGCGTGACGATGATGCCGGGGGCGATGTCGTTCAGGCACGCGCCGCGCTTGCCCCATTCGACCGCCTGCGCCGTGACGCGCTTCTCGTTGCAGCGCTTCGCCATCTGATAGGCATGGAGCGTGTCACGGATGTTCTCGGGCTGCAAAAAGTCGAGGGACAGCAGCTCCTCCGTCGGCGTGGTGGCGAGCTTTTCGCCCTGCTCCACCGTCAGGGCGGGCATGCGCCAGCAGGACTGGCTCGAGATCGTCACGCCCACGCCGCCCGGTGCGATGACCCTGCCGACCTCTTCTAAAAGTACCGCCGTACCGTAGAGGTCGACCTTCAGGATCGCCTCGATGGGCGCCTGACTGGGCGACACACCCGCAGCGTTGACGAGCATCTTGATCTCGCCGTACCTCTGCCCCCGGCAATGAGGGCCTTGATGGACGAGCGGCTCATCTCGACGGGTGTGACATCGAAGCCCGCCTCGTTCATTGTCTTAGCGATGGCCTGCGCGTTTGCGAGCTTTTTGTCGCCGACGACGATCTTCATGCCCGCGCCCATGCGGCGGGCGATGGCCATGCCGATCTGTCCGGCACCGGCCCATAACATGACGTTTTTTATCGTTTTCCTCCTTACAGCAGCGCCTTGACGCTCTGCGCCCAGGCGTTGATCTTGCTTTCCGGCGTTTCCAGATGGTCGCCGCCGTTCGAGTCGAACTTCACCTGCATATCACAGGCGAAATCCGCGCCGGGGCAGGCGGCCTTCATATCTTTGATGACGCGGCCCGGCCAGCCGCCGTTTGTCATAAACGGGACAACGGTCTTGCCTGCAAAATTCTGTCCATGCAGGAATGTCTTGACGGCGGGAGCCATCGTGTACCACCACGTCGGCGTGCCGACGGCGATGACGTCGTAGTCGGCGACGCTCTGCAACGCTTTTGCGGTGCGCTCGGTGTTGCCGCACGACCAGGAGTAGTAAACGATCAGGAACTTTTTCGCTTTGCGAACTCCTCAACCCACTGGGCAAGCGCGCTCTTCGCCTCGTCCACGTGGCTGCCGTGGATGGCGAGGCCCTTCGTGACCGCCGCACCATGGGCAGCCTTGCGGATGTCGTTTTCGGTATCGGAAAGGCCGCTGCCCTCGTGCGTGCAGAAGGGGTGGATGGTCTTGCCCGTGAAGTCGTAGTGCTCGAGGAAGGTGTAGACCGCCATCGGCATCGTGCTGCAATAGTTGGGGTAGCCGAGGTAAATTTCATCATAGGCGTCGAGGTCATCTGGCAGATCCAACACCGCGGGACGGGCGTTTTTCTGCCAGTCCTCACGCGCCTGCGCCACACAGGTCTTGTAGTCGTCTGAATAGGGCTCGGCCTGCTCAATTTTGTACAGCTCGCCGCCGGTCAGATCCGCGAGCATCTCAGCAACCTTTTCGGTGTTGCCGACGGAAATGCGGCGGTACGCGCCGCCGAAGTAGTTCTCTCCCGCGCGGGAGTAAAATGCGATCAATGCTGCCATTGTTTCGCTCCTTTCTTATCTTTTTGCGCCAAAAGCGGCGCACGGTTTTTGTTGATATCACCATTGTAAACCGCCGCGCCGCGGGTATCAATTCCGGTTTTGCGGCTTTCCTATAAGAAAAACTGATATGAAAAAAGGCGGAGCCATCGGCTCCGCCTTTCTGCTTTCGTTCAGGTATCAAATTGTTCTTTCAGCAGCCGCGCGAATTCCGGCACGTAGGGGTTCGCGTTCTCCTTTTTCCAGAACGCGCAGTATGTGCGAAGAAGCGGCGCACCGTTTCGCACGAGCGGCACACGGGTGAGCGGTTCGGCTGCCTGCCTTTCGCCGCCCTCCAGCGGAAGAAATCCCCTGCTGCCCGCGACCAGAAGGCGCGCCTCCTCCCAATTCTCGGCATACAGGAATTCACTTGGAAAGCCGAGTACAATGCGGCTGAATTCCTGCTCCGCCTCCCGCTCCGGCGGCGGGGCGATCAGAATGCAGGGAAAATTCTTGAGTTCTGCCGGTGCGACCGCCTCCATTTGCGCGATTGGGCTGTGGGCGGAGACTTCAATCAGGGCGGGCCGGGCTGCAAGGATCAGATTTTCGTAGGCGTCGGAAAACAAGCGGCGCTGATCGTTGAGCGTGATCTCGATCCGATCCTCGCTCAGCATATCACACAGTTCCCCATGGCTGCCGTACGCGATGGAGACGCTGACGTCGGAATACCTCACCGAAAAGGCCGCGAGCGCGCGGTGGAACTCTCTCCCCTGCATAGGTGCGCAGGTAGCCGATCTTCAAATTCGCCGCCTCGCCCTTGGCGATCTTCGCCGCCTCGGCGCACATGCGGTCGCAGTCCGCTGTGAGCAGCAGGCTCTTACGGTAAAAGTATTCGCCCGCAGGGCGTGAGCGAAAATGAGCGATTTTTGCGCACGAGCAGCGCAAAGCCCAGCTCACGCTCCAAGGACTGCACCTGCTGGGAGATGGCTGACTGCGAGATGAAATTTTCCTCCGCCGCGGCGGAAAAGCTCCCGAGACGCACGACGGATTGAAAGTATTTGAGCTGCTTGAGCATGATGCACCTCCTGATGTCTAAATGACGATCCCCTCGCAGTGGTCGATCTCGTGCTGGATGATCTCCGCCGTCCAGCCGGTGAAGGTCTTGAGGCGTGTTTGGAATTTTTCGTTCTGCCACTGGACTTTGACGGTCTGGAAGCGCTTTGCCTTGCGCGTGCCGGTGAGGGACAGGCAGCCCTCCTCGGTGTCGTAGGGGCCGGACATTTTGACGATGACGGGGTTGAACATGAGCATGTATTCGCCGTCATTTTCAAAAGCGATGATGCGCTTGTTGACGCCGATCATGTTCGCCGCCATGCCGACGCAGCCGTCCTTGTGGGCGATTAGCGTGTCGAGAAGGTCCTGCGCGGTGTTGAGATCGTCCGCCGTGGCGGCCTCGGCCTTTTGGGCGAGGAAGACTTCAGCTTTGCATATTTCACGAATCATGGCGTTCCTCCTGAATCTCATGCTGCGGAGCAAAAAAGCGGGCCTGCGCGTCGGCGAAGCGCGTGTTGAACGCCTCAGCCGCCTGAATGCTGAGCACATCGTCGGGGCGGATCATGTCGAAGGCGTGCATGTCAGAATGATAGACGTCCAGCTCTGCCGGAACGCCTGCGGCGCGCAGCCGCTCGAAATAGCGGACGGCCTCGGCGTAGAATGGCTCGCCGTTGCCGACGAACGAATAGGCGGGCGGCAGATGAGAAAAATCCGTCAGCCGCGCCGGAGCGGCGTAGGGCGAGAGCTGCGCGCGGCCCGTGCCGCGCAGATAAAGCCGCCACGCAAAATGGTTGCGGCGCGTATTCCACACTCTGCCGCGGTTGTCACGCGAAGATTCCGTATCGCGGTCGTCGAGCATGGGGTAGAGCGGCATTTGAAACGCGACGCTGACCTTGCCTTCGTCCCGCGCGCGGATGCAGACGGCGGCGCACAGCCCGCCGCCTGCGCTCTCACCGCCGACCATGAGCTGATCGCTGCGGACGCCGAACGCCGCGGCGTGCGCTTTCAGGTAAAGGAGCGCGGCATAGCAGTCGTCGATCGCGGCAGGGTAGGGGGCTTTCAGCGCCAGCCGGTATCCCGGCGACAGCACGACTGCGCCAAATTTCTTGACGAGGTCGACCGCGCGGGAGGCGTGTACCATTTCTTTCATCCCTGCGATGTATCCGCCGCCGTGCAGCCACAAAATGCCTGCGGCGTTTTTCGGCGCAGCGAGCGGCGAGAGCAGGAGCGCGGACATGCCGCCGTTTTCCGTCGGGATGCGGACAGCCTGAACGCGGATGCCGGGATCAGGCTTCATCGGGCGCATCGTCATCCTCCATTGCCGCGGCTTTTTCCTTGTAATGTGTGCCCCAGACGACCATGGAATCGAGGATGGGCTTTAGGCTGTAGCCGGTCCCGGTCAGCGTGTATTCGACGCGCGGCGGTACCTCGGCGTAGACCTTGCGGGTGAGCAGGCCCTTGGCCTCCATGTCGCGCAGCTGCGCGGTCAGCACCTTCTGCGTCACATGGCCGATGGACTTTTTAAGTTCACCGAAGCGCTTGGTGCCGTCCATCAGGTCGCGCAGGATGAGCACCTTCCATTTGTCGCCGATGAGCATGAGCGTCGTCTCGACGGGGCAGGCGGGTAATTCCATGGTATGACCTCCTTCGTGTTACAGATATTGACCGGTGATGCTGTCGGGGTTCAATTGAATTTCCTCCGGCGTGCCGGAGGCGACGATCCTGCCGCCGGCCTCACCGCCGCCGGGGCCCATGTCGATGAGAAAGTCCGCGTTGCGGATGACGTCGAGGTCGTGCTCGATGACCACGACCGTTGCGCCGTTGTCCAAAAGCGCCTGGAAGACGCCGAGCAGCACGCGAACATCCAGCGGATGCAGGCCGATCGACGGTTCATCGAAGACGAAGACAGAGTCGGTCTGCGTGCGGCCGATCTCGCTGGCGAGCTTTAATCGCTGTGCCTCGCCGCCGGACAGGCTCGGCGTTTCCTCGCCGAGCGTCAGGTAGCCGAGGCCGAGCTGCTTCAAAATGCCGAGCTTCTGGCTGACGGTCTTCCGGTCCGCGCAGAATTCAATGGCGGAGTTGACGTCCATGTCCATGAGTTCAGGAAGCGAGGCGTTTTCGCCCGCCTTGTTCATGAGCTTCACGCCATAGGCGGCTCTTGCGTAGCGCGAGCCGCGGCAGTCGGGGCAGGGAATGTTGACGTCGGGCAGAAACTGCACGTCGAGACTTACAACGCCCGTGCCGTCGCAGCCGGGGCAGCGGAGAGAGCCGGTGTTGTAGGAAAAATCGCTCGCTTTATAGCCGTGTTCCTTCGCGTCGGGCGACTTGGCGTAGAGCTTGCGCAGCTCGTCGTGCACGCCCGCGTAGGTCGCGACCGTGGAGCGGACGTTGATGCCGATGGGCGTCGCGTCGATGAGCTTGACGTGCGCGATGCCGTCGGCTTCGACCGAGCGAATGTGCGCGGGCAGGGGATTGCCGTTGATCTTCGCTTCCAGCGCGGGGACAAGGCTCTCGAGCACCATCGTCGTCTTGCCCGAACCGGACACGCCGGTGACGACCGTGAAGCGGCCCTTGGGGATGTCGACCTCAAGCGGCTTGACAGTGTGGATCTGAGAAGTAGACAGATGAACCGTGCCGTTTGCGAACAGTTCGTCCTTTTTGGCGCGCTCGCGCAGCTTTGTTTCAGCCTTGCCGGAGAGGAACGGCCCAATCTGCGAATTCGGGTTTTCTTCGATCATTGGGATGTTCCCCTCGGCGATGACATGGCCGCCCTTAGCGCCCGCTTCGGGGCCCATTTCGACGATCCAGTCGGCCTCTTTCAAGATCTGTGTGTCGTGGTCGACCAAGATGACGGAGTTGCCGTCGGCGACGAGATCGTGCATCACGCCGGTAAGCCCCACGATGTTCGACGGGTGCAGACCGATCGACGGCTCGTCGAGCACATAGAGGACGCCGGTCGTGCGGTTGCGCACGGCGCGGGCGAGCTGCATGCGCTGCCGCTCGCCGGTGGAGAGAGTGGAGGCCGAGCGGTCGAGCGTTAGGTAGCCGAGGCCCAGGTCGATGAGCCGCTTTGCCGTGCTCTCAAACGCCTCGCAGATGCTCTCGGCCATCGGGCGCATCTCCTCAGGAAGACTTTCCGGCACGCCGCGTACCCAGTCGACAAGGTCCGAGAGCGTCATTGCGCAGGCCTCGTCGAGCGAAATGCCGCGCAGCTTCGGCGCGCGGGCGGCAGAAGAGAGACGCGTGCCGTGACAGTCGGGGCAGGTCTCTTCCTTGAGGAATTTTTCGACGCGCTTCATGCCCTTTTCGTCCTTAACCTTGGCGAGTGCGTTTTCGACGGTATAGACGGCGTTGAAGTAGGTGAAGTCCAGCTCGCCCGCCTGGTTGGAATTCTTGTTGTGGTAGAAGATGTGCTTCTTCTCCGCGGGGCCGTGGAAGACGATGTCCTTTTCGTTTTTGGTCAGGTCGCGGAACGGTACATCCGTGCGCACGCCCATCTGGCGGCAGATGTCGGTCATCAGCGACCACATCAGGCTGTTCCACGGCGCGACCGCGCCGCCGTCGATGGTCAGGGAATCGTCGGGCACGAGTGTGTCTAAGTCGACGGTGCGGACGATGCCCGTGCCGCTGCACTTTGGGCAGGCACCCTGTGAGTTGAACGCCAGCTCCTCGGCGGACGGCGCGTAGAAATGCGCGCCGCACTCGGGACAGACGAGCTCCTTGCCCGCCGCAACGAGCAGGGAAGGTGGGACGTAGTGCCCGTTCGGGCAGCGGTGGCTGGCTAAACGCGAGAACATCAGACGCAGGCTGTTCAAAAGCTCTGTGCCCGTGCCGAATGTGCTGCGGATGCCGGGCACGCCGGGGCGCTGGTGCAGCGCCAGCGCGGCGGGAACATACAGAACCTCATCCACGCTCGCCTTGGACGCCTGCGTCATGCGGCGGCGCGTGTAGGTGGACAGCGCTTCAAGGTAGCGACGCGAGCCCTCGGCATACAGCACGCCGAGCGCCAGCGAGGATTTTCCTGAGCCGGACACGCCCGCGATGCCGACGATCTTACCGAGCGGAATGTCGACGTCGATATTTTTAAGATTGTGGACCTTTGCCCCACGAATGAGCATTTTGTCGATCATGGTATCACTCCATCAGCTGTGAAAAAAGTGTTGAAAATATACAATAGTATCCTTTTGGTAACTACGCCACAATATTGTGCTTACTTTACGAAAGTTCTCTATGGCACTATGATAAGGCCAACGAAAGAAAAATACAACCTTTCGAGTACAAAACATTTTGGAGATATTTATCATGAACAAGACTGCTGACCGTACCGTAGCGCTGGACAAGGGCCGCGTGGACGTCTATACTAAAAACGGCATCACCCTTTACGCCTATCAGACCCGCGACCTCATCGACAACGAGGTCTTTGTGCTGGCAAAGAAAGGCCGTGGCGTCGTGATCGAGCTGCCGTGCTTTTTTGACAATATTCGCGAGCTGACTGATTTCCTTAAGAGCGAGGGTGTCACGGTCGAGGCGAAGTTCGTTGCCTATCACGCGGCGGGCGCGTCGTTCCTGCCGGAGGTTCCCGCTTATGGCACGGCTTCCTCCGTCGCCTATAACACGACGGGCGGCGGCGCAGGGCTGGTCGCGAATTTCAAGAACGCATTCGGCGACAGCTTCGATCCCGCCATCTGCGAGGTGGATTACGTGCTGGCGGAGGGTGAGATCGAGCTTGCGGGTATCCGCTTTGTTGTGAAGCCCAATGCCGAGGCGTTCGACCTTGAAATTCTGGAGATCAACTGTGTTTACACGCACATGATGGGCCACGATTGCCACTCCATCGTGGCGGGCTGCCCACATGCAGACGGCATCATTTCCCAGCTCAACTACTACATCCGCAAGGGCTTTGACCTTGTCCTGACCGCGCATTACACGCCCGAAGACCTGAAGGATGCGCAGACCAAGGTGGACTACCTGACGAACCTCAAGGAGATCGCGCTGGAGAGCGGAAGCGCCGACGAGATGAAGGCCAAGGTGCAGGAACAGTATCCTGATTACAGCGGAATGAACTATCTTGACATGACGGTGGGCTTTTTCTTCCCCAATAAGTAAAACGCCCTGAGAAAGGAGCAAAACATGACGCAGGCGGAGCGGCGGCTGTACCTGATCCGGTCGCTATTGAACGAAAAAACGGAATACCAAAGCCTGAACGTGCCGCGGGACGCGGGGGAGCAGCGCAAGCTGCTGCGCTCGCTGATGAATGTCCGTATGCCGAAAGTGGCAGACGAAGCGTTTCTGCGCGTGCAGGACGAGTACTTGCAGCAAGAGCTGGCAGACGAGGGCATTACCGACCTCGACGATCTGCGGCCGGTCAGTGGTGACCTTTATCTCTGGCAGGGGGACATCACGCGCCTCAAGTGCGGGGCCATCGTCAACGCCGCGAACAGCGGTATGACGGGCTGCTACATCCCGTGCCACGCCTGCATCGATAACTGCATCCACACCTTTGCCGGCGTGCAGCTGCGTCAGGACTGCGCCGCGCTGATGGCAGAGCAGGGGCACGAGGAGCCGACAGGGCAGGCGAAGATCACGAAGGCCTACAACCTGCCGTGCGATTACGTCCTCCACACGGTCGGCCCGATCGTCTCGGGCCGTGTGACAAGAGAGGACGAGCGGCTGCTTGCGTCATGTTACCGATCCTGTCTGGAACTTGCGGAGAAAAACAGTGTGCGAAGCATCGCGTTCTGCTGCATTTCGACCGGTGTGTTCCATTTTCCAAACGAGTGCGCGGCGGAGATCGCCGTGGAGACCGTGCGGCGCTATAAGGTGGAGACGGGCAGTAAAATAAAGGTGGTTTTCAATGTTTTCAAGGATCTCGACAAAACGATCTACGAGCGGCTTCTCGGCGCAAATTGCGCGCCTGCGGCGCGCGCTTGACGAGGCGGATGCTGTCGTCATCGGCGCGGGCGCAGGGCTGTCCACCTCGGCGGGCTTCATGTACAATGGTGAGCGGTTCGAGCGGTATTTTTCGGATTTTGCCGCAAAGTACGGTTTCCACGACATGTACAGCGGTGGGTTCTATTCGTTTCCGTCGCAGGAGGAGTTCTGGGCCTATTGGAGCCGGTATATCTTCATCAACCGCTATCAAAACGCGCCGAAAAGCGTGCACGAGGTTCTGCTCGAGCTGGTGCGGGACAAGGACTATTATGTCATCACGACGAACGTCGACCACTGCTTCCAGAAGGCGGGCTTTGACAAAAAGCGTCTTTTCTACACGCAGGGCGACTACGGCCTGTTTCAGTGCAGTGAGCCGTGCTGTCAGGAGACGTTTGACAACGGGAAAACCGTCCGCGCGATGGTCGAAGCGCAGGGCTTCACCGTAGCGGGCGGTGTGCTGATGCCGCCGGCAGATGGGACGCCAACGATGGCGGTACCGTCGGAGCTCCTTCCGGGCTGCCCGCACTGCGGCAGACCGATGACGATGAACCTGCGCTGCGACGACAAATTTGCCGAGGACGAGGGCTGGCACGCCGCGGCGGAGCGGTACGAAAATTTCCTCCGCACGCGGGACGGACAAAAGCTCCTCTTTTTAGAGCTCGGCGTCGGCTACAACACGCCGGTCATCATCAAATATCCGTTCCTCCGCATGACGGCGGGCAACCCGAAGGCCACCTACGCCTGCATCAACATGGGGCAGGCAAGCACACTGCGCGAGATCGAAGAACGGTCGATTTTGATCGACGGGGATATCGCCGCGGTGATAGAAGAAATGAAGAAAACCGCTTCCTACAAATAGCAGGAAGCGGTTTTAACTTATGATGACAGCGAATTTGTGATTTAAGTACTGCGTGCGATTTTGGGAAAATCCGGTGACGATTGTGATACAATTCACGATTCGGCGAAGGCAGAATTCAATGTGATAGTTTAATTCAGTCCTGTTTTCACGTTGAACTTCACTGCTGATCGTTGCGGTACCACTACATTTTAGTTGCTGCAGGATACCGTCGAGTTTTGCAGCAACTTTTTCTGACATACCTGCGGAAGAACTGCATTGAAAGTGGTAGTCCTTGAAAAAGATGTGTCGCGTTTTACAGAATCATAAAATGCTACACTTACCAACGGATATTTTAATATATTATATCAAATTGTGCGCATGCGCGCAAGCAAAATGAGGACACAATAGACAAAAACAGATATTTTTAATAGGCGCAAATAGATTTGACATGGACTGTACAGTACCCTCTGTTTTGTTGCTTTTTACGATGGAATATGCTATCTTGATTACGGTAATTTGCTATAAATATTAGGAGAGTGAACACCATGCTTTTTGTTTGTTACCCCAAGTGCACCACCTGCCAGAAGGCGAGAAAGTGGCTGGACGAGCAGAGGATCGCCTATGAGCTCCGCGACATCAAAACGGAGAATCCTACTTATGACGAGTTGGCCGCGTGGTACGAGCGGAGCGGTCTGCCGCTGAAAAAGTTTTTCAACACCAGCGGCCTTCTGTATAAGTCCATGGAACTCAAGGACAAGCTGCCCCAAATGAGCGAGGACGAGATGCTGCGCCTCCTCGCCACGGACGGCATGCTTGTCAAGCGCCCGCTGCTGGTCGGCGATGACTTCGTCCTCGTTGGGTTCAAGGAAGGCGAGTGGGCGGTGCGGGTGAAGAACGAATGATGGCCGCTGATTGGCTTTCGCTTTATTTTGTATGGCTGCCTTGAAGAGCTTATTCCGAGCATTGAAACGTATATACGGATATAAAGATGTCTAAAATCAGTCGGTTTCAAAGATCTTAGGGCAAGCACATGGTTCGAACATTCGACATCCTGCTCCCAAATTTCACTCACTCTTTGACGCTCTTAATTCCGCTGTTTCCGGGTGCTCCAGAGCCGTATGTGGTAATCTATGTGGTCAAAAACGCTTCCGCCCGGTTTCCGGTGAATGTTCACCGATACCGGAAGGGAAGCGTTTTGCGTTTCTGTGTGGTCTGTATTGTAACTCTGAGCAGACGGTTATGCAAGTTGTTTCTGCGTGGGTGGTGGCTCAAAGATTGAGCCGCAATAGACAAAGAAGAGTGAGTTTACAGCATGAAAATAATCGCAGGCACTTTTCCACTATCTGAGTATAAATCCCTTAATACAGGCATAATAGTAAGGGATTTATGGCACAGCCTATTGACTATTCCCTTATTATGCATTACTATTTAAGGGAAAGCGAATGGAGGTGAGGGAATGAGAACCTTCAATTACTCCGCAATCAAGGAGCAGAAGTGGGACTCGGATGTTCTTGGCCTGATTGCGGCCATATACAAGGAAGCTGGAAAGCAGGAACTGTATTTGAAGCAGCGTCCGGAGGAACTCGAAAAACTCGTGGAAATTGCCAAGATACAGAGCACCGAGGCATCGAATGCCATCGAGGGCATCGTCACCACGAGTACCCGAATCCGGCAGCTCGTCGAGGAGAAAACCACGCCG
>QWCN01003293.1_pt1 | contig 22841 bp, 18 predicted proteins | sample 1972711 | NCBI WGS metagenome assembly QWCN01 (sample SAMN09866707, study PRJNA288562) | Human gut metagenome isolate term1_stool, whole genome shotgun sequencing... | isolation source: gut | host: Homo sapiens | place: USA: California
TGAGCTCCGTTGTACTTTCGTTGTCCCTTTGGCATACAAAAACACCCCATTTCCTAAACAGTATACCATACTGTCTAACAAATGGGGTGCAGTTCAATGCTGTGCAGCGGCCTCTTTGTTTATGGAGCCTTATGCGGGAATGGCGGGCGCGGCAGCAGTGCGGTGCTGTCTGCGGCCCTGTAAAAGTTACAGTTCCAGCTTGCCGGAAAACTTATTGATGACGTAGTAGGCTGCGCCTTCCTCGGGCTTGACATACACCTTGCAGGACTGTACGCCGACCTTGTGGGTGGTGCGGTAGTCTGCCTTGGCACGGTCAATGATGTCGGTGATGTTGTACTGCTCACCGCCCATCTCTACATACAGCTCGGGTGCCAGCGGCGGGCGGCCGCGGCGGGTGGGAGCCTTGGCGGATTTGCGGGTCTTGCCCTCGGCAGCCGGAGCATCGGCTGCGGGAGTAGAAACTTTCTTTTCAGGCATGATGCATAACCTTCCTTCTGTATTTGATCTGGTGCAGCGGGGCTGCACCGGCGGGCTCCAATGATCTATCGTAAGGCAGAAGCAGTGCAAAAAGCACAGACCCGGCTGCCCCATACGAACCGGTACGAAACTATTTGCGTAAAGAAGTTGAACCTATAATTATATAATATGTTTTTGAAATTCATTTGTAAAGCCTTTTTTGCAAAAAACATTGTAAAATCGGTAGGAAACAGCGGAATAAATGGCCGAAGCAGTCTTCCGGTGCTTTTTCCCGGGCAGAGTACGACTTTTCGACAAAACGAACGGCCATTCCCGGGAAAGCCGGGCCACAAATGCGACGGGCAAAAACGACCTTCTGCGGGGGCAGAATAAGGCGGAACGGAACTGTCGGCACGCGCAGGGGACGCAGCAGATAAAATGCAGAAGCTGCCACACCGTATTTTTGTGCGGCAGCTTCTGCTTTTCGGTTTTGATATGTACCCCCAATACTGGGTGTCCAGTATTGGGGGTACATATCATTTTTGCTTATTTCTCAGTCTGTACTCAGAACAGCATTTCCGGTGCTTTCAAGTTGTTTAGCAATCATGCTTTCCAGTTCCTGCGTGATCGTTGCACAGTTTGCAACACGGTAATTCCAGAAATAAGAAACACCTTCGCACTCTTCCACGGACAAATCGCTGTTGACCAAAAGCAAGCTTTCTGGTGTCACGTTCAGCTTTTCGCACAGAGAAGCATATTTTCCATAATCAATGCTTCGGCTGGAGGATTTGGCTTCTACCCAGAAAAATTTTCCATTGATGGAGAACACAACATCCAGCTCATGCGTGCTCCCTACGGATGCTGTTTCTGAAAGAACCACATTGGAGCAAACCGAAACTTCTGCGCCCTGCTCCTCCTGATAGTGGTTCAGGATCTGCTGAACCTGATGTTCTACAAAAAGCTCCAGCCACTTTCCGCTCAAAAAATGCCGGACGGTTTCATTTTGCGCAAGTTCATAGACGATATTCTGCGGATAAATCACAATGGCTGCAAAGAGTCCCATTTTGTCCCACGTCTGAGCAATCTCTGAAAGTGTGGCAAACGATTTTTTGGACGCACCCTTTGGGATACGGAACGAAAAAGAACCGTCGCTCTGCATATGTGTTCGGATAAACTGCAAGAAATCCACCACCACCGGGTCGCAAAGAGCCTCGCCTGTTTTCCATGCCATCCGCTGAACAGCAATCGGTGGGAGTTTTTCCGGCACGACCTGCTGAACGATTTTATACCCACAGCGTTCCAGATGCTCCAATGCGGTCAAAGGCTTCTGGATTTTTGCTTTGACTTCGGGCTTTTCTGCTCCGGGTGTATTCTCGGCCAGATAGTTGAACTTCCACCCGTATTCCCAAGCAGGCGAACGGGTCAGTACTCCGACCGCATGAAATCCGCTGTCATGCTCCTCCATCGGAAAAGTGATCTTGTTCTTATGAACATTGATTTGGAGCGTTTTGTTTTTTAGTGCTTTCTGATAAGCGTCAAGAAAAAATTCCTTTCCCTTATACGCCAGCTCACTGGAATTATTTGCAGAAAGACCAGCATTTTTTGCCAAGGAGAGGAGCAGACAGGTCGCTTTGGGCAGCTCAAGGATCTGTTCCATCTGCGCACCGTCCGGAATATTTGCATTATCGGACTGCGACGATTCGTCTGCCGGAATCTCCTTTGCTGGTGCAGAAACCTCAGGTGCCTTTTTTGAAGCAATCTCAGACTTTCCAGACTTGGGCAAGGGCTTTGGCTCCGTGTAAACTTCCGCAATGAATGATTCATAGGAATCGATGCACGGAAGTTTTCCTGCCGCTGCAAGGCCTACATAGATTGCAGCCGCCCGCGAGGAATCGCCATAATACTTTTTAGAATCCGCTGCGGCAGCAATATCAGAAAAGGCATTATATCTGCTCAGCTGCGCAGCCTTTTCCGGGAACTGCTTCAACGCACGGCAGTAGAGCCACTCAAAAAATGAATCCGGGTGCGGCTCTATCGGATACTCACTTCCTTCCAAAGAGTAGCGCAGCAGCTTTCCATTGGTTCGCAGCCGAGTGTCCTTATGGACTTTGGATGGCGCACAGGTCAGAAGGTCAGCGAATGGACCACCATGTTCAAATACCTTGGCAGCTTCAAAAACCGTGCTGATGGGCACATCCTGCGCAACAGAATCCAGACGCAGCAGAAGCCGCAGAGAAGAAACAGTCTCACCCTCCGACTGAACGGATGCAGAGCTGACTTCCAGAATTGAAACATCCGGGTCTGTTGTATGGACGGCATCATGGACGGCACGGATATTCTGCCGCTTGCTACCTTTTATCCATGTGAATGTCACCGGCTGTTCTTTGCAATAGGGGTAGCCGGATATGGGAAAACAAATGGTTCGTGTAGCCATGAACACCTCCAACTTTTTAGGGCAAACAGGTTTATGTAAATCAAGTATAGCACAATTCCGGATGTGCTGCATAGCACTATTTTCTGCTTCCGGGAATCCATCTGTGCAAAAAGTGCCGATACCACAGGCATCGGCACTCGGATCAAAAAAGCATTTTGCAAAAATGCGCAGCCTGCATCCACCGGATGCAGAACACAAGGGGTTTGGGCACAGCCCAACAAGTATTTTGAATTTGGATTTTGAAAAATCCGATTCAAAAATCGCAAGTTGGTACCAAGTTGCACTGCTTGCAACGTAGATGTTTCCGTCAACTGCTGCGTCAGAAATTTTAAATCACTTCAGCTTTGCGAGGATATCGTCTGCGCTCACGCCGCTTGCCAGCAGTTTTTTCAGCACGTCCTCTGCTTCGGCTTTCTTTGCGGATTCCGCTGCTTTGGTTTCAGCCTTGACCTTTTTAGCTTCGATTCTGACGATTTCCTTGTCGATAGATTTCAGCTCGGATTTCTTGGCTTTCAGGTCAGCTTTCAGCGCATCGATATTAGCAGTGATGGATGCGATTTCAGCGGCAGCGGCTTCCTTTGCGGACTGCTTTTCGGCAATCTGTGCAGCAAAGTCAACGGTTGCTTTTACGGTCTTGGTCTTGTTCTTGCTTCCTTTGGGACGGGGCATAGGGGACACCTCCAATGTTTTTTGATGGTTTCAGTATAACACGCGTTTTTTGTGTTCGCAAGAGGTGCAGTTTGTAGAATAAAAATATATAAGCAATAAATCGATTTTGGAATATGCACCGGCGTGGGTCGCTAACTAGTTGGGGAATATCCCCTGCTGGTCGTAGAGTTGTTCAAAGCATTTGGCAACGGCATCTTTTACAGTCGTGATGAAGTTCACCTCACTATGATGCTACAGAAATCCGTGCAGCTATGCATACGCATCTGCGTATGATGCAAAAGTATTTTATGATACAGAGAATGTACGACCGCATAATTGCAAAGAATATATTTAACAAAAAAGTATCCTCCATAGTGATAATGGAGGAACGACGTATAAATCGCACGCTATTACGTTATATTTATCACATCCCCGCCCCTCATGGACACCTGATGGGAGAAAATTCGGTTCATCTCCCGGCGCTTTCGGGTCAGGTCAGAGTGCACATAGCGCTGCAAGGTGATGTTTTTCAGCATAATAAGCAGCTGCTTTGGGATTGGAATTTCCCGGCGGGAGGTGCGGGTTTTCGGCGTTTGGATGACCACCTTTGTGTGACCGTTTCCGCAGGAAATTCGGCAGACCGTCCGGTTGATCTTCAGTGTGCCAAGTTTCAGGTCGAAATCGCCCCACTGTAAGCCGCAGATCTCTCCAATACGCAGCCCCAATTCCACCCCTAATAATAAGCCGATTTTGCGGGGCGTTGGGTTCTCCTGTACATACTGATAAAGCCGCTGCTGCTCCGCCGGGGAGAGGGGTACAGAAATTTTGTCGATGGCTTTTGGCAGCGCTACTTCCAGCTCCATCGGACGGATCAGGCGCAAGTGCGCGGCATATTTGCAGATACGGCGCAGCATGGAGAGGCATTCCCGGGCAGAGGAGTTCCCTAGCGGCTTGTGTGCAGCATCTATCGGCGCAATGATCTGCTGCATAGCCTGTTCCAGAAAGCTTTCCTCAAGGGATGTGACTGGCACTTTACTCAAAACCGGAAGAAGATATTTGTGCAGCGTGTACGAGTAATGCGCATAGGTGGATTCTTTTATGCTGTTCCGCTGGGAGCGCAGCCATACCTCAGCCAATGCTTCAAATGTCAGGTCGGTTCTTTTCAGGTTGTAGAACCCTGCCTCCACTTTTTTCTGAATCAGCACCCGTTTGACCTCTGCGTAGACTGTGCCATAGACGTAGCCCCACTGGATTTTCCCCTCCGGTGTGCGTGCTTTGATATAGCGGCCTTCCCACCGACCATCTTTGCGTTTGCGTATATTTTCTCCCCGTCGTGCCATTTCTGCTTCCTCCTGCGACTTGGACCCCCATTTGACCACTTATTTTGTCCACCTTCGTTTTTAGCTGGATTTTTCATGCAGAACTGGGCGATGTGCAAAAAACTTTCAGCTTCTGCGAGGTTTTTTCTAAGGTCATATGAGATACATTTGTAAGGATTTCTATTGATTCCCAGATATAACCATGATAAAATAAGAGAAGAATTCAAACAACGATGTCGAAAGATTGGTATCCTCCATTATCACTGTGGAGGATACCCCTTTATGCGGGAAGGGGTGAACAAGGTGGCATTGCGTCTGTTTGAGCACAACTGGAAAGCATATCATGCGGCAGTCCGGATGATGGACCAGTATGGCAAGGCTGCCATTGTTCATCCCACTGGCACCGGAAAGAGCTACATTGCGTTCAAGCTGATTGAGGACAACCCAGAGAAGGTCGTAATCTGGCTTTCTCCCAGTGAATATATCTTCAAGACCCAGCTGGAGAGCCTGAAAAGGAACGACCCGGATTTTCCGTTGGCAAACGTTCACTTTTATACCTATGCCAAACTGATGTGCTGCACGCAGGCACAGCTGGACGAAATAGCAGCGCAGAAGCCTGCCTATATTATACTCGATGAATTCCACCGTGCCGGTGCGGAATGTTGGGGCGAAAGCACGGTGGCTTTATTAAAGTTATGCCCGGATGCAAAATTACTTGGGCTGACGGCAACAAACATCCGATATCTGGATAATAACCGCGATATGGCCGAAGAACTTTTTGATAGCCGTGTTGCGAGCAACATGACCCTTGGCGAAGCAGTCGTCAGGGGGATTTTGCCTGCCCCGAAATATGTGACCACGGTCTACCAGTACCAGAAAGCACTTGCGAAGTATCAGGCGCGGGTGGATAACCTGCGAGCACCGGGCATTCAGGATGTGAACCAGAAATATCTGGACGCGCTGCGCCGCGCTTTGGAACAAGCGGATGGTCTGGATAGGGTCTTTGCACATCATATCACGAATAAGACTGGCAAGTACATTGTGTTCTGCGCCAACAAGGAGCACATGGACGAGATGGTGTCCCATGTGCCGGAGTGGTTCGCCGGGGTCAACCCGGATGTGGTGGTGTATCAGGCTTACTCGGATGACCCGAACACCGACAAGGCTTTTGCGGACTTCAAAACGGACACAAGCAACCGGCTGAAGCTGCTGTTCTGCATCGATATGCTCAACGAGGGTGTCCATGTGGAGGGGATTTCCGGGGTCATCCTGTTCCGACCTACCATTTCGCCCATTATTTACAAGCAGCAGATCGGACGTGCCCTGACCGCCGGGGACACCGCAGCCCCGCTGATTCTGGATGTGGTCAACAATTTCGAAGGTTTGACCAGCATTTCCGGTCTGCAAAGTGAGATGCAGGAGGCTGTTCACCGGCTCTATGCCAACGGCGAGGGCGATAAGATCGTGACCGAGCGGTTCGAGGTCATCGAGCAGGTGCACGATTGCCGGGTACTGTTCGAGCAGTTGCAGGCCAGCCTTTCTTCTGGCTGGGAGCATTACTTCTCTGAGGCCAGCATCTACTATGCGGAACACGGCAACCTGAACGTCCCGAAACTGTACACCACGCCCGGAGGTCTGAGCCTTGGGGTGTGGCTGGTGACCCAGCGCCGGGTGCGCGAGGGGCAGATCCAAGGCAATCTGACCGAGCAGCAGATCGCGCGGCTGGACAGCATCGGGATGGTCTGGGAAAACCGAAAGGAAATCGCGTGGCAGCATGGATTTGAGGTTGCCAAGAAATACCACGATACCTACGGGAACCTGATGGTGCCCGGAAAGTATGTAGACCCGGACGGCTACCCACTGGGACAGTGGATCATCAAGACCCGGCAGCAGAAGCTGAATGGCCGCCTGAAGGAAGAACGTATCGCACAGCTCGATGAGATCGGTATGGTGTGGAACATTTTCGATTCCAAGTGGGAAAAGGCTTATGCGCTGGCTGCCGCCTACTATGAGGAAAACGGCAACCTGAATATCCCACGTTCCTATGTGACAGCGGCTGGTGAACGGCTGGGGCAATGGGTCGCAAGCCAGCAATGGGCGTACCCGAAAGGAAAACTGACGGACGAACAGGTTGAGCGACTCACCAGAATCGGAATGTACTGGGGCAACCGCAATGACCGTCAGTGGAACGAAGGATATCAGGAAGCAAAGCGCTACTTTGATGCCAACGGAGACCTGAATGTTCCGGCAGAATATGTGTCACCGGGCGGTTACAACCTCGGGAATTGGGTCAAGCGGCAGCGGTATACCCGCCAGAATCCTGAAAAAAGCTGCGCTGTTCTGACAGAGGAGCGGATTGCAAAGCTGGATGAGATCGGGATGCGGTGGGAGAAAGCGGATTCGAAACCGCGCCGGTTGGAGTTGGCACAAGGACCTCATAGGGAAAGCGAAAAACTGAATGTTTCAGCTAACCACAAAACGGGGGAAGAAATCGGTTTGTGTAGTTAATAGCTCGACCCCAAACAGTTGCTGTAATGTGGGTCGTAAAAAGAAAATCTAAAGGAGTTATTGGAGAGGATTATGTCAAAGTTTCAGCATGATGTGATGTTGAGGGTCGTGAAGATCCTGAATGTTCTGATGATCGAGCTGCCGTTTGCGGCTTGCTGGTTCCTGTACTACTCGCACCAGACCTATGCAAATCTGGCATGGGAGGGTCATTTTGCGATTTTAGGCCTGTTTTTTATCCTGTACATTGTACTCGGTAAAATCTACGATGCGTTCTGGATGTCGATGCAGCGGGTCTCAGAGCTTGTGTATGGCCAGATCCTTGGCGCGATGGCAACCGATGGTATTTTGTACATCGTGATCTGCCTGATGTCCGCAAAGTTCTGCAACCTGTTGCCGGGTATTGCGGCAATCGTGGGACAGCTGGTGATGGCCGCGATCTGGGCATCCTGCGCACATAAATGGTACTACAAGACCTTCCCACCGCAGAAGACCGCTGTGGTCTACGATGTGCGTCATGGCATGGAAAAGCTCATCAACGAGTACGGTCTGAGCCAGAAATACGACGTGCAGGTTACCCTGAGCGTGTCGGAGTTCCTGGCAGACCTGAGCATTCTGGACGGCATGGAGACTGTTTTTGTCAGTGGTGTTCACAGCCATGAACGAAACATTATCCTGAAGCACTGCGTAGGGAAGGGCATCAATATGTTCGTCATTCCCCGCGTTGGCGACGTTATTATGAGTGGCGCTTGGCCGATGCATATGTTCCATCTGCCGATGCTGCGTGTCGGTCGTTACATGGCAAGCCCGGAGTTCCTGTTCGTTAAGCGCGCGATGGACATTGTGATTTCGCTGGCAGCACTGATCATCCTGAGCCCGCTGTTCCTGATTACGGCCATTGCAGTCAAGTCCGATGGTGGTCCCGCCTTCTATAAGCAGGTGCGTCTGACCAAGGACGGCAAGCAGTTTGAGATTTTGAAGTTCCGCTCCATGCGTGTGGATGCCGAAAAAGATGGCGTGGCACGTCTTTCCACCGGCGACAAGGATGACCGTATTACCAAGGTTGGCCACATTATCCGCGCCTGCCGTCTGGATGAGCTGCCCCAGCTGCTGAACATCCTGAAGGGTGACTTGTCTGTTGTGGGCCCTCGTCCGGAGCGCCCGGAGATCGCTGCACAGTACTGCGAGGAGATGCCGGAGTTTGCGCTACGTTTGCAGGCAAAAGCCGGTCTGACCGGTTATGCGCAGGTGTATGGCAAGTACAACACCACCCCCTACGATAAGCTGCAGATGGATCTGATGTATATTGCCCATCCCAGCCTGATCGAGGATTTGAAGATTATGCTGGCGACCGTGAAGATCCTGTTTATGCCGGAGAGCACAGAAGGCGTGGCAGAAGGTGCGACTACGGCGATGGGGCAGCAGCAGTGTGAGGAGACTGGAAAATGAAAGTTGCGGTAGTATCAATTGGAAGTTTTGATACGCAATACTCGGATTATCACATTATGCGTGATATTATCCTCGGCCTTTTGGAGAGAGGACATGAGGTAAATCTAATTCAGAAGCAGTATTTGGAGACGCCTCAGTATCCGCAGCAATTTGAAAAGTACTTGAAAGGTCAACTTCAAGTTCAAAATATTCGTTTTGAAAAGAAGGCAAAGGCTGATTTGAAGGCTCGTTATCTGGCAGATCTGTCTTATTACAAACAAGCTTGTGCGCTAATGAAAAAAGACAAGCCAGATAAGATCTTTCTTCAGTCTAATAACACGGCTTTTTTTACAGTATTCTACGCAAAGCACATTTTAAGGTGCCCGATTCTCTATAACGAGCAGGACATCTTTCCAGAGAATGCTTTTTTTGCTGGCATTCTTTCTGAGAGTAGTCCGGTCTACAAGGTGGCTCATGCACTGCAAAAATATGCTTACAAAAATGCAACGGCCCTCAGTACGATTTCTGATGACATGAAGTCGACTATCGTTACTCGGTATGGCATTTCGGAGGATAAGGTGCAGGTGATTTACAACTGGGGGCATGAGGAATTGAAAGCCCACAGTGAGCAGGATAATGTGTTCTTAAAAAAATATCCGAAGAAGCCCGGGGAGTTCCGTGTGGTGTATGCGGGTAATCTGGGCAAGATGCAGAACGTGGAGCTCATTTTGGAGACCGCTGCTTTGATGAAAGATGATCAAGATGTCAGCTTTTATATCGTTGGTGGCGGTGTAAACGAGGAGCAACTTAAGACGTTTGCAAAAGAAAAAGAATTGAACAATGTGACATTTGTAGGAATGCAACCGCCTAAAGAAGTGGCGGATCTCTATGCTGCCGCAGACGTCAATGTGATTCCTCTTCAAAAAGGGCTTATCTATGCAGCACTTCCGAGCAAAACGGCTGACTGCTTGATCGCTGGTAAACCGATTATTACTTGTGTTGATAATGGAACGGCAGTTGAGAAGATAATCAGGCCGTACGGCATCGTCAATACTGGTGCGGATGAAAAAAGACTGAAAACAGCAATTCTGAACGCAAAAGAAAAAGCTGGATTGTGTGAAACCAAAGGGCTGCTAGAAAAATATTTTTCGTTGAAGCCGAATGTTGCTAGTCATTGTCAAATGATCGAGATGATGAAATAAGAAAGGAAGCAACGGCATGAATAAAAATCTCCTGCGTGCGCCAATTGAGTTGGCAAGCCGTTTCAACAAAAATACTGAAACTCAAACTGCTTCTTACCGTAGCGATTTTATGCGTGATCGTGACCGTATTATGTACTGTAATGCGTTCCGTAGACTGGATGGAAAAACGCAGATCTATCTGATCGGGAGCGATGATCACCGCAGAAACCGGCTAACCCACACGCTGGAGGTTGCTCAGATTGCGCGTACGATTTCGCAGGCTTTGGGCTTGGATGAAGACTTGACCGAGGCTATTGCGCTTGGACACGATTTGGGGCATACGCCGTTTGGTCATGCGGGCGAGCGGGAGTTGAACCAGATCATGAAGCCGGGCAGCACCGTGAAAATTCCGGAATCGCCACTTTACAAGGAAAACCATGACGGCTACAAAATCTGCGAAAAAAGGCTGAAAAAGCCATTATACGGATTTAAGCACAATCTTCAAAGCGTCCGTGTGGCGGCACGTCTGGAAAATGGCTACGGTGACAGTGGCTTGAACCTGACCAATTACACCCTTTGGGGAATGATGCACCACTCGAAGTTGGCATACGGCGACGAGGATGGAAGCCCCAATTACTGTGAAATCTTCAATAAGGATCTCGAAGTGAAGGATGGTCATCAAGCGTGGTCGTTTGAGGGCTTTGTGGTGGAGCAGGCAGATGAAATTGCACAGTGGCATCACGATTTGGAAGATGCACTGAGAAGCGGAGCAATGTCGGCTAAAGCAGTGTGCAGGAAAATCAGAGAGATTCTGATTACGATCATGAGCGAAAGTGATCTGCGCTGTTTTGAAGAGATGGAACGTGATGCGGAACAGGAAAATTACGACCAGAAGCGTTTTATCACACTGGCATCCAAGGTTGTAGTAAATACATTGGTCACCTGCATTGTGACCTGCTCTAACCAAAATCTCCTGAAGCTTTCGACAGATAACAAGCTGAATGAAAATACCCGCCTCAACTTTTTCCGGGAACACACAGGAGATGAGGATGATATCAAAAATGCAATCGCGTTTGATGTGTATAGTGATGCAGATAACAAGAAAACAAAAGAACACCTAAAAAAATTTGGTGAAGCGATTCGAACTGAAATCCACCATTCGCCTGAAGTGGAGCGAATGAATGCAAAAGGCCAGTACATTATCCGCAAGCTGTTTCAGGCATACGCGACACATCCCCAGCAGTTACCGGATATTTCTATTGTTCAGTTTATGGTGGAGACGCATGAGAAAAACAGCCTGTCGGGGGCAAATTATCCCGATATGGTATCTGCATACAAATTGAGTTCTGGCCAAGTCAGAAGTGATTTTGACAAGTTCTGGAACGACAAAGAGGATAATGCAGAAAGTAAAAACTTTTCTGTTCGTGTCTGCATGATGCGCAAGATTTGTGACCACATCGCTTCCATGACGGATCATTACGCAGTGGAAGAATATGAAAAATTGTATGGGTGAGAAATGAAGGTTTTATTTATCAATTCAGTATGCGGCATTGGCAGCACAGGCCGTATTTGCACAGACCTTGCACAGCAGCTGGAAGCCGAAGGCAACGAGGTCAAAATCGCCTATGGCCGCAAAGGTACTGTACCGGAGCAGTTTCAGAAATATGCAGTGCGTATTGGCACAGATTTTGACTGCAAGATGCACGCGATTCAGACACGGCTGTTTGATACGCATGGCTTTGGCTCCAAGCACGCGACCAAAGAATTTTTAAAGTGGGCTGAGGAATACAAACCAGACCTGTTGTGGCTCCACAATCTCCATGGCTACTATATCAATGTGGAGATGCTGTTTGATTGGATCAAAAAGCATCCTGAAATGCAGGTGAAATGGACGCTGCATGACTGCTGGGCCTTCACTGGCCATTGTTCGTACTTTACCATGGTAAAGTGCGAGCAATGGAAAAGCCATTGTTCGTACTGCTCTCAGCTTCGCCGCTACCCGGCTTGCTTCGCAATGAGTTCTGTCAGTAAGAATTTTGAGCGAAAGCGCAGGGCTTTTACCGGGGTAAAAAATATGACCCTTATCACCCCCAGCAAGTGGCTTGCCGATTTGACCCGCCAGAGTTTTCTGAAAGAGTATCCCGTCGAGGTGCATTACAACACCATTGATACCAGCATCTTCAAGCCGACCCCTAGCGACTTCCGGGAACGCTATGGCTTACAGGATAAAGTCATCGTTCTAGGTGTTGCCAATGTCTGGGAGGATCGCAAGGGGTTATTTGATTTCTACAAGTTGGCGCAGATGCTGGATGAAAAATATGTCATTGTGCTGGTCGGTCTGAGCGAAAAGCAGATTAAAGAACTGCCGAAAAATATCAAGGGCATTCAGCGTACTAATAGTCCGCAGGAACTGGCCGCGATTTATACGGCGGCGGATGTGTTTGTGAATCCGACTTATGAGGATAATTATCCGACGGTTAATCTGGAAGCACAGGCCTGTGGGACGCCTGTTATTACTTATGATACGGGTGGGTGTAGAGAGACAATACATACAGATAGTGCAAAAGTAGTTGAAGCAGGAAATGTCGAAGGACTATATAAGGAGATTACTATACGATGAATCGAATCGCAAAAATCATTTTGAAAATCCCTATCCGGGGGGGGGGTAGGAAAGGCATTTAATTTGTTGAATTTTGGCGGGTTTATGCGATATTCTGTCTGGTATTATAGGCGTCTTGGTATAAAAATTGAAGGTGCAATTACATATATTTGCCCAGACGTATATTTTGACTCAGCAGATTACTCAGCGATTACTATTCAAACTGGTGTAACGATAAGCAGAGAGGTCCTTTTTCTGGTTCATGACTATTCTGTTCATACGGCAATGGTCAATGTTGGATGGAATGCACCTAAAGGGAAAACAGCTCATTTTATTAAGCCCATAAAGGTTGGGAAAGACTCTTTTGTTGGGGCCAGAGCAACCTTACTGCCAGGAACAGAGATAGGCGAAAACTGTATTATTGGTGCTGGAAGTGTTGTCAAAGGAAAAATTCCGGATAATAGCATCGTAATAGGAAACCCTGCAAGAGTAATTGGAAATACGAAAGATTGGGCAAGAAAAAAGCTTGAAATAAAGGATTGGGTGTTGTAACTGTATGAACAAAATTCGAGTCATGTTTGCAATGGGAGGCAGCATGAAAAGAGCTGGCGCAGAAACCATGATTATGCAATATCTGCGTCAGCTGGTAAAAGATGATAGATTTGAATTTTCAATTCTTGTTCACGGATATGATAAGGGCGACTACGATGACGAAATTGCGACATTTGGTGTCCCAATCTATCATGTTCCGGTCAGAGGAAAGCATCCACTGACCTATACACATGAGGTAAAAAAAGTCCTTAAGACTCATCCGGCTGATATTATTCATTGCAACATGGACTCGGCATGCGGAGATTTTCTGACGATAGCAAAGGAATGTGGAATAGAGATTAGAATAGCACATTCACATCTTACACACTTTCAAGCGTCAACGCCAATTAAAATCCTTGTGGCCAAGAAATCAAAAGAGAGAATACATGAGGTCGCAACTATCCGGTTGGCATGTTCAGAAAAGGCGGGAAAATGGCTATATGAAGAAGATGCTTTTAGCGTTATAAACAATGCAATTGACTTGGAAGAATATACTCCAGATTCTGGTAAAAGAGAAGAGATGCGAAGTGAATTTGGATTAAGTCAAGAAGAAACAGCTATTGTTAATATTGGCAGATTCCATTATCAAAAAAATCATAAGAAATTGCTGGATATTTTTGCGTCATATAGGCAGCAGTACAACAAAGGAGTTTTGTTTCTAGTTGGAACAGGCGAACTAATAGATCAAATAAAAGAGTATGCAAGGCAATTAAACATAGAAAAAAACGTAGTATTTCTGGGGCTGCGTAAGGATATTCCGAATCTTTTGCAGGCGATGGATGTCTTTGTAATGCCTTCTCTTTTCGAAGGATTGCCGGTTTCAGGCATTGAAGCGCAGGCAGCTGGGCTTCCGTGTTTTTTTGCAGATACGATTACACCTGAAATTTGCATGACTAATTATGCAAAGCGACTTCCTCTCGATGATATAGGTGAGTGGGTGAATGCTTTGAATCAGATTCCCCATAAGAAAAACACGACAGAAGCTCAAGATGCATTACGAAAATGTGGCTATGATATCAAAATAGAGGCAGGTCAGCTCGCTGAATTTTACGTTGACGCTTATTTTAATAGAAAATGATGTTTTAGGTTGACAATATATGAATGTGTTGATGACAAAAAGAAAAGTTGGGTTGTTCTTACTGGGTATTGTACAGCTAATTGTGCTGTCGATGATTGCGGCAATGCAATTGAATCTGAGCTATTATACAATTTCTGTCTTAGCAATTGTCCAGTGTGTTGTAAACATTATTTTGCTCAAGATTGTATGCAATTTGCCGGTTCTCTGTATTCCTAATATGTTTAGCGTCTTCTCTCTCTTTTTTCATTGTGGACAGATAATTAAGGAGGGTTTTAATGTCCAAGGAACAGTTCCTTTGCCCTTTCAATATTACGCAGATGAAGGTGTGATACAAAAGGCGTGTCTATTCTATTTGATGTCACAAGCAACATATTTTATTGGACTGGCAAGTACGCCCGATGCGAACGCTTCGTTCATTTCAGACAAATGGAACCAGAGAAATGAAGTTGACACAAAAGTATATGGAAAAGCATTGATGATAGTTGGTGTGATTCCACGGTTGTATATTGATATCTCTTCTTTACTTGGGGCTCTTTCACAAGGATATAGAGGAGTTTACTCACTTTATTTTCCCCAAATGATACAAAGTATTGCGTTCTTCTTTGATGCAGGCATCATCTTATATCTCTTTGGACTGAAGGAAAAGAAAAAAATGCGAGCAACATTGTTTGTTGTTCTATTATATAAGTGCTTGATGATGACAACTGGTGCGCGGCAGGAAAAGGTAGCATATTTGATTGTGCTATTATATCTATATTTTTTCGTTTGTAATACCGTCACTGTTGGGAAAATCGCAATGGTAGTGGCAGGGTGCGTTGCTGGCTTTATTTTTATTAGTGCCATAGGAACGGTTAGAACTGGAAGTAGTAGTGGCATCAAGGATGTATTAGAGCTAATGCAGAGTGGTCAAATGTCAAATATATTTGGAAGTGCTCTTGGTGAATTCGGATCTGCCTTTGACACGCTGGAGGTTGCTGTTAAATATACTCCTGCTTATATTACCTATGGGTATGGAACTAGCTATTTGGCGGGGTTGATTTCGATTATTCCCTTGGTTGTCAAACAAATTCCATTTTTAGATAAGGCAACTATTTTTGTTCATCAATTACCCGGTGGAGTGTACTTTGCTTTGGGAGGCTCCTATTTGGGAGAATTATATTACAATTTTTCATGGCTTGGACTCATTGGCAGTGCTATCATAGGAAAATTCATGGGGAAATTGAACCTCGGAATCGTTCTTAGTAAGCAGCATAATGCTCTATATGGAGCGTGGTGTGCAATTATCTCGACAGCGATGATCATGTTTGTTAGAGGTTATTTTACAGATATGATGCAAAAATTGGTGTGGACGTATTTTATTATATCCTTGGTATATGCTTACTTGAAGAGGAGATCAACATAATGATTGATATAATCATTCCTGTGTATAATGCAGAAAGATTTCTGAAACGCTGTGTCGATAGCATTTTAATGCAGACAAATCCGACTTGGAATTTGATCTTGGTTGATGATGGATCAATAGATAACAGCGGAAATCTTTGCGATTTCTATGCCGAAAAATACAGCAACATAACATCGATTCACAAACCAAATGGAGGGGTATCCTCAGCACGTAATGTTGGAATTGATAATTCAGACAACGAGTACATTATGTTTGTCGATTCAGATGACTGGGTACGGCCTGATTTACTAGAAAAGTTGTTTAGTAAAAAAAGTGAAGCTGATGTAATTGTGGGTGGGTATGCCGTAGAGGGTATCCCGAGCGTAGGATCCCAGATGTTGCCCGATAGATATTTGACCATCGAAGAAATCGGCGAAGTATTCCAGCAGATGATTGAAACAAATTTGGCAAACAGTCCTGTTTCAAAAGTTTACAGACGGAGCATTATAGGAAATCAGCGATTTGATGAAACAGTTGCCCTTGGAGAAGATTTCTTGTTTAATCTGGATTATTTTCGAAAATGCAAGACAATGGAAATTGTTGAGTGCGATAGTTATATTTATGACTGTACAAATACAGAATCAGCAACAAAAAAATTTCGAGAAAAAGATATTGATCAGATTGTAGAACTTTATAAAAAAGGAAAAAAGTTTGAAAGAGAAGTTTGTGGGGATGGGAGCTGTGGAACGGCTTTAGAAAAACGTCTATGCGAAAATGGCATAAATATGCTTCAAATGATATTTGCATCAGAAAATCCTTATAAAAAGAAGGAAACACTTGCATTAAAGCTACTTGACGGAAGGGACTTCTCTGCGAGTTGCAAAGGGGACTTTCGCTTGCCGCTGGTTTTGGAACTCCCTCGAAAACTTTGCAAATGGCATTCGATTATAGGGTTACGCTTCTTTTTCATGTTAAAAGACATCGGGAGGGTAATTGTGAAATGAATGAAAGTAGAACCCATCCACTTATTACGATTATTGTACCAATCTACCGCGTAGAACAATATTTAGACCGTTGTGTGAAGTCATTGGTAAACCAAACATATACCAAAATTGAGATTCTTCTTGTGGATGATGGATCTCCGGATAGCTGTCCTATGCTTTGTGAAGAATGGGGAAAAAGAGATACTCGTATTAAGGTGCTTCATAAAGAGAACGGTGGATTATCTGATGCACGAAATTATGGAATTGTCCACGCGAAAGGAGAATATGTTTCTTTTGTGGATTCAGATGATTATGTATCAACTAATTATATCAAGTACCTATATGGTTTGATTGAAAAGACCGGCGCTGATACTTCTTGCTGTATTCTTAAGACGGTGACTTCTGGTGATGAAAAATTCGTTCAAGTTGAAAAAGAACATCTTAGAGTCCTAACTGGCAAAGAAGCATGTGCAGATTTGTATAATGGTAATTACGCGCAAATGGTCGTGTCCTGCGGAAAGTTATACAGAACATCAATTGTTAGAAAGAATATGTATCCGAAAGGCCGCCTTCATGAGGATGAGGCAACAACCTACAAATTTCTTTACGATAGTAAGAAGGTCGTAGTTAGCAATTGCGCTCTTTATGCGTATTTTCAGAACGTGAAGAGTATCACGCATACACGAAGTAAGAAAAATGAACAGGATATTAGTATAGCGTATTATGAAAGAGTGGCTTACTTTAGGGAACGCAAAGAATGGGATTTATATGCGAAGACGGTAAACTTCTATACTGGTGTCGTAATGGCAAGAGGGGACAGTGACAGTGCTCTTGAAGTAAAGACACTGCTGAAAAAATACAGAATGGATTATCATGTCTTTTTACGAACAAAGCTGAGAATGTACTACTTCATTATGAAAACAGATGCGAGTACAAAGAGGTAGTGAATGAAAAGATTAAAAACAGTACTCCAAAATATAAGGGACAATCTTATTCTTTTTTACATATGTAGTAAACTGAGAATCATACACGCATGCCACAAGCAGGCCATAGTTTTCATTTCAACTCCAACGCATGGAAATTTGGGAGACCAGGCGATTGTTTATTCACAGTATCGCTTCTTTGAGTCGATGAGGTTGAGTAAAAGGATTGTAGAAATTCATCGATATTGCTACGAACGATGGAAAGAAAAATTTAGTAAGATTATAGACCGAACGGATGTTATAGTCATAGATGGCGGCGGCAATATGGGTTCATTATGGCCAGAAGAGGAACACAAAATGCAGGATATTGCGATAAGGTTCTCGCATAATCCTGTATTTGTCTTCCCTCAAACAGCGTCCTATGCAAATGATGAAATTGGGCAACAAGAAATCGCATGCTCAAGAAAAGCCTATGGAGTGAATAAGAATTTTTTTGTATTTGCGCGAGATGAAGGGACGTTGAACACTATCAGAAACCATATGCCAGAGGTGCACTGTATGTATACTCCAGATATGGTGATGTTTGTTGACAATGCTCAAACGCATCAGCAACGCGAAGGTATTTTGCTTTGCCTGCGAAAAGATGCGGAGCGGGTTTTAACAGTCGATCAAGTAGAGGAACTGAAAACGGGACTTAATGAAAGCGGTCTGGAAATTACAGAAAGCTCTACGGTGATAACGGATGCTGTTTGGAAATTCCAGCGCAAAAAAGTTCTTCAAAAAAAGTGGAATGAATTTTCAAGTGTGCAATTAGTGGTGACGGATCGTCTCCATGGTATGGTGTTCTCAGCAATCACAGGAACTCCTTGCATTGCACTGGATAACATCAGTCATAAAGTGTATGGAGCATATCAGTGGTTGAGCTATCTGCCCTATCTCCGCTTTTGCAGTAGCATTGACGAGGCGGAAGAAGCGGCAAAAGAGCTTCTGGAGCTTCCACCACAAAACTATAATCAGGGACCATTGCTTCCCTACTATAATGAAATGAGGAATGTTGTCAAAAATGCAATTGAAAATGTCGAGCAGGTTCCAAACGGTGATTAACCTGACAACAGGCATTTTTACAATGCTTGTTTCGCTGATCATTAACTTTTTTCTTTCCTCTTACATTGTTGCAGAGCTGGGCGAAGAGGCAAACGGCTTTACACAGTTGGCGAACAACTTCGTTACATACGCCTCGCTGTTGACTCTTGCGTTTAATTCGATGGCCGCACGCTTTATCTCGGTGAGTTATCACGAGAAAGAATTGGACAAAATGAAGGAATATTATTCCTCGGTCATTGTTTGCAACACGGCAATGATATTGATTCTGGCTCCTTTAGCCGTTGCAACGATCTATAATTTGGAAAAGCTGATCGTAATCGAGAACGCGAACGTCGGACATGTAAAGATTCTGTTTGGATGTGTCTTTGTCAATTTCTTTGCCAATCTGGCAGTTTCGGTATACAGCATCTCAACCTTTGTCTTAAATCGAATCTATCTTCAAAACATGATCAACGCGATTCGGACGGCGCTCAATGGTGTTTTGCTACTTGTCATGTTCAGCTTGCTGGAACCGAAGGTTTATTATGTGTCGCTTTGCTCTATGGTGCTGACGCTTGCAGCAATTCCGGTCTATGGAGTGTTGCAACGGCGGATTATGCCGCAACTGCGCTTTTCCATCCGGGATTTCAGAGTGAAGGCTGTGGGCCAGATGCTAAAATCTGGTATCTGGAACACAGTCAATCAGGGCGGCAACATGCTGATGACAGGTCTTGATTTGCTGCTTGCAAACCTGTTTGTCAGCCCGGCCATGATGGGGCTGTTATCAGTAGCCAAAGTGGTTCCCAATGCAATTATCAGTCTGGCATCTACCTTGAACTCAAACTTTGCTCCTGAGATTGTAATGCAGTATTCAAAGCATAATAAAGCTGAGATGCTACATACTCTGCGGAGCAACATGAAGATTTCAAGTGTGTTGATCTCCATTCCCATTATGACGTTTTGCAGTTTTGGCGTGCAGTTTTATTCCTTGTGGGTGCCGTCTTTGGATGCAAAAGCATTGACGATTCTTTCGCTTTTGACCTGCATGGCATTCATCCCAAGTGCTGGAACGCAGACACTTTACAATGTGTTTACGGCCACAAATCATCTGAAGGTGAATTCTGTTGCATTTTTGACCACAGGAATTCTGAATCTTGGAGTGGTTTACTTTCTGCTGGGGCATACATCGCTTGGCGTTTATGCAATCGCAGGCGTAAGCTCTTCACTTACGATTGTCCGCAATCTGCTTATTACAGCTCCCTATACGGCGAAGCTGTTGGAATTGCCATGGTATGAATTTTATAAAGATGTTGGAATATCCCTACTTTGCTGTGCCCTGAATCTTGTGGCTGCTCTTGTGGTTCAATTACTTATTCCAGCTAGAGGATGGGTTTTGCTTGCGGTTGCGGTCATCGTTACGTGCGGAATTACGCTGGCAGCGGATTTATTTGTTGTATTAAATCAAGAAGAACGCAAAAAGTTGATAAATAAGGTAAAAAGGGGAAGAAAAAATGGATAAGATAAAAAAGCTGATTTTGTTCCGAATTCCAATGTCAATTTGCAATTTTCGGTGTCATTATTGCTATCTTGCGCAGCGAGATGAGCATTATCAGGGAATCCAGCCTGAAATGAAGTTCACCCCGGAGCAAGTTCGGAAAGCAATGAGTAAGGAACGGCTTGGTGGTCCGGCGTATATGAACTTCTGTGCAGATGGCGAAACGCTTCTGGTTACAAATCTGGATCAATATGTCAAAGAGCTGGTAGAAGAAGGGCATTACGCAGAGATCGTTTCCAATATGACGATCAATCCAATGCTGGATAAAATTCTGGCATGGGACCGGGCACTGCTTTCACATATTGAATTTAAATGCTCGTTCCATTATTTAGAGCTTAAAAAGAAGAATCTGTTGAATCGATTTGCAGAAAATGTAAATCGTGCTTGGGAGGCTGGTGCGTCGGTCAATATCGAAGTGACACCGAGTGATGAATTGATTCCATATATTGATGAGCTGAAATCTTTTTCCATGGAGCATTTTGGAGCGCTTCCGCACTTGACCATTGCACGCGATGATAGAACAGCCGGAATTGATTACCTGACAAACCTGTCAATCGAAGAATACGATAAGGTGTGGTCGCAGTTTGATTCGGGCTTTTGGAAGTTCAAAAAGAGCATTTTCGGAATTCATCAGGGGGACTACTGCTACGCAGGGCTATGGTCAATGTATATTGATTTGACCACTGGAGAGGCGTTGCCTTGTTACTGCGGACATTTATTACACAATGCATTTGAGCATCCAGAAAAACCGTTGGATTGGTGCCCGGTTGGTAAATGTCCGATAGCACATTGTTATAATGGACATGCGTTATTGACTCTAGGAACTATTCCGGGCGCGACTGAGGTTCGCTATGGAGATATCCGTGACCGGGAACGCGCAGATGGAACGCATTGGCTGCAGCCGGAGCTGAAGGCCTTTTTCAATACAAAGCTGGAGGAATCCAATGAAACGATATCCAACGGCAAAAAGCTGGAGTATAAGCTGAAAAATGCATGGCTTGCAGGTTGCACGATCCCCTCGCGAGCCGTTGCAAAAGTGAAACGAACAATGAACAAAAAGGAGTGACTGAAATGATTACCCCCCCCGATGTACAAAATGGCATAGACTACTACTGCTTGTTTTAATTGTGGCGGTGAGTGGGCTGGTCATTAAAGAGCATCGCTTAGAGAATGTTAAAATTGATGCATCTACAATGGTGGCAGACAATTGCAAAGAACTGATACCTACTACTATAATTTATCTGGATGAGTTGGAAACTGGTAATTTTACAAGTACTGGCTTTACCTATGATTCCGCAAATCAAACTTTTTGGATTGCAGACCATGGAACTGATAGTGGAGACAAATTGCGGTTGATTGAGTTGGACAGCAATCTGAAAAAGGTTTTGCAAGAGGTACAGATAGAAAATTATACCAATGATGGAAAACTGAATTTGCAAGGAATTGCATATGACACAATTGATGATGCCATTTGGATAGCGGTAGGCGACAGCATTCAGGAAATCTCCAAAAGAGGCAAGTTGACCAAAGTAATTGATTTGGGAAAATACAAAAAATATCAGGCGAATGGTATTTGTATGGATAATGAGGATCATACGCTTTGGGTACTGTGCTATAACAAATATATGCTTCATTTTGACCGGGAGGGAAATCTACTAAAATCATATCCTGTAAATATGAAAGATCAGGATATGATTTATATGTATGACGGTCTGATCTATATTACGGTAGGGGCTGATTATAAAGGCGAAGAAAACTACTGCGTTGTATTTGACACCCAAACGGAAAACATCAAAATTCAGTATAAATTATATCAATCCTATGCGGTTGAAGGTATCTACATTGATGATGACTACATTTATGTTGTAAATGATGGTGCTTTCCATAATGCGATGATACCGAGAACATATATTAGTGTGTATGAATATTAAATTAAATGGAAAGAGGAAGAATAAAAATGTCTGCATTTGATAACGCAACCCTTATGATCACTGGTGGTACTGGTTCTTTTGGTTCCACCGTTTTGAAGCACTTTCTGGATTCCGATTTGAAGGAGATCCGTATCTTCTCCCGTGACGAGAAGAAGCAGGACGATATGCGTCATGAGCTTCAGGCCAAGCACCCTGACACTGCAAAGAAGGTGAAGTTCTACATCGGCGATGTCCGCAACCCGCAGTCCATCCGTGACGCAATGCCCGGTGTTGACTACATCTTCCACGCTGCCGCTTTGAAACAGGTTCCTTCCTGCGAGTTCTTCCCCATGCAGGCTGTCCAGACCAACATCATCGGCACTGATAATATGCTGCACGCCGCTATTGATGCTGGTGTCAAGCGTGTCGTCTGCCTGTCCACCGATAAGGCAGCCTACCCCATCAACGCTATGGGTATCTCCAAGGCCATGATGGAGCACGTCATCTACGCCAATGCCCGTGTGGCTGCTGAGCGTGGCGGCACCACCATCTGCTGCACCCGTTACGGCAACGTCATGTGCAGCCGTGGCTCTGTCATCCCTCTGTTCATCGACCAGATCAAGGCGGGCAATCCCATCACCATCACTGACCCCAACATGACCCGCTTTCTGATGAATCTGGACGAGGCTGTGGATCTGGTCTTGTTCGCTTTCCAACATGCAAATCCCGGTGATTTGTTCATCCAGAAGTCTGATGCTTCCACCATC
>QWCN01002666.1_pt2 | contig 22831 bp, 18 predicted proteins | sample 1972711 | NCBI WGS metagenome assembly QWCN01 (sample SAMN09866707, study PRJNA288562) | Human gut metagenome isolate term1_stool, whole genome shotgun sequencing... | isolation source: gut | host: Homo sapiens | place: USA: California
CCGCCTCTATTTCGTCAGTCTTGGCATAGCCGACGAGGACGACCTTGGACTTTTCAAGCCCTTTGCCCGAAATGCCGAGGGAGCCGTCCTGATGATAGGGAGCGTCCATATACAGCTGTACGATCTCCTTGCCCGCCACAGAACCCGTGTTCTCCACGGTGACCGTGACGGAATTTGTGCCGTGCGCTTTCAGGGACACGTCGGAGGATTTGATGGTCTGCGTAAAGGTGGTGTAGGAAAGTCCGTAGCCGAAGGGGAATTGCACCACTTCGTCGTAGCCGCTCGCCTTGCCGTTTTTGAATTCGATCGCCTTAAAGGCGTCCGAATCGAAATAGCCCACGGAATCGGCGGTTTCATAATAGCGATAGCCGACATAGATTCCCTCTTCGTACTGATAAAAAGTCTGCCCGTTCGTATAGCGGTTGTCGTCCGTGTTGTAGTAAGTGGGATTGGTAGTCATATCGTAGCCGTACGTATCCACCAAAGCGCCCGAGGGATTGCTTCTGCCCGTCAAAACGGTGCCCACGCCCACGATGCCCGCTTCGCCGGGATGCCCTATCCAAAGGCACGCGTCGACGTTATAGGCGGTCGAATCGATGAACCCCAGCTCCATCGCCGCCGCCGAATTGACGAGAACGATGGTATGTTTGAAATTTTCTTTGCAGAATTGCAGCAAGTCCTTTTCGTCCTGATTGAGTTCGAGATAGGTGCTGCCCGTCAGGGTGCTGCCGTCCCCGTCGTAGTCCATGGAAGGCGATGCGCCCTCCGCGCCCGAACGGGAGAACGTGACGATGGCGTAGTCGGTATACCCCGATTGCAGGATGGAATCCTTGCCCGCGTTATAGGTCGTGACGGGAAATTCATGGATTTTCGTGTAACTCGTCCAGCCGACTTTCGCAGGATCGGTATCGTCCTTGTTTCTCTTTCCGCCGCACTGATTTTTCAGCCAGCTCCAAGCCGTCGCGTTAACGTCGAGTCCCGCTTCCGCAAAGGCGTCGTTCATCATGACGGTGTTCTCGTCGTCGTTGCCGCCCGCCGAGCCAGTGCCGCCCTGTACGTAGTTGTAAGCCATAGAGCCGAGAAGGGTGACTTTCGTCTGTTCCGCGAGAGGCAGACAGTTGTTCTTATTTTTCAAAAGCACGGCGCCCTCGGCTTCGATATTCACACAGGTATTGTACCCTTCCTGATAGCAATAATCGTTATCCTTTGCGGCTTCTTCGGCAAACGCGCCGAAAAACCGAGTACGGGGAAGCGTGCCGCTGACGACCAGTGCCGCCGCGACGACCGCGACGCCCAACGCTTTGCATCTGCCGAAACGTTTTTTCGTTTTCATCATTTCCTTAATTTCTCCTTGTTTGCGATACTTTTTTCAGGCGAAAACGCCTTTGCCTGCCTTCCTGCAAAACCGCCGAAGGCTGAATGAAACCCGACCATTTTATCCTCCTAAAAATATTTTTTACGGACCTCCCGTAAGTTCGACACAAATTTTACACATCCCCCACGGGCTTTTCAACATTTTCTTCATATCCTGTCAAAAAACGCTCATACTTTGTCGCGGCGCGACAATTTTAGGCGTTAAAAAAGCGGGTCGCTTTCGCAAGCTCCCGCCCCGTTTTTATTGCCGCCGATTTTTTCTCTCTTCCTCCTTTTTTTTCCTTTTAAATCGCTGCTTTCGTTCCGATTTCTCCCCTCTATCTTTCTTTCCGCGACGCGTATCCCCGCTTCCTTCTCATGCCCTTTTCGCCGCGCCTCTTCCCTTTCCCGAGGCAAAGCGTTTTTTCCCAAAGATTCTTTTGCTGAAAAAAAACGCTCTCCTCCCGACAGGGAAAAGAGCGCTTTTCGTTTTTTATTTCCGCCGCGGAAGGATTTTTCATATCGCCTTTCTCAGCGGTTGTTCCCGCGCGGAAATTTCCTGTTCGCAGGGCAGAATCATGTTCAGATTGAAAATATCCCCTTCCTGAATAAAAGAAATTTCCCCGCCGTATTTTTTCACCAGCATCTGCATGGATTTGACCCCGTATCCGTGATTGTTCTTATCGGGTTTCCCCGTCTGCGGCAGGCCGTTTTCAAACGACACCTTTTCCCGGGTATAGTTCTGCAAGTGCACGCTGTAAAATTTCCCCACCAAGCGCACGGTGAGTCCGATGTACTTCTTCTCGGGATCCTCCACGTTCTCCACCGCCTCGATGGCGTTGTCCACCGCGTTTCCGAAAAGCGCGTATAAATCGCACGGATTCATAAAGGAAAGCTCGAATCCATTGGCGATACAGGTGAATTTAATGTTTTTTCGGTTGCAGAGCAGGCTCTTTTCGGTGAGGATGATGTCCAGCGTGGAATCTCCCGTTTTCATATTGCAGTCGTAGGCGTCGATGATGTGCTCCATTTCGCTGAGCGACTCTTCATCGATCATTCCCTGACTGCGGAACTGACGGATCTGATGCTTTAAATCGTGACATTTGATATTCAGCATCTCTATGGTTTCCTTGGAGATCTGATATTGATCCGCGCTCTGGCGCAGCAATTCCTCTATCCGCTTCTGTTCGTTTTGCAGGAGCGAGAAGGTGAAAATGCCGTATTGATAGCAAAGCCCCGTAAAGTTGCAGGCGAGATCCGCCATACGGAAGGACTTTCCATCCTCGTGACGCTGACCCGCATAGATGCCCATAAAGACGCACACGAAGAGAATGACGCACAACACGACGACGACCTGCACCCACTGGACTTTATCGAGCGCTTCCGAATTCACCTTGCGAAGGAACAGCAGCCAGACGACGAAGAACACGGCGAGCAGGAAGAGATAGTGACTGAACACGACCCAGCCCGACGGCGCCAGCTCCCCGCGCACGAGTCTGTCCAAACAAAAAGCGGAATGCTGGATGAAATAACAATTCGCGCCCATGAACAGCACCTTCCAGACGGACATACGGAAACATACCCCCATGACGAGCAGCATAAGCCCGAATTCGATGCTGTAATTCAACGAACTTCTGAACAGTCCGTTTTTGAATATCCAAAAATCGGACACCAAATCGAGGAGCTTGGGGCAGTAGTAGGTCAAAGCGATGCAGGCGGGTACGGAAACGAGAACTCTCACGAAAAATAATTTTCGTTTGGGGAATCTCGCCACGGTCAAAAACGCGACCAGCAGCAAATCGAAGATAAACATTCTGTCTATCAAAAAATTCAAAATCGCCATTAATTGCACCCTCCCCCGTAAAAATCCGCCAGGCTTTTTATGAACGCTTTTCTCTTGGGACGACTCATCTGCAATTCCTCGCCTCCCGCGATCACCGTATTTTTTCCGATCTCCGTCACGTGCCGCAGACTGACGAGATAGCAATTGTTGCAGCGCGCGAAGCCGTAGGATTCCAACAACTTTTCCGTTTCCTTCAAGCTGCCCTTGATCTCGATATTTCCCTTTTCGGTGTGATAGACCACGTTATGCACCATCACCTCGACGTAAATGACGTCGTTGACGCAAATCCGCCTTTTGACGCCGCCCTCGGAAAGCATGAAATATTTTTCCGAGTATTGCTGCACGACGCGCACGGCTTTTTTCATTTTCATGTTAAAGTCGTAATACTGCAAGGGCTTTAAAATGAAATCGACCGCGTTCACTTCGTACCCCTTGATCGCGTACTGCGCCATATTGGTGACAAAGACGAGAACGACTTTGTTGTCGATCTCTCTCAGACGCCTGCTCGCCTCCATGCCGTCGATGTCGGGAAGCTCTATATCCATAAACACCATTTCCGCATCCGATTTATATTCGGATAGAAACGTCAGGGCGCTGTCGTATACTTTGAGGGAAAAAGTTTCGGAATTTTCTTCCCCGTACCTTTTCAGACAAGCCTTGAATATCCCGGCATCCTTTGCGTCGTCTTCTACAAGTATTACCTTAATCACTCCCGTTTTCCCCTCTATGTTTAGTTCTGCGGCGATACTTATTCCGCCATGATTATAACATAACAAAAAACAATATGCAAGTATTTCCGTCAAAACAAATTTCCTCTTTTGTCTTTTTCTTCTCTCTTTTTTTCAAAAAACAGAAAGGGGTTACCCCTGAAAGAGCGTTTTGCCCATTTTCAAAAAAATTTCACAAAATTTTCATTTTTATTTAAAAATAGATTGACAATTCCTTTCAATACCGTTAAAATATAGGAGTAAGTGTTGAGAGAACTTTTATTAAATTCGTTTATCCTGTCCAAAATAAATTTGCAGAAAAACCGAGTCTTTTTCAAGGCTCGGTTTTTCTTTCCGCACTTTTTATACGCCCGGCTTGCGGCTTTCGCTGCGGGAAGGATTGGGCGGACGGTGCGCGAAAAAACTATCCTTTTTTTCTCCGCGAAATTCACGCCGGCGGCACCCCGTCGAAATTTTTTTAGCGGCGAAATGCCTGAAACGCGCGCTCTTTTTTAAAGAGGCTTTTATTTTTAAACGCATCCTCGCAGGGCGTTCATCTCTTCCCTGCCCTTCCCTTTTTAGTTTTTTGATCGCAATCCCCCTGTCGCTTCCGGCACTTTTACTCCCCAAAGACGCTCTTCCCGCCGCGCGCCCTCTTTCTTTTCTTACCTATCTCTGTCCTTCTTTTTTCGTCCCGCCGACCGCTGTCGGGAAATATTTTATACGAAAAAAAAGCCCTCCTTTGTCCGAGGAAGGCTTTTTTGTACTCTTAAAAATTGTCAATTAAAGTTCCGCGAAGTATTTAATCGTTCTCACCATCTGGCTGGTATAGGAGTTTTCGTTGTCGTACCAGGAAACGACCTTTACAAGCGTGGTGCCGTCGCCCATAGGCATACATTTGGTCTGCGTAGCGTCAAACAGGGAGCCGTAGGTGATGCCGATGACGTCGGAAGAAACGATCTCTTCTTCCGTATATCCGAAGGAAGAGGAAGCCGCAGCCTTCATCGCGGCGTTGACCGTAGCCGCGTCCACTTCGCCCTCGCAGATTGCGACGAGCTGCGTCAAGGAACCGGTGGGAACGGGAACGCGCTGAGCGCAGCCGTCCAAAATGCCGTTCAGTTCGGGAATGACAAGGCCGATCGCCTTCGCGGCGCCCGTGGAATTGGGGACGATGTTGACGGCGGCAGCGCGCGCACGGCGCAGATCTCCCTTGCGGTGAGGTCCGTCGAGAACCATCTGGTCGCCCGTGTAAGCATGAATGGTGGTCATATAGCCCTTCTTGATCTTCGCGAGCTTGTTGAGGGTGTTCGCCATGGGAGCGAGGCAGTTGGTGGTGCAGGAAGCCGCGGAAATGATCGTATCGTTGGCGGTAAGGGTCTTTTCGTTGACGCTGTAAACGACGGTGGGAAGGTCGTTGCCCGCAGGAGCGGAAATGACGACTTTCTTGGCGCCCGCCTTGATGTGCGCTTCGGATTTCGCCTTGGAAGTATAGAAGCCGGTGCATTCGAGCACGACGTCCACTTTGAGTTCTCCCCAAGGGCAGTTCGCCGCGTCTTTTTCGGCATAAATTCTAATGGTCTTGCCGTTGACGGTGATCGTGCCCGCTTCGTCGTCCGCGGAAACGGTGTCGGCAAGAGCATATCTTCCCTGAGCGGAATCGTACTTCAAAAGGTGCGCCAGCATCTTGGGGCTGGTGAGGTCGTTGATAGCTACGATTTCGTAGCCCTCGGCTCCGAACATCTGTCTGAAAGCGAGGCGTCCGATACGGCCGAACCCGTTGATCGCAACTCTTACATTTGCCATGATAAAAATCCTCCAATATATGATTTATTATGATTTTGAAACAACTTAACACACTTTTCTGTCGGTAATATTCTACCATACTTTTTGCGTTTCGTCAATGGTTTTAAGGGGCTGTCCGATAAAATAATTCCGCTTTGGAACAAAACTCGCGCAGCCGCATTTCCATTATTATATATACCCTGCAAACAACGTTTTCAAACACATTCAGGGCAAAATACGGCTCTCCCTCGCCCTCTCTGAACGGTATCCGATCTTTCTCCATTTGAGCTTTCGGGCCTTGATATAATCCCCTTCGTAGCTTAAATCCTCGGCTTCCAGATTGCCGTCCGCCCAAAACACCCCCGTGGCTGCGACGAGCAACGTCCCGTCGTCTATCTCGTTCATGCAATACTCCCCGAAAGGCGCCAAATGCAGATCGAGAAGCCCTTCGAAGCACAATTCCGCCACGCCGAACCAACAGGAATTATCGAAAATCGCGTTTACGCGCGTCCTGCCCCGATAGTCTTCCTTATATGTCAGCTTTTTCAACGCCGCGTCATGAAAACCCGCGAACAGTGTCATAAATTCGTTTGCGTCCTCTTGTGTGCGGATCTCATGCCACGCGGAAAAATTCTCTTTGGGCTTTACCGTCGTTTCTTCCAAAGGGACTTTTTTATTCCGAAGTATTTTCCGCATAAATTCACGGTCGCCGACTACTTCCGGATAGCCCGTACAGCTGTCCGGCATTTTCCGAACGCCCTGCTCTTCCGCCCATTGTTTAAGTTCCGCCAAAGCCGAGGCTTCGCAAGCCGTCCATCCGTTCAAATCCCCGCCCATGTATTCGTATAACAAGCAAGGCTTATAGTAGTTTTTGTCCATACGGTCGACCAATTCGAAACAGCCGCTCTGGGGATTGAACACGATTGTCTGTTCCCTATCGCCCTCGTTCAGTTTCGCATATGCCATCGATTTATAGAAAAGTCCCTTCTCCGTATCGTATACGTTCACCCACATTTTTCTTCCCCCGACAAATCAATTTTCCGATTCGTCAAATACCTGCCCCGTCCCTTTCTTTAAAAACGCGAATCGCCGCACCGTTGTAACGGTGCGGCGGAAACAGACGGCTTACGCCTTGTTTGCAGAGCCTAAAACGTCCACGATCTTATGCTTGACCATTTCCTTCATCATGACGCGGGCGTCGCCCAGGTACTGACGGGGATCGAAATGATCGGGATGTTCCGCAAAATGTTTGCGGATAGCCGCCGTAAAGGAAACGCGGAGGTCGGAATCGATATTGATTTTGCACACCGCCATTTTCGCCGCCTTGCGCAGCTCGGATTCGGGAATGCCGATCGCGTCGGGCATATGTCCGCCGAATTCGTTGACGATCGCCACCTTGTCCTGCGGAACGCTGGACGCGCCGTGGAGGACGATGGGGAAGCCGGGAAGCCGCCTGCCGACTTCTTCGAGAATGTCGAGGCGAAGCTTGGGATCCTGACCGGGCTTGAATTTATAAGCGCCGTGAGAAGTGCCGATAGCGATGGCGAGGGAATCGATCCCCGTGCGGGAGGTGAATTCCTCCACTTCGTCGGGAGAAGTGAACAGCGCGTCGTGCGCCTCTACCTTGACGTCGTCCTCGACGCCCGCCAATTTTCCAAGTTCCGCTTCCACCACGACGCCGTGATCGTGCGCGTATTCGACGACTTTCTTCGTAATCGCGATGTTTTCTTCCCAGGGCTTCGAGGAAGCGTCGATCATGACGGAAGTGAAGCCGCCGTCGATGGACGCCTTGCAGATCTCGAAATCCGCGCCGTGGTCGAGGTGCATGACGAGGGGAATATTCGTCGTTTCCACCGCGGCCTGAACGAGATGTCTGAGATATACGGGGTTGGCGTATTTTCTGGCGCCTGCGGAAACTTGCAGGATAACGGGCGACTTGCATTCGTCCGCCGCTTCGACGATGGCCTGGATCATTTCCATGTTGTTGACGTTGAAAGCGCCGATGGCATAACCGCCGGCATACGCCTTTTTGAACATTTCGGTACTGGTAACTAAGGGCATAATCAATCCTCCAAAATATCTTTTGCGGACGACCCGAACGCCGCCGCTCTTATTTTCTTACGTATTTATTATATACGATTAAAGGAAAAAAAGCAAGAAAATGACAAGGCGTTTTGCATTTTCGAAAAAAAGCAGTTGCCCCGCGCGTTTTTTGTTCTTCCCTATCACTCCCCCTTTTATTCTTCTTGCCGCCCCGCGCCGCCAAACAGGCGTTTTCAGAGCGCTTGTCCGCCGCGGCGATACAATTGCGACAGTATATAGGATATATTGATATTATTTTGTTCATAAAATGTTAGAATCTATAATTAAAAGACTTTTTAGAAAAAGATGAAAAAAATAATTTACTTTTTTGTCGGATTATAGTAGAATATACTCATAAATCAAATGAAGTTACTTTTCAAGAGATTTACTCATAAACAAGCTCATCATTTTCCCCCTTATCATATAGGTAGCGCCCTCACGACTTTCTGTCGCGGGGGCGTTATCCTTATTTTAACGATTTTTCGTTCCCGTGCCCGGCGATGGCTCCCTCCATTTCGCGGATCTCTTTCGGCGTTTTTCTGCGGAGTCCTTCCTCTTCCTCTCTTTTTGCGCTCCTCCGCGGCGTTTTCCTCGCTCTATGGACGTTTCGCCGTCCCGTTCCAAAAATGCCGATGGTTTACGGCCTTTTGACTGCCGTCTTTAACTAAAAAGGCGTTCTATCTTTACCGATTTTTTCTTTCCTTAAAGGAGAAATTTTTTTTCAGGAACGATTAAACGACTTTCTCCGTCGCAAAAAAAGCGACACGCGTATCGCAAGGGCGCAGCGCCTCTTGCCGTTGCCGTGCGTCCGTTCTTCTCCGCGGCATGAATTTCATCACGAGTCTTAAAGGACGCAAAAGCGCGGAAAAAGGATGTTTTCCGCGCTTTTCTCTATTCGATTTATAAATTTTATCCGAGCGTACTGCTCAATTTTTCCAGCAAAGGTCTTAAATATTCGTCGAAAGTATCGTATAATCCGCGCATCAGCGGAGAGGACGATTCGAACAGCGAACTGCTCTCAAATACTCCGAAATGTTCGAGTATGTATAAGAGAGCCGCGATGAGGGCGCAGATGATCGCTCCCAGCGCCAGCATGACGATCGTAGAAAGGATCCCGTCCACAAAGCGGAGCACGGGAACGCGTTTCACCGCTTTCGCCAGCAATTTGAGCAGCAGACCGAGGAGCGCCACGACGATACAAAAACCGATGCACAGCACCAGCCCGCAGGCGACTTTGCCGAGGACTCCCGCCACCGATTCGGGGAGCGCCTTGCCGATAAGCGCGCCGAAATAGTCGGACAGCTTGCCGATAAACGACAGCCACTCCTTATTCGCGGCAACCTTTGAAAAAGGCAGGTAGAACGCAAGCCCGACCGCCGCGATGTATCCCAGCGTCAGAAACACCGAACGGAACCCGCCGATGATGCCGGTGCGGTATCCGCCGTAGCCGACCGCCGCCATGACGGCGACGAACAGGAAATCGAGCGTATATTTCTGCACGAAATTCCAAACCTTTTCGACAAAACCGTTTTCGTAAACGGATTGCAAAGAGCCGTAACGAAGAGGCGTGACGTTGAAGATCAACAACGCCGTGCAGGCGATCGCCGCCAGCACCAAAACGGCGTTGACGACGGCGGTAAGCCCGCCTATGACACGGTTGAACGCGCAGATTCCTCTTTGCGCGCCTCCGCGCTCCTCTTCTTCCTCGACGTCCTCGATATCCTCGTCTTCGTCCTCGTCGATATGCTTTATCGCCGCCTTTCTGCGCTTTTTCGGCCGAAAGACGAGCGCGACGACACCGAACACCGCGAGCGCTGCAAGAATGCTTAAAAGCGCTATGGAGAGCGTGGAGGCAAAGCTCTGCACGCCGGGGTCGAGTTTGGCGACGGCGCCTATTTTTAAAAGGGGATTGGCGTCGTGGCACTTGGTTTCCAGCGCATAAAACAGCGCGCAGGAGCCCGCCCAGATCAAAGCGCCCCAGCCCAGGCGCGTAAAGCCCTTGACGGCGCCGACGATGAACGCCATGAGCGCGACGACCGCCACGGCGGCAATCGCTATTCCCTTCGCGTTTTCCGTCAGCCACGCGGGCATAGCCATAAGCGAATAAAGTGTCTGCATAGTATCAACCTCCTCCGACGCGCCTGCCGCCGTCGGACGAATTCATTTTCGTTCGTTTTTCTTCGTTGAGAAAAGTTTATTTATTGAAATTGTCCTTCAAGGAAACAATCTCGGAAAGGACAAGCCCCCCGTCCTCCCGCGAGCACTTTTTGTAATACCCCACGCGGAGGAGCTGAAAAGGTTTTCCGTCTTCGGCGTCCGCGAGATAGGGCTCCGCCTTGCCGAAAAAGATGCGCTCGCTGTCGAGATTCATTCTTTCCCCGAAATCCTGCCCGGGATATGCCGCGTCCTTTAAGAGATAGCCGTACTGACGGATCTCCGCGTCCACGCCCGTCGCGCCGTCCACCCACTGAATCGTCCCCTTCACCTTGATGCCGCTCGTATCGTGCGAGGAACGGCTCTCGGGAATATAGGAGCATTTCAGTTCGGTCACGTTTCCGTTTTCGTCTTTTACGACCTCGTCGCAGTGAACGATATAGGCGTTTTTCAGGCGCACGTACCCGTCGGGGCGGAGCCTTTGATATTTGGGAGGCGGATTCTCGGAAAAATCCGCGCGGTCGATATACACCGTTTTGCCGAATTTCACCCTGCGCACGCCAAGCTCGGGCTTTAAGGGGTGCAGGGGAGCGTCTAATTCTTCCTCTCCCTCGTAATTGGTCAACGTGATTTTCAACGGCTCCAAAACCGCCATGGCGCGCTCCGCGTTCTCGTTGAGATTGTCGCGGATGCACGCTTCGAGATAGGAGAGCTGACACTCGGAATTCGCCTTGACGACGCCGATCTTCGTGCAGAAATCGAGCAGCGCCTCGGGCGGTACGCCGCGGTTGCGCAGCCCCGCGATGGTCGGCATACGGGGATCGTCCCAGCCGTGCACATACTTCTCTTCCACCAGCTTTTTAAGATAGCGCTTGGACATCACCGTGTTGGTGACGGCGAGCCTCGCAAACTCTATCTGGCGGGGCTTGGGGGAAAATCCGAGATTGACGCCCACCCAGTCGTAAAGAGGGCGGTGATCCTCGAATTCGAGGGTGCAGAGGGAATGCGTAACGCCCTGCATATAGTCGCAAATCGGATGCGCGTAGTCGTACATGGGATAGATGCACCACGTGTCCCCCGTGCGGTGATGGGCGCAGCGCAAAATGCGGTAAATGACGGGGTCGCGGAGATTCATATTCGGCGACGCCATATCGATCTTCGCGCGCAGGCACTTTTCGCCGTCCGCGTATTTACCCGCCTTCATCTCCCGAAAAAGCCTGAGATTTTCCTCTTTCGAGCGGTTTCTGTAAGGGCTTTCCCTTCCCGCTTCGGTCAAGGTGCCCCTCGTCGCACTGATCTCTTCGGGAGAAAGATCGCACACGAACGCCTTGCCGTCTTGAATCAGCTTTTCGGCGTATTGATAGATGACGTCGAAGAAATCGGACGCGTACACTTCTTTCGCCCAATGATACCCCACCCATTCGATGTCGCGACGGATCGCCTCGACAAATTCCGTCTTTTCCTTGGACGGGTTCGTGTCGTCGAAAAACAGATTGCACTTGCCGCCGTATTTGAGCGCGGTGCCGAAATTGACCAGCATACTCTTGACGTGCCCGATATGAAGATACCCGTTCGGCTCGGGCGGAAAACGGGTCTGGATCTCCCTGACCCTGCCCGCTTCGAGATCCTCGTTGATGATTTGTTCGATAAAGTTAGCAGCTTCTACTTTTTCCATAAAATATATCCTGTAATTAAAATCGTTTGCGTAAAAACCTTCGACGGAAAGCGCGCGGGACGGCGCTTTTCTCAATGCCGTTTAGGAAAAACGGAAAGCGCGCGGAAAGAAAGTTCTCCCTTGATAATTCCCGTTTTCCGCTTTTTTCAGTCCCCCGACGAAAACTGCGCCCCGAAAAGCCGCCATTTTTCTAAGAAAGCCCGACGATCTTTCCGTCCCCGGTCAGATCGATTTTTTCCGCGGCGGGATGCGCGCCCAGCCCGGGCATCAGCATGATCTTTCCCGCAATGGCGACGATAAAGCCCGCGCCGCCTTTCAGGACGATATCGCGCACGGATACGCGAAATCCCTGCGGGCGCCCCACGAGATCGGGATTATCGGACAGGGAATACTGCGTTTTGGCGATGATGACGGGCAAATCCCCGCAGCCCTTTTCCTCTATCCTCCCGATTTTCGCAAGCGCTTCTTCCGAGAAATCCACGCCGTCCGCGCCGTATATCTTTCTCGCGACGTCCTCTATCTTCTTTGCGACGGGTTCCTTTAAATCGTAGGCGTATTCGAGTTTGGAGGGAACGCCGCACGCCTTCACGACTTCCGCGGCAAGCTCCTTTCCGCCCTCGCCGCCCTTCAAGAACACGTCGGTGAACACCGCTTTCGCGCCGCTCTTTTCCACGGCGGCGATCACGAAATCCGTTTCCGCTTTCGTATCCGAAGCAAAGCGGTTCATCGCCACTACGACGGGCTTTTTATAGACCCCGACGATGTTTTCGATGTGCTTCAAAAGATTGGGCAGTCCCCGTTCGAGAGCCGCAAGGTTTTCCTCGCCCAAAGTTTCTTTCGCCGCGCCGCCGTGCAGTTTGAGCGCCTTGACGGTCGCCACGATGACGACGCAGTCCGGCTCGATTCCCGCCGCGCGGCATTTCGTGTCGAGGAATTTTTCCGCGCCGAGGTCGGCGCCGAATCCCGCCTCCGTCACGGCGTAATCGGCAAGGCTCATCGCCGCGTACGTCGCCTGCACGCTGTTGCACCCGTGCGCGATATTGGCGAACGGCCCCCCGTGGATGATCGCGGGCGTCCCTTCGAGCGTCTGTACGAGATTCGGCTTCATGGCGTCCTTCAAAAGCACCGCCATCGAACCGACCGCGCCGGGAATATCCCTCGCCCGCACGTAATCGCCGTCCAGATTTAATCCCACGATGATATTGCCAAGCCTCTTTTTGAGGTCGGCGAGGTCGGTGGCAAGGCATAAGACTGCCATCACCTCGCTTGCGGCGGTGATGTCAAAATGATCTTCGCGCTCCACGCCCCGCCCTTTGCCGCCGATCAGGATATTGATGAGTTCCCGGTCGTTCATGTCCATGCAGCGGTGGAAATAAATATTTTCCGTGTCGATGCGCAGGGCGTTGCCGCGGAAGATATGGTTATCCGTCAAAGCGCAAAGCAAATTGTTCGCCGCGGTGATGGCGTGAAGATCTCCCGTAAAATGCAGGTTGATGTCCGCCATGGGCACCACCTGCGCATACCCTCCGCCCGCGGCGCCGCCCTTGATGCCGAAAACGGGGCCGAGCGACGGCTCCCGCAGCGCGAGGCACACTTTCTTTCCGAGCTTTTTCATGCCGTCGGCAAGACCGATGGAAACGGTGGTTTTCCCCTCGCCCGAGGCGGTGGGATTGATGGCGGTCACTAAGATAAGTTTCGCCTTTTTGGGCAGTCCCTTGGGAAGCGAGAGTTTCGCCTTGTATTTTCCGTAGAGTTCCAGCTCGTCTTCCGTCAAAGACAGCTGAGCCGCCACTTCGCGTATGTCTTTGAGCTGCGCGCTTTCCGCAATTTCGATATCCGACAGCATGATTTCTCCTTTTTCCGTTGTATGCGTCCGTGCGGTCGAAAACGATCGCCGACAAGTTTGCGTTTTCACTATTATAACACATTTTTTTTAAAATGGGAATAGTTCTCCTATAAATTTATTCTCTTTTTTTTATTTTTCCGTGCACTTTTTGGCGGTTTATGATATACTGAATGGTATGGAAGTTTCAATCTTGCAATTTTTGGAAAAACTGCGTACCCCCGCCGCTACTTTTTTAGCGGGAATTTTTTCCCTTTTCGGGGAAACGCTGGTGCTCGTCGCGCTGATTTCCGTCGTCTATTGGCTCGTCGATAAACGGCTCGGCGAACAGCTCGTATTCGTTTCCTTTTCTTCCATGAGCGTCAACGCCTTCTTAAAAGGCACGGTTTCCCGCCTCCGTCCTTACGCAAAGGGCGTTGTTTCGCGGGTGGAGATCGACACCCCTTTCCTCTCCACGATGAATTTAGAGGAGGCGATGTCTTTTCCGAGCGGTCATGCGCAGATGAGCGCGGGGTTGTTTTTTACGTCCGCGTTTCGGATTAAGAAAAAGTGGGCATGGGCGCTCGCGCCCGTGTTGACGCTGCTCGTCATGGCGTCGCGGCTCTACTTCGGCGTGCACTATCCCTCGGACGTATTAGCGGGCGCGGCGTTCGGAATCGCCTTCGCCTGCTTTTGGCAGATGGTCTATCAAAAAGCCTACGCAAAGCGCTTCGTTTTTGCGGGATTCTTCGCGGCGCTGTCCCTGGCGCTCCTGGCGATAGCGCCGAATAAGAGCCTCAGCGAGCTGTCGGGGTGTATGTGCGCGGCGGCAATCGCGGCGCCGATCGAGCAAAAGTTCGTCGGATTTCAGATACGAAAAGGAGCGTTGCGAAAGCTTTTTCGGGCGCTGGTGGGTTTTGCGTGCGTGGGCGTCGTTTTTGCGTTGTCCGCAGCCCTGCCCTGGTCGTTTTTGTGGTTAAAATGGATAAAATACTTTCTTTTGGTGCTTACGGCGGCACTGCTTGTGCCCTTCCTTTTCGTCAAGCTGAAAATCTGATTTTTCCGCAAGGGAGCGGCTGCGCGTAAGCGCAGCCGCTCCCACCTATACCGCGCTGGCGCGCGGTATAGGTGGAGGGAGGCGCACAGCGCCGTATCTAAACGAGCCGTTTTTGTATATAAGGCGCTTCCGCGCCTTATATTCAGTCATGAGAAGCCCGACCGCGCTATGCGCGGTCGGGCTTCTCATTCTTCTCTTTTAATCGCATATCATTTCTTCAATCGTCATTCCAAACAACGACGCCAATTTATATGCCTGATATACGGAAGGAATATTCTTTCCCGTTTCATACCTCGAAAGCGTTTGATTAGGGATCCCTGTCAATTCACTCACTTTTTGCAGCGTCCACCCCTCCTGTTTTCTCGCCAATCTTAAATTCTGTCCAAAACTTTTCCTTTCCGATTCCATCTCCATTTCCTTTCTTTTCTGCCATTCCATTTGTTTGCTCCTCAAAAACATTCTTCTTTATTTCGAGCGCTTCTTTGAGCACCGTCGGAAAAGGTCGCCTCCGTTCTCTTCTGTATTTCTTAAAAAACTCGGAAAAACGTCCTTTCTCACGTCTATTATAATCGATCTTTTCTAAAAAAGTTTCCGACCGTTCGGAAACTCTCTGCTTTTTTTAATCTTTTCAAAAAAATTTCTTTATCCGACTCCCTCTAAAAATTATTTCTTAAACGACATATAAAAAACCCGTTTTTTTCTTTCTTTTACTCTCGTCCGCCCCCAATCCCGCAAAAAAAGAAAGAAACCTTCGCGTAAAACATTGACTTAACGCGGGAAAACATTGTATAATAAGGAAAGAAACAAAACGACTCGGCAAAATAAGCCGAATCGGTCAAGGAGATACGGATATGGCAGAAAAAAGAGCGGTTACAATGGAAAAACTCGTTTCCCTTTGCAAAAATCGCGGGTTTATCTTCCCCGGCAGCGAAATTTACGGCGGACTCGCCAATACATGGGACTACGGTCCTCTCGGCGTAGAGCTGAAAAACAACGTCAAGAAAGCTTGGTGGAAAAAATTTGTGCAGGAAAATCCCCACAATACGGGGGTGGACTGCGCCATCCTCATGAACACCCGCACCTGGAAAGCGTCCGGGCACCTCGGCGGATTTTCCGATCCCCTGATGGACTGCAAATCCTGCAAAGCCCGCCACCGCGCGGACGATTTGGTGGAAAACTATGTCGAAAAGCATAAGCTTTCCGTCAGCGTCGAAAGCATGGACAACGACGCGCTGGAAGCGTTCGTCGCGGAGCACAAAATCGCCTGCCCCGTCTGCGGCAATTCCGATTTCACCCCCATCCGCAAATTCAATCTGATGTTTAAGACCTTCCAAGGCGTCACCGAGGATTCCGCGAACACGGTGTATCTTCGTCCCGAAACGGCGCAGGGGATTTTCGTCAATTTCCAAAACGTACAGCGCTCTACCCGTATGCGCGTGCCCTTCGGAATCGGACAGATCGGAAAATCCTTCCGCAACGAGATCACGCCGGGCAACTTCACCTTCCGCACCCGCGAATTCGAGCAAATGGAACTGGAATTTTTCTGCAAACCCGGCACAGACCTCGAATGGTTCCATTATTGGAAAGAGTTTTGCCGCGACTGGCTTTTGTCGCTGGGCATGAAGGAGGAAAACCTCAAACTCCGCGACCATTCTCCCGAGGAGCTTTGCTTCTATTCTAAGGCGACCACCGATTTTGAATACAACTTTGCCTTCGGCTGGGGCGAACTTTGGGGCGTGGCGGACAGGACGGATTACGATTTATCGCAGCACGCAAAGGAAAGCGGCAAGCCCATCACCTACACCGACCCCGTAACGAACGAAACGTACGTTCCTTACGTCATCGAGCCGTCGCTCGGCGCCGACCGCGTGGTGCTGGCGTTCTTGACGGACGCATACGACGAGGAAGTGGTGGACGCGGAAAAGAACGACGTGCGCGTAGTGCTGCATTTGCATCCCGCGCTCGCGCCCTATAAATGCGCGGTGCTTCCCTTGCAGAAAAATCTCACCGAAAAAGCGGAGGAAGTGTATGCGCAGGTGCGTAAGAAGTTTTCTTCCACGTTCGACGTGACGGGCTCCATCGGCAAGCGCTATCGCCGTCAGGACGAAATCGGAACGCCCTACTGTATCACCGTCGATTTTACTACGCTGGAAACGGGCATGGTGACGGTGCGCGACCGCGACACCATGAAACAGATCAGTTTAAGCGTCGAAGACGCCGTCAAATATATCGAAGAAAAAATCGAATTTTGAGGATACGTCCTCGTCCCTCGCATTTTAACGCCCGCTTCTTACAAAAAGAAGCGGGCGTTTTATATAAAACCACTTTTTCTCCGCGCGTTATTCAGTCCCCCCTTTATGCCCGTCGCCGATATAAAAATTTCTGCTTTCCTCGCGCCCTTTAAAGCATTTCATCTCAACCCTGTCCCCCTTCAACGAGATTTATAGATGCCGTTTAAATCGACGATCAGCAAGTTTTCCGCCTCGTCGAACACGGCGGGAAAACGGATTCCGCCCGCGGGCGGGCGCCTGTTCAGAAGACGGCGTAGTTCTCCCCGCAAGGTGACGGAGGAAATCATCGCCCGATTTTTCTTTTTCCCGACCGCCGCAAAATTATAAACGCCCTCCCCGCTCTCTTCGTCGGCAGCCTTGATCGCCATGCGCTTGCCCGCGCGGTCGATCCCCACATACACCCGCTTAGGGTAGCGCAAAAGTTCCAGACACCGCCCGTTGAAACTCAGCCCGCTCGACAGCCATGCCACGTAAGGACTTTGCGTTTTTCCTATCGTAAAATCAAATCCGTTCATATTTTGCCTCCCCATTGTATATTATATCCCAGAATCGTGCTGTTGACAAGTTTTTTTAGCACTCTTCTGGGATAATAATGTAGAAAGGGTGGTAAATATTTATGGAAAACGCATCCGCTTTCGGGGAAAGGCTCACGGAGCTTATGGTGATAAACAATATCGATACGGCGCATTTGGCGGCAGCCGTCGGGGTGCACGCAACGACGGTGCAGCGGTGGCGACGGGGCACCAAGTATCTTTTTTTATCACAGCTCGTAAAGTTAGCCGATTATTTCGACTGTTCTCTGGATTTTCTCACGGGAAGAACGGATACCGTTTTAGACTATTCGCCCAAGCCGTGCCCGCCCTTTTATGCGCGTTTCCGCGAGGTGATGGCGGAGAGGGGGATTACGCGCTACCGCATGAGCAAGGAAACGAAAATTAAGGATTCTTACTTTACCGAGTGGAGCAAGGGAACCGATCCGCACCTGTTTTCCCTGATCGAGGTCGCCGACTACCTCAACGTTTCGGTGGATTATCTCGTGGGCAGGGAGCAATGACCCGCGCGAAGGAGAAAACTTCACATCCGCGTTATTTTGCGTAAAGAAGGAGCTGCCATGAAAATGCCGAAAGAAGGCATAAAAACGGATCTATTCGCCCCCCTGCGGAATGAATTGCGGGGTATGTTACAGGCACTGTCTGCATCCGAAGCCCTGCGGCGGCTGTCTTGCAGACGAGGGCGAAAAGCCCGCGCATTGTCGAAAATGCGCTATTAAAAGCTGCGTCCGAGAAAAATTCGTTTCCTATTGTTACGAATGTCCTCGGTATCCCTGTAAGCAGATCGACGCTCTGGAAAAAAGCTACCGTCTTCATTACGAAACAAGCCTGCGGGAAAATAGTCTGTTCGTGCAAAAGCGGGGGCTTTCGAAATTCATGGAAGACCAGTGCCAAAAATACGCCTGTCCGATTTGCGGAGGCGTTATTTCACTGCATGACAAAGTGTGCAGCGAATGCGGCAAGAAATGCGAATGACCGTTTTTCGAGCCGTCCTCAAATCATAGCCCCCTTTTTAATTTTTCCTTTTCCGCCGCGACAAAAAAATTTTACTACGTGAAAGGACGGGCAAAAATGCCCGTCCTTTCACGCATCTTGGAATCATCGATCGTTTCGCCCTCCCGTAATCGCCTTCAAAAAACAAGCGCGGCGATGTCCGTTTTTCAGTCCCCGAACAGCCCGCAGGAGAGATATCTGTCGCCCGTATCGGGCAGGAGCGCGACGATCGTTTTGCCCTCGCTTTCGGGTCGGGAAGCGACGCGCACAGCCGCGCAGAGCGCCGCGCCCGACGAAATTCCCGCCAAAAGCCCTTCCTTTTTCGCCAGCAGACGGGAAAAGGCATAAGCGTCCTCGTCCGTTACCGTCGCCGCCTCGTCGTAAATTTTCGTATCCAGTATTTCGGGCACGAAGCCCGCGCCGATTCCCTGTATTTTGTGCGCGCCCGCTCTTCCTTCGCTCAATACGGGCGAGGAAGCGGGTTCCACTGCCACAATGCGCACCGCCGATTTCTTTTCTTTGAGGAATCTGCCGACGCCCGTTATGGTGCCGCCCGTACCGACGCCCGCCACGAACACGTCCACCTCCCCGTCCGTATCCTCCCAGATCTCAGGACCCGTGTTCTTGTAGTGCGCGGCGGGATTGGCGGGATTGACGAACTGCCCGCAGATCAGACTGTTTGCGATTTCTTTGTGCAGTTCCTCCGCTTTGGCGATAGCGCCCTTCATGCCGGCACTCCCTTCCGTCAAAACGAGCCGCGCCCCGAACGCGGCGATCGTCTGCCTGCGTTCCAAACTCATGGTTTCGGGCATAACGATGATCATTTTATACCCTTTCGCCGCGGCAAGCGCCGCCAGCCCTATCCCCGTGTTGCCGCTCGTCGGCTCGATGAGCGTCGTATCCGCGTTCAATTTTCCGCTTTCCTCCGCCGCGCGCAGAATCTCCGCCGCCACTCTGTCCTTCACCGATCCCACGGGATTCATAGACTCCACCTTTACAAAGAGCTTCGCCCGCAGTCCGTATTCCCGCTCGACGTTTTTCAGGCGCACCAGGGGCGTACGCCCCACCGCCTCCGCAATTGATTCAAAACGCATTCCCTATTCTCCCGACCAATTTTAGGCGATTTCTATCCGCGCCTATTTCTATTATAGTTTCGCCGCGCGTTTTTGTCAACTATTTCCTATTAAATAAATAGGATTTATTTTATTCAAGGATATTGGACGTAATAAAGTCCACGCCCATACCGATGAGTTTTTCCGCGTCTTCGGGAGTATCTATCGTCCAACAATTTACTTTCAGTCCCGCTTCGTGCAGGCGGGAAACGTATTCTTTGCTGACGCAAAGCCCGCAGAGGTCGGCATCGAAACGATATTTTTTCATGAATCGGAAATTTTCTTCCGTAGCCTCGCCCGTGAGGAACTGAATGGAGGCGTCGGGATAAAGGCCTCGCAAAACGACGAGGTTTTCCCCGCAAAAAGAGATGAATTTCGTCTTATTCAGCCACCCCATGTCTTTGATGATCGCCGCGATTGCCGCGATGTGCCTTTCTTCCATCCCGTTTTTAAGTTCGAGGACCGCCACCTTATCATATTTGCGGCAGATAGCGATATAATCTTCGAGCGCGGGCAAAAACAGGTCGCTACGGTAGGTAACGCCGTCCGTGTCGGGCAGGCGCACCGCGCGAAGGTCCGCGAAATTGCTCTTTTCCACGTTCACATCCATGCCCGCGATGCGCTTTAAATCGTCGTCGTGACAAATGATGTATTTGCCGTCGGCGGTGACGTGTACGTCCGTTTCGATGCCGTAATAGCTCTTGACGGCAGCCGCTAAAAACGCGGGACAGGTGTTTTCCTTTTCCAAGCCCGAAACGCCTCGGTGCGCGATCATCAGACAGTTTTTTTTGTCGATTTTGATAGTATTCATAGCAATATCTCCCCTTGCTTTTTCCTTCTTCTACAATATTTTATCACTCTTTGCCGCGAATGTCAATCGCCGCGGAAAAATTCCTTTCCCGAAAAAATTTCCTTGCGCCTTTTGGTCTTCTGCGAAGCCTTCGCTCGATAAAATCCGCTTTCGCGCTCCCGCAAAAAAGGGGTTTTAACATTTTCGTTATGCCCTGTCGGTTTCCTCCTTTGAAGCGCACCCGTCCCCGTTCTCTTTTTCCTGCCCGTCGCTTTCCGTCCCCGTAATTTGCCGCCCGTCAAAAAGTCCCCCTTCTTTTTCTTCTCCGCCCCGTTCTCGAATCCCCCGCCCCTCTTTTACTCTCCTCAAACTCTTTGAGATAAAAAAACGCCCCGCAAAAAAACGCGGGGCGTCCGATTTTAAATGGTAAATTGTGCTTTTTCTTTACGCGCGGAATAGGCGAAGCTTCCAAAACTTTATAAAAGTCGTCCTTCGTCTAACAGCGTTCTTCCGCGCACTCAAAGCCCCGAAAAAGTTTTTCGCAAAAAAGGCTTTTTTCCCTTTTTGCGCCGCAGCGGATACCTACGTACTTCGACTGCCGCAAGGCAGGGAAAAACAAACGCGGCGATTTGCCTCGGAAACAAAGCGGGGGAAAACGAAGCGCGAAACCGAATAGCCGCTCACTTCCCGATCAGTCCGTTGACGCCCGAAAACACGAGGACGCTGACCTCTTTGGAAAATTCCGCAATCGGCTGTTCCCGCCCCGAATTAAACCAGCTTTGGTAGGCGGACAACATTCCCGACGTAATAAAGTCGGCGATGAGTTCGATTTTTTTCTTATCGGCAGGGAGTTGTTGAGCCAGCGTTTGTTTTACGCGGATTTTCAACGCGGAAACGATCTTTCTGACGAGATGGGAATTGGCGTCTATCTTCATCAGCTGACTGTAAAATTCCATATCTCCGTTGATGACGTCCGTCAGCGTTTCGAAAATTTTGTTGGGATTCTCCAAATTGCGGGGAAAATCGATCTCCTGTATCACCTTTTCGAAAGAAGACACCAGCTCGTTCTCGATCTCGTCGAGGATCTCATGAATCCCTCCGTAATAGTTATACACCGTCTTGCGGTTGATGTCCGCCACGTCCGAAATGTCCTTGATCGTGATGTCGTTGAGATCCTTTTCCGCTATCAGCGCCGCGAAAGCGTTGCGTATCGCCCGCTTGGTCTTGATCACTCTGCGGTCGGGCTTTTTTACATCCGATGAAACTTCCGTATGTTCCATAATTCCTCCTTGGTTCCCCCTCGCTCCGTATCCGGATTTCTTAACAGAGCTTATTATAATATACGCCCGCGGCATAAGTCAACAAAAACGGTGCGAACGCCGCGGGATTTTTTATTTCCCCTCAAAGGGGCAGATCCTTTCTCGCGAATTTTCTGCTGCCGACGATATAGCAGACGATCCCCACCGCCGCGAGTATCCCGAGCTTCCACAAAAACGCCGTCGTGCCTTCGAGAATGGAAACCACGTCGAACAGGGAGATGATGGACACGTAATTGAAATTGTTGAGCGCCTTCATCCGCACGATGGAGGGCAGCACGGGCGAGCCGAACAGCCCCAGCATAGTGGCGACGAGGAAGAACATAGTTAACCCGCCGCCCAGCGCCATCGAATTTTTGCTGCGGTTAAACCAGCAGGACGCAAGGAAGCAGATGCCGCTCATGGCGAACATGACGAGGAAAGCGCCTAAATTGACGAGCAGGAGCTTGGCGTAGGTGAGGTCGGTCGTCACGTCCACGAGCGCGAAGCACACTATACTTGTGATCGACGTGCAACAGAACATTAAAAACAGCGAGCCGATCAGGAAAATCGCCTGCGTAAAGGTGACGGTCTTTCTCTTGACGGAGGAAGAGAGGACATACGCCATCGAGCCGCTGTCCACCTGTCCGGCGATGAGGGAATTAGAGGTCATGATGAGATAAATGATGGGCAGCAGAAGCCCCGCCATCTTGAAAAAGATAGAGCCGACGAGAACGCCGTACATATCCGACGCCCCGATCTCCTCCAATGCGTCCGACACCTCGGAGGGAAGGCTGGCGAGAAATCCCTGGGAAATGTCCTTGGTAAGCTCCTGTGCGATGCTTGCGGGCGTTTCACCCTCTTTGATGTTGGCAAGGCGGTATTCGTACTTGGCGCGGAATTCCACGAGCGAGGAAACGGCGATCTCCTTTACCTTGGAATAGTCGGCAAACCCGAACGCGGTATACTGTTCCTTCGTCACGCCGTAGGCTTGCAGAGCGTCGAGAGCGGATTGGATATTTTCTTCCCGAATCATATTCCCCGCGAGAAAAATCAGGCTGTTTCGCGCCGCGTACTCGTCCCTGTATTCGCTCCGTTCCGTCTCCGAGGCGGTCATCAGGGAAGCGAGGTCGTATCTCGGCGGGGTTTCTCCCGCCTCCGCATAGAAGGAATCGAACTCGTATCCTCCCTCGGCGGTCATGGGATTGAGCACATAAAAGATAAGCCCCTTGATTTCCAAAGACTCGGCGGAATCCGCCGCCAGTCCTTTGTCGGAGGCGACCTTGGCGGCATAGACCTGCAAATCGGCGGCCGCGGCGGCATA
>QWCN01002667.1_pt1 | contig 22810 bp, 32 predicted proteins | sample 1972711 | NCBI WGS metagenome assembly QWCN01 (sample SAMN09866707, study PRJNA288562) | Human gut metagenome isolate term1_stool, whole genome shotgun sequencing... | isolation source: gut | host: Homo sapiens | place: USA: California
ACCAGCATCTTCAGATTGCTGTTCTTCGCGTCCCTAACCACCTTGCCCTCCTTGTCCACCGCCGCCACGAGGATGGTTCCGTTCCGCTCTGCGCCTCACACCACACCTCCACCACCACCGGCAAACAGCACAGAGGGCCGCACCTCCACGGCAACCACCCGGCTCTGCAGGCTAATCAGCGCGGTGGACACCACACGACTGTTGCAGTAGACGGTGCAGGAGTAATCGCCGATGGGTACGGCGTCCACCACCGCCATGTACTCGTTGCCGCTGAGGTGGTAGAGAGTGGGCGTGTGGTTGGAGGTGCCATGAGAATCGCGGTGGAACAGCTGGGCGTGAGAGGGGGGCGAGAGAAAGACTTCAAAGGAGAGTTGCTGCAGCAGGAGCGGCTGAGCGTGCAGGCAGGGAAGGGTGTAGGAGGCCCCGGCGTGGGAGAACTCCATGAACACGCGGAAGTGGAGGGAAAGGGTGTCTAGAATGGAGGGAAAAGGTCACAAGGACTGTCAACGAAGGACAGCAGGCTGCGGTCGAGTTCCAACGAGGTGCAGTACTCCGCGTTCTCAGCGAAGTGAAGAGGGAAGTAGTGGAAGAGGCGGTTCTGCGCCTTGATCGTCAGACCGAGCTCCAGGTGGCTTTGGTACGCCTTCGCGTTCACCGCCGGGACAATCGTGTAGGTAATGACCCAATTGGTTTCGGTTTGGGTCATGGTGATCTCGCTGCGAGTCAAGCGAAGGCGATAGACTCACGCTCCGTGGAAAGAAGGGTCGTCTTCGCTCCAGAAGAACACGATGGGCGCGAGAGTGGATTGCACAGTGAAGGAATAGGGCGTGAAGAAGTAGCCGCCGGAGAGACTCTTGCCGGAGAGGAGAGAGGGCTCTGGGAGTGAGAGAGGAGGGTGGAAGAGACCGGGCGTGGCGCTGCTGTGAATGGAGATGGTTTTGGAGTAGATGGAGGTGCCGAGCGTGAGAACGGAGAGGACGTAACTATAATGGAGAGAGAGAAGGAGGCGAACGAGTCGGTGGGGAGAGAGACAGAGCAGACGAAGTTGAAGAGGGTATCTTGGTAGACGTTCTCTTCCTCGTAGGGATAGCAGAAGAAGGAGACGTCCGTGCCGGCGAAGGACACGAGAAGAGTCAGGTCGGTGTGGGTGCAATAGATGTTGGAGGAGCTGACGACGAGGAGATAGAGGAGGATCGATGTGCCTGCGGGTCAGGAACGCAGATCGCACCCACCGTTCATGCGGTGCGTGGTGCGATCGATGCGGATGTCGGGAGCCGAGCAGACACCGTCTACTATTGAGTGGAGAAACGAAAACGAACGCAGTGACTGTGAGCAGATCTCGTTTCCTGCCTCGTCGAGGATTTGGATGGTGTGGTTGCCCGGCGTGGCGATGGAGAAGGAGGCGAAGGCCAGCTGCGAGCGGCCTGAGGGGATGCTTGACAGGGGCGAGCCGTCGAACAGGGCCACACCGTCGGCAGGAACGAAGAAGGCGTGCTGGGCGTGGAACGGGAGCACGGGCGGGATGGAGCAGAACTGCTGGAGCCAGCGCACGTGGTGGCGGAAGAGGAGGTTGCGTGAGAGGATGAGAGAGTGGTCGATGAGGAAGTGGAAGGAGGAAATACCGGCGGTTTTGGTCATCATGCTAGAGTGAAGAGAGGGAAGAGAGGAGACGTGCACTGGACCTGGTTGGCGAGCGTGGTGCAGGAGAAGGAGTCGAAGGGTTGTGTGGCGTTGAGGAACGCTTCGATCGACGCAATGGCTGGTTGTGAGGAGGAGAAGGAGATCGCACGGCGTGTGTAGGGATTGGAGTGGGCGTCGCGAAGAATGACAATGAAAGTGTAGGGGACTTCCACGAAGTTGTTGGTACTGGCGAGTGTGCCGAAGAAGGAGGAGGCCTGCACGGAAATGTCGCCGCAAGATACGATGATGGGGACATCGAGGGGAAGCTATGTGAGAGATGGGCGGTGCGACCAACGGGGTGCGAGTCGATGTACACGTTGAGGTCGTAGACGCCCACCGTCGCGATCATGTGCACCATGTTGTAGTGGTCGCCCTCCTCGGTGAGCACGTTGCGGTCCAGTGGGTCGATGGCTGTGGTGATGGTCCGGTGAGTGTCTCGCTCGATGGCCTGGAGAAGGATGGACGATTCGGAGTGGGAGAGGACTAGAGGGCGTGAGAAGGCGTCTCAATGCACAGCCACGTACGTTTGTTGCCGTAGTGGTCGTAGAGGAAGAGATTAATGGAAAACGGCTCGTTGGAGGTGAGGTGGAGTTCGCCGCCGTGGATGCGCGCGGACTCCGTGATGGTGACGAAGCTGGTGTCGATGCAGCTGGGCGTGAGGGAGAGAAGAGGCGTCCACAGGAGCGCGGAGGAGATGAGGAATGGCGGCGAGAAGAGAACGATGGAGGACACGCCCACGCGCATCGTGTACTGCCCGGTCTGAAGGCGGTGAGATGCATAAACAGCGTTGCAAGACTTACCGTCGTGTGGACGAAGCTCAGGGCGAGCCGGTTGCTGTGAGTGGCGTCCACCGACGGACGGACCGTCTCGGCCGTGCAGTTGCCACGCTCGGCGCCGGGGCAGAGCGCGACGGAGAGAGGCGGCAGGTTGAGCGGATCGAGCGGGAAGGGCTCGCCGCAGTCATCGAAGGCGTTCAGCGTGATGACGTACGGCGTACCTGCGCATGAAGCGAAAGGGCAGTGACGACCGGCCTTGGCAGAGTCAGCGGAGAGAGAAAGGAAGGAGAGCGTGGGGGAGAGCGTGGGGATGCTGAAGGAGAAGTCGCCGATGAGCACGGAGGGGTTGGAGAAGGAGGTGGTGGCGAGGGAGAAGAAGTCGATGCCGACGGCGAAGCTGTTGGTGAGTGGGGAGGGAGAGGAGGACTAGGGGGTCTGGAGGATGGCCGCGACGTCGAAGTCGTGAACCACCTGGGCTTCGATGCCGTCGTCCGTCTCGGCGCTGGGAATGAGGAGCTGGAGGCGGTGCAGGTGGTTGGTGTACCTGCATGGGGTGAGCAAAAGGGAACGGGAAAGTGCAAAGGAGAGTAGATATGAATAGACAAGAACAGACAAGAGCAAAGGGGAGCAAATGGGAACAGACAAGAACAAAGGGGAGAAAAAGGAAACGAATGGAAGAAGACAACACCAAAACACACATCACCACGCTACCTACTTAAACCAGAGGTCCTTCGGCGCGGCGGAGGTGTTCATCGACTGAACCGGCTCGTAGTGCGAGTACTCCGTAGCGCCGTTCTCATCGTGGGAGTAGATCTGCAGGGCGGGATAGGGCTGGCGGAGGATGCGCATCTCAATGTACCGGCTCTGAGCACTATGGGGTCAGATTCGGACATATGTCCCACTATGAGGAATAATTGGGTCCGAAGGCCATGAGGAGGATGCGGAACGGCGTGGGCACTACGCTCACACCCCCACGTCACCTCTACCGGAGAGGAAGTGAAACTGCGCGTGCAGCATCCACGAGAGCCGCGCGGGCACGCGGTAGTCGAACCTTTGCGTCAGCCCCCAGCCGCACGCTCACAGCAGCATGTTCATGCGGCCCGAGAAGAACTGGTACTTCCACCCGCCCTCGTACGCACTACGCCTCACGCGCCGCGCGGAAGCCCACCTCAGCTGCCCGTCGTTGGGCGTGTTCTCGTCCAGACGGAACACCTCCTGGAAGGAGTGCATGGCGCATAGCTGCTCGCAGTTGGAGGAGAGAGAGAACTCGACGGGGAACGCGCGGCGACTGGTCACGAAGATCTTGACGGGGTAGCTTGGGGTGAAATTGTTGGGGCGCCCCCACATCATGCCGAAGCGAAGGGACTGCTCGCTGAGGCGGACGCGGTCCGCAGCGGGCTCGTCCAAGGTGCCCGAGATCTCGATCACCTTCTTTCCGTTGATGAACACGAATATGTCGCCTGTGGAGCTACGGTGAAAGCGTGAAGGGGAGCAAACCGCACATCGAGCACCTCATTGCCCTGGATCAGGATCTCGTCGGTGATCTCCGCCGTCCACCACTCCTTTCTGCCCTGCAGCTCCTCGTAAGGACTGAGGGGGAGCAGCGAGGAAGAGAGACAGTTGTGAAGCGCAGCGAGGATTTGGTTCGTCGTAATGTTCCAGCTGCCAGACTCAAAGGCGTTTATATTGCTCCTGCATTCCTTGTTCACACCCTCGATGGTATTGAACCTAGGGATGAACCAACGCGACTTTCATTACCAGTATCGAAACGACGTGTAGCTGCGAATCGTTCCCTTCAATCCACACGGTGCGTGGTTCGCCCTCCCACTCTCACAGTACAATGGCTTTCCACTATCACTCAATTGCGGCTGCACAGAATGGTAATCACGTCCGAGCGTTGCATTCCCAAAATCGGGGTGCTTGTACAGTTCTTCACAGGAGGGGCATAACCATTCTGGCTAAGCATTACAATGCATCGAAGACAAGGTACATGTCCCACTGTATTCGGGATAAAGTCGCGGATGATCACTTCGGCCGAAAACACGGAGCAGAGAAGCAAGCATCCCATCCAAATGTGCATTGGATGCAACTTCATACCTCTTGAAAATGAGTCGAAGAGTAATATGAAAATGAGGGATTCTGTGTGAGTGTCGTGAATCACCCAATTCATGTAATGTATGTCTCTATGAGAGTGTGTTGTTGCAAATGTTCAAGAGAGGAAGAAAATGGATATCGTCCGATTGTTTTGGTGCAATGGCTATTTGAATGAAGTATGGAGATGGTGTAGAATCTGACAATACGATCATGACTCTGTGAGACAGCGATGGAGTCAGATTGTGAAATGAGCATTGCATATCCATAGTACAACTCATGCTCATTCTCATCCTTCCATCCCGTTTCCATTCCATTTGAATACCCTATTGTGTTGCCAACATGCATAAAAGAGTGAATCCACACTCGGTATAACCCCCTACCTCCGTATCAGAGGATAATACACAACAGCGACAGAATAGAATGAGTGTCCCTATAGTTATAACCGAGTACGTCCCAAATAGTGGGGTTGCTTGTTTTCCTCATTCATTCACTTTAGAGGCGTGTTCGGATGAATTTTTTGGCGAAGGTGTCGCCTATACGCTTGGTTCGTCGTGCCTTTACTCGTATGCTCAATGTCGAGAGTATTCCCACTTTCGACCGCTATGAGCATGCGAGTAACATGAGAACAAAGGACCTCTTTCAGTTCGAGCCGTTCAACGACAACGAGCTCGTTGTAGGGAACGAGAGCCCGGTTTTCACGTGTAGAACTTTCCGCGCCAAACGGAGGGAAAGAACTATGAGCTGAACTGGTCGCTTGCGAGTGAGTGGTTTACCGTGTGGGGAAATGCCTACCGCAACCCCGATCGTTCGCTGCTGATGAAGCACTTGAAGTGCGTGCGCGACGAAGCTGGAAACGCGTTCTGTAAGCGGACGTACAAGCTGGAGTCCGAAGTGGCTGCGTGCACAAAGGATTTCGAGGAGGTGTGTGACGACGTGAAGGAGTACCTGTCGAAGGTTCCCAACCTCTACGTGGAAGATGCTGCCGTGGCCTCGGGCCGCCTGCTGGAGACGCGCATCCGCAGTGTCACGAACGACCCTGCGACTGCCCTGGCGATGAAAAATCTCCTCGTAGTTTTATCATGTAATAATCACGCGTAGCATCGCATGCCTCTGCGCCACCCGCAGACGCCGCATCCTCTCGGTTTGATTGTTGCTCGCGGCATGCCTACCACGTTCACGGCCATCGGCGAGGACGTGCATTCGCGCGCGCTGACGGTGCTGGTGGGAGGCGATGCTCCCATTTCCACCATTGTCAAGGTACGCGTTCCTCTTGATGCTCACGCGATAGGAGGTGGCTCATGCGATGGACATGTACTACGACCAGGAGCGCGGGACGATCGCGCTGCCATCGTCGAATGCGGCGCCGATCAAGGGTCCTCTGACGAAGTGCGTGCTGCCGTGCGCTGTGACGTGCTCGGACAAGGTGAGGATGGTGTTCGGTCTTCCTCGGAATGCTGTGAATCCGCTCGTGGAGTCGAAGTCGCTGTACTGCGACTCCAATGCGATCCTGTGCCGTCAGGGCCTGTCGCGGTGCTTTGCGGGAGTGGAGTGCGACGAGAGCGGACTGCATCTGGATCACGACATGGTGCTCAACCAGAAGGTGTACCGGTTCATCGAGGGAGACAACCTGCTCACCCTTCCGGACGAGGTGCTGTTTGTGGAGCAGGAGCAGAAGGAGGGGGAGATCCGCGATGCGGCGACGATTGAGAAGCTGCTGATGAAGCACGTGAAGAATGAGGAGTACGTGTCCTTTGTGATGGACAAGCTGCAGGTGAGCGCTGGTGCGGGGGGTAATGACAAGGGTTCTGTTTTCCGCACCGTAACTGGTTCGTCTCTAACGGGGCTTTCGAAATCAATGTAACTATAGAACGCGGTTAAGATTATGAGATTTGTTAAACGAAATCCGTACTATCGCCAGTAGGCACGTATTCCCGTTTTTGTCGGCTCCCTATCATACGCTCAAGAAACAGGATCTGTGTAGACGGCTGTTTACCATTGAAATACCGTGAACCGTGACATCGAACCTGATATACAGCCATGGGTAATAACCTGGGAAAGACAATGCAGAAGAGGGAGGTGCTTACAAAGCTGTCGTCTACGCAGAGATCGTACGTCGAGGCGTGGTACTGCACGCTGTGCGACGAGCAAACGCAGATGGTAGCCCAGTCCGATTTCGTGAAGGACGTGAAGAAGAAGTTTACAAACATTCCCGAACCCATCGTGACCGCGCTGTGCGAGTGCATGAATCCTGATAGTAAGTACAACATCAAGGAGGATGCGTTTTTCTACATGGCGTACATTATTCTGAACGGTTCCTTCGAGGAACGTGTGCGGCTGTCGTATACAATCATCCAGAATTTGGGAAACGACTCGGAAGTGACGTTTGGCTCCCTTCTGCACTTCTTCAGAATTGTCAACTCGGATTGGGACAGTGTGGATGCCTGGAGCGAGAAGCGGATATGCGAAGCGCTGCAGGTGCCTCCCGACAGCAACGCGATTCTGAGCTGGAAGGACTTTTTCGCCTTCTGCAAGGGCAACCCCAACTGCCCCATTGTTTCGTGGACGCAGCAGTTGTGCAAGGGCATCGAGGACTCCAGCGTCCTCTTCCAGAAGCTGGTGGACAGCCAGGGCAACGAGAACCAGCGCATGTCGAAGATGTACTACACGACGAAGAAGACGATCATCTACAACCACATTCACGAGATGTCCGTGACGGTCCTGCTGGACATCTACGGCACGCTGATGCGCAGCGGCAACGGGGGCTACATCACCAAGACGCAGTGGTACACGGAGATGGCCAAGTTCTTTCCCCAGCCGCTCGTTCAGAAGTGACTATCTCTATTTCTTAACTCACTCCTAGCATTTTCTGGGAGTTTTCCGAAGACGACGACATCTCCGTGTCGGTGGTGGTGTCCGCCATGTGTCTGCTGTGCCACGACTCGCTGGACCGTCGCATCAGCGCGTCACTCTTCGTGTTCAACAACACGACGCGGTCCAACGGCCAGTTCACCCACGCGGATCTGGTGGAGCTGTTCTCGCTTGGCGTGAAGATGTTTGACGTGGACAACAGCTTCGACTGCGTTCCCGACGACGCCGACGAAACGGACGATATGCACATCCGGATGAAACGCCGGCTCAGTCAGGACGACGAGAGCCATTTATCGGTGCGCGTGCGGACGGGTCGTGAGGCATAGAGCATCGTGTCATTAGTCGACACTATCTTCACCGACGTCAGCTCGCCGCTCGCCGTGCACCAGCGCACCATCTCCTCGGCGGACCTGATCGACTGGATCGTGCAGCACCCCACGCACTACGAGTTCCTCACGCACCAGTTGCGCCGCGACTTCTCCCACACGCCCACGCGCGAGGAGGAGCAGGCCGCCTACCGCCAGCAGTACACGGAATTCAGCAACACGCCGCTGGTGGCGAACCAGCTGTTCTACATCGTGGCGCGGTCGTGGTGGTCGGCGTGGGTGCAGTACATTCACAGCGGCGCGCAGAGCGGGTTCATGCACGCCAAGAAGCCGGGGCGCATCGACAACTCGCGGCTGGTGGAGGCGGACGGCAACCGGCTGCGCTGGGACCTGTCGGAGAAGGAGTACGTGATCATCAACGAGCTGCTGTGGAACATGCTGTATGAGTGGTATGGCGGCGGGCCGGTGGTGTCGCGGCGCGTGGTGCGGTCACTGAACAAGACGCTGGAGCTGGAGCTGCACCCGCTGTTCCTGCACGTGTGCCTGTGCCTGAAGGACGGCACGCCGGGCGAGGAGTTCGACAGCATCCTGTGCACGAAGGTGCTGATCGTGGAGAAGGTGAAGACGCGGCTGTGCCAGATCGCGAAGAAGGACCCGGACCGCTGCCGGCTGTGGGTGCTGACGGAGGAGGGCGATGCGCTGCTGCTGAAGGAGGAGAAGAAGACGCTGGAGGAGCTGGAGCTGCGCGAGGAGATATTCGTGATGCTGGAGGAGGTGCAGGAGAACGGGAAGTATCTGCTGGACGAGGAGGGCAAGAAGAAGACGCGGAAGAACACGGAGGGGCTGGTGGGGCTGGAGAACCTGGGCTACACCTGCTACATGAACGCGGCGTTGCAGTGCCTGAGTCACACCGCGCTGTTACGGCAGTACTTTCTGTCGGACCAGTACCTTCACCACCTCAACCGCGAGAACAAGTTCGGGTCGCACGGCGAGGTGGCACTGCGCTTCGGCGCGCTGGTCAGGCGCATGTGGGACTCGTCGGCGCGCGTGCTGGCGCCAAGGTTGTTCTTCAACTGCTTCCAGTCGAACAAGCCGCAGTTCTACAGCAACGCGCAGCACGACGCGCAGGAGTTTTTGTCGGCGCTGCTGGACGTGCGTGAGGAATCATAGCGTGAGGAGTAGGTGCTGAACGAGGACTTGAACCTGTGCACGGAGAAGAAGTGCCGGGCGATCAGCGACGCGGGCCGCAGCGACAAGGAGCTGGCGGAGCTGTACTGGTTAGACTACACGTCGCGCGAGAAGAGCATCGTCACGGCGCTGTTCTGCGGGCAGTTCCAGTCGTACACGCAGTGCGTGGGCTGCACGCACGTGTCCTCCACCTACGAGTCCTTCACCATGCTGCAGCTGCCGCTGCCCGTGACCGAGATGAAGTGAGTGTGTGTCGTCTGCCTCACGCCAGAGCCATCTCCGTCGTGCTCAGCTTCACCAACGGCCGTCTGCCCATGCAGTGCTCCATCCGCGTGCCCGCCGACTCCTCCATCGACACGATCAAAGAGGCGGTGGACGCGCTGGACGGCTCCATCGACCTCAGCACGGCACGCATTCGCCTGGCGTACGTGAAGGACTCGGTGATTGAGGAGGACGGCTTCGACGCGAGTTTCCGCCTCAACCAGTATGAGTACTCCGACTATACCATGTTTGTTCTGCCGCCGGAAGGCTGCTTCCTCGGCGCGCGCGGGTTCGAGGAGTACAAGCGCAAGCACACGGTGTGCAGGATGCGTGCGGGCATACAGGTGCGGGTGCATCTGAGTGGCGCGGCGGGCGAGGTGGTGGAGGGCGTGGTGAAGCGACTGCTGTCGGACTTCTGGTACGAGGTGGCGTGCAGCGACGGGCAGACGCGGTGCGTGTACCCCACAGACCTGGAGGAGGGGGAGAAGTACCTGCCGACGGGCGGCGACTACGTGTATGTGTTCTTGTGCGAGTGGGTGGGTGGTGTGAGGCGTAGCAAGGAGTCGAACGTGTGTAACTACGGTGTGTTCCGGGACATGTCGTCGCACTCCACGCACCACTGCCACGTGCACCTGTACCCGTCCGACAAGGAGATGACCGTGTCGCTGAAGCACCTGTTCTGGCGCGCGATGAAGCCTCGTAGCGTGTACCTGATCCAGCGCTATCTCGACATCGTTGTTGTCTCCTCTCCACTTCACGGATAGAACGAGGGCTTCTTCTTGGGGTACTTGTCGCCGACGATGACGGGCGTACCACAGATCATCGAGATGATGCCTGAGTTCACGACGGGCAAGCAGCTCTACAACTTCATCCACAAACACTTCAAGAAGATCATCAATAACCCCATCACCGTTCCATCTTTCTCCCTCCATCACCCCTAGCAAACCGCGGTGAACACTCTGAACAGCAGTAAACCGTCACTCACGCGCATGTCCGCCATTCGCTCGCAGCTCTCGCACGTGCCCTCTCTCCGCACCACGCACTCCATCTGCTCCTCCTATCTCGACTCCGACCTTCACCTGCCCGACATGCCCAACTCCCTCTCCAAGTACGACTCCGCCAGCGGCTCCAGCGACGACGAGAACGAGTACAGTCCGTACGTGAAAAAGGCCACTTTCGACAGCGACCGCGCGTGCGGGCAGGTGAAGGAGGAGGACGTGCAGACGCAGCTGGCGCAAGCGTACGGGTTCACGCTGAAGCTGGTGGACGACAGTGGCTACTCGTGTCTGATGTGCCACTGGCTGAAGGGCTGCACCGGCTGTGTGATCCCGGCGGACGACACGCCGCTGCTGTGCCTGGCGTTCAGTCGGAAGATCGCGATCGACTGGGACCCGGCGTTCATCATGAACCACCACCAGGTGCTGTATGACTACATGATCACGCACAACAGCGTGGAGAGCGTGAGTCTGGCGGGCAAGCAGAGCATTCTGCTGCAGGAGTGTCTGCAGCGGTTCGTGCAGACGGAGGTGCTGCAGGGGGAGCAGAAGCCGCGGTGCGAGAAGGTGAGTTTGTGCTCTTTGAGTGTGATGAGTGATGTGATGAGTGATGTGATGAGTGATGAGTGATGTGATGAGTGATGAGTGATGTGATGAGTGATAAGTGATGTGTGATGTGAAAACAGTGATGAGTGATCAAAGAATGATTGTCAAAGAATGACATGTGTTGGCATGAACCCCAGCTAACCCCCCAGTGCCAGGCTACCACCAACCACTACCACGCCATGTGCATCTGGCGCCCACCGCCAATCCTCATCATCCACCTCAAGCGGTTCAAGCTCACGCCTAGCGGCTTCATCAAGCTTAAGTCCAACGTGGAGTACCCACTGAAGGATCTGGACATTGCGGACTACATGGGGAGAGAAAAGCCCGTGATTCCGGAGGCGGATTTGAGGTATTGGGAGATGCTTGGCGGGAAGAGAGAGAAGAAGGAGAAGGAGAAGAGGATGTGCGACGAGTTGGCGTCCGAAGGAGAGAAGAGCGTAAGAGTGACGTGCTATGTGAAGTGTAGCCGTTCCCGAAAGACGGCCGAATTTGCACCAAGTATGACTTGTACGCGGTGGTGAACCATATCGGGCAGTTGGACTCGGGGCACTATATCAGCATGGTGCAGGGGAGCGAGGGCAACTGGTATGTGATGAATGACGCTCGCGTGATGCAGGTGTCGGTGAGTCAGGTGGGCGAGGGAGGGAGAGATGAGGATTAGGTTATGAACCCCGATGCCTACATGCTGTTTTACGTTCGACAGGACGTGGAAAACGTGGATCTCGCTACGCTTTTCAGCCCCGATTCGGAAGGAAAGGAGGAGAAGGAGGAGATTGGGGAGATTACCGTGGAGGGCACGGAAGACGGCAAAAAGTGTTGTATTCTATAGTACCGTGTGTGTTTTTACGCGTAACCTAGTTGATCCCTGTTGGCTGTTTGTTTCCCAGTCTTTTCTTCCATGAACTCGCAGCCTCGCCATGTCTACACATCGTTCGATAAACGATGGAGGCAAGTCATGAGCAAGGAGGATATTATTCAGGTGCTTGTCGATGTAGCGTCTTTTGCGAACCCTTCACAGTAGAACGAGTGGAGACGGGGAGTTGTGGTGCAGCTTCGGTTAGATAGTGTTCGGATACGATTGGAGGGTACAGATAAAGTGGTGGACGTGAACTGCAACGTCGTCAAAATTCTTGAAAAGAAAGGTATTGTTGATGTTGTGAATGTGATGTCAAGTCAAACAAAACCAAATCGTCCCCATCGAAGTGAATGACCTGGTTACTCTGATATACGATGTGCAACATGTCTCTTTCAGTTACGCCTAGTCTGACGTTGTTTCTGGGATTGTAGCCCAAGTGCAGAGCTTTGTCCAAGTCATCATCACCTCTCCCAAGAACAATGGGAAGGACGTGATTGTCTCCGCAGACAAGTTGCGGTTTGTTGCAAAGGGATACCTTCTCCGTAAACCTGCTCGTAATACCTCACTCGAAGACGACACGACTCCAAATGCGGACGGGAAGGACCCAAAGCAGCTCACGAACTCGTCGTACCGAGCGAATTCCATGGCGGACAATCAGGCCTCTTCTACGAGTTCAAAGTACGCTGGAGCGAGCAAGCCCATGAACACTGCAAACGCCAATCCCGCGACAAATCAGATGAACAGCGGAATGGCCCTTCTCTACCCCGCGCCATGCATCATCATGGCGATTCCTCCCCTAAATGGTAATGGGAGATTGTGGGCTGTGACATAGATCCTGCGGACTTCCCCGAGTCCATGGCTGTGCAGTTCCCGTGGCGGATGAACGAGCCGCCAACGATTCTGCCGGTCATTCGCATGGGACCCGGCACGATGGTGGTGGTGGTGCCTTCATCGCAAACCGATATGATGGGCAACCAGGGAATTATGCAGGTAGCCGTGCAGCCCGTTCCGCAGATGTGATTGTGTGTTTGTTGGAAACTGTAGTATATATGGATTTATGTGTGATGGGGTGGTTACTTCATTCGTGGTCCATTTCGTGCTAATCACGGCAGTGTGGTAATGCTCCGTGTCTATGAAGGATTCGATGAATTCAGCATTCCATTTAGATAAGTATGCCACTACTATTTCAGCATCAGTTGAGTAACTCTGATTCCACTGAGACACGGATCACAGAATCAATATCCCTTCTGTTTTGCATCCAAATAGAAATCGATGCTAGATTCCCAAATATGCTTATAGCATAAGATAACAAGCAATATTCATGAAGAAAAAGCGACTTAAAGGGAGCGTTTTAGCGGGTTGGTACTATTTAATAAGGATCCATATGCATCGTCATGCCCTTATTCTTTCAGGTCGTGACATGGAGATTTGTGACAAGATATCTCATTGTATGAATCGATTATTTTGATTACAGTCATCTGAATAATGCAGAAACCGTTTGATATCAATGTTGAATTGAGCGAAGTGGAGGCCCTGTTCCAATTGGAGCCGGCCGTAGATGTAGTCAATTCCATTCATTTTCTAATCATTAGATTGGTAGCTTTCAGCACCCATAGTCATTCCCGTAGAATTGCAGCGACTGATGAAGCTGTATCAGGAGGCGAAAGCCGACAAAAGGGCGTACCTGGCAATTGCGTTGCTCATCGATATTGCCTTTTCTATGAGTATGTGCTGTGATGCGTTGACAGTGTAGAAACAGAGAAGGTAAAAGCGCAGGCGGCACAGTGTGTGCTTCGTTATCTTCAGGGAGCCAAAATTGGGAGGATGGGAGAGGTAAGTACGCAATCCAGCCATTTCTGCGATTTCATGCTGTACTGCAACGACAAGCAGTGCTGGTCTGTGTGTATTGCCAACCTGGCTCACTTGATTGACAATTGCGGCTTTAACTACAAAGCCTACTACCAGATGGTGAGTGCGCTGAGCACGTTCGATGAGTGGATTGGAACGGAGAAGTGCACTTTCCAGGAGCGCGTTCCGTCAATCGACAAGAAACACCTTCCCTACCTGTTTCTTCTCATCCCGCGCTATGTCTGTGCTTGCTACTGCGACGATTTCTTGAGCGGTGTGAGTACAACGTCTCATTTTGTCATGACTGGAGCCTCCCTCTTTATCGAGGACGCTCCCAAGCACAGCAACTGGTTCTGGGCGGGAATCGAGGTGTTGTACCGTCACTGCCGAAAGCTTGGTGATGGGAGCATCATTCTCCGTCTCCTGAGCTCCGTCCCTCCCTCCTCTCCCGTGTTTGCTCAGGCAACGAAGGAGGACGCTATTCCCATTGTTCGCATCACGCGCGATAACACGGAGCAGAAAGCCAGAGTGTTCGCATTGTTTTCGCATATGGGGGCATATCCCCTCCTCGTCCTCTATTGTGTATTCGACAGGAGTACACTCGCCGACGACCTGAAGGCACTGGACCAGAATCGTCTCGATTTCTGTCGCGATGAAGAGTAGATGTGAACTTCGCCGTTTTCTATCGCGATGTCCTGCAAGCCATGATTCAGTTCAACCATCTGGTGAGCCTTCTTCTGTTGTCTCACTCCCAGGAGAATCTGCAAGCCGTCCTCAGCGTGATGCCCCGTTCGCTCGCCGAAGCCTGCAGTCAGGTGACAGTGGAGGCCGTGAAGGCCAACCCCGCTTTCTACGTAGTCATCGCAAGGAGAGTTGACGGTAGAGCTTACTATCGCTCGTGCCCTTCGCCACGCACGACCTGTTGAACGTGGTGTTGATCGTGCTGTTTGCCGCCAGCTCACAGAGCGCCGCGCAGTGGGAGAAGTGCCGGCTGTTCTGCCAGGAGTGCCTGCTGGCGGAGTTCAAACGGCAGCGCAACACGCTGGTGCTGCTGGCGGAGCTCGTGCTGGGCGTGTTCTACAACGGTGCGTGTGGGCGGCGGGCGTGACGCGCAGGAGTCTACGCGCCGCTGACTACGGGCACGCCGCTGCAGCAGGAGACGGTCGTGAGCGGCAAGGCGCGTGTGGACGGCGTGCTGGCGACGGCGCTGCGAGCCATTGCGCAGACGGAGGACTACAAGAAGGCACGGGAGGCGATCGCGGCGCAGTTGCTGGATTTGTGGTTGACGCGCATCAACGTGAACGCTGTGTTCACGCCGTCGCAGAAGGATGCGCTGAAGGTGCCGCGCCTGTGCGAGGACGCGCATCTGAAGAGCGTGTTCGTGTCGTCGTGTCTGCAGGTGCTGATGGAGATGGTGCAGGAGGCAAGTGCGAGTGACGCATAGACGGTGATGGGCGCGGGCCTGAAGTCGCTGGTGCTGTTTGCGCCCGTGGTGTCGTCGTTCCTCGTGTACGTGAAGGCGACGCGCCTGCAGGTGCAGGGGGAGAAGTCGCAGTTGCTGGTGAGCGGTGGGGAGAAGAATGATGTGCAGTGCTTCTGCGAGATGGTGCTGCGAACCGTCTCGTACATGCACCCCTCCTTCGGTGGACTGCGCGCCCTCCTGCCCGCCGTGGCGGAGAGCTCCTACCCCGTGGTGGGAGCGATCGTGCAGATGTGCTACGAGCTGATCGGCAGCGTGCAGACGGGAACGGTGACGGCGGCCACGATGCAGGAGAAGATCCGCGTGCTGCAGGCGGAGGCGCTGGGATGTGGCGACAAGGCGTTGTTGCAAGCGATTGTGAATGCCTTCTGGGCTGTTTGTTGAGGAAACAGGCGACAAGAAACGAATCAAAGGGAAAAAGAAGTGAAGAAAGCAGCAGCTGAGCACAAGAAGGAGCACAAGTCCGAGAAAGAGAAGAGAATACAGCATTGGAAAAGAACCCTTGCTCTCCTTATCGGAAAACTTCATGAACACGATGTCGTCCACGTCGCACGAACTCCGCCGCACCTTCGTCCGTCGCGTCTCCGTCGAGGAGTTAGTCACGCGCAGGAGGTAGTCCAGGTAGTCCGAACGCACCGCCTTCTTCCTGCACCAGTCGCAGTCATCGTAACGACAATTCCACATCTCCTTCAGAATCTCGTTACGCAGACCCTCCTTCCCATCCTCCGCATGCTCCGCAGCCGTCACCGTCCACGTGACCGTCATTCCGGGATTCGTGCAATACCGTCTCTTCGCGCGATACACCACTCCCACTGCACGGTCAAAAAAACCCGCCATGAAATGGCCCACAACGGGAACGAGAGGCTCCGGGTCCAGCTCTTGAACGGTGACGCAGCGCAACGACAACACGTGATTCCCGTCAACAACGGCGTAGTGGAGCAGCTCAAACTTGAGGCCCGCATTCACCGTCTCCGACAGCGGCAAATGAGAAAGGGTGTACAAGCAGGATTGAAAACAGGAATGCTGCTGCAGGGAAATGATGCAGGACAGTAGTTCACACAGAACTGACGTTGCTGCCTTCGACAACACTCTCTCCTTCTGAATCAGCTTCAATAACAGCAATAGCGAAACGTACTCGTCGAAGGCATTTTGGGACGCCTTGTCGACGCTCTCTCGCAACGACACGTACATCTCTGCACTCCGATGCGAAGTGGATGGCAGAAATGGAACAGGGTCCAAATAAGAATTCAACTCTCTGAAACAACTCTTTCTCTCCATTGTTTCTGGTTTGGAATGATTGCAGAGTTGCGCCTAAAGCTATTATGTCGAGTTCTCTCACTTCCGCGGTTATTCGGAATGGAAGGGGAAAGAACACGACAGAAGTGTGGAACGAGGATTCACGCGAATTTATTGGAAAAGAGGAGAGTATCACTTATATGAGGTCAATTCGATGCTATGCACGGGGAATGGGATTGTGGGGAATCACGTACTGATGCTTGTTGTTCCAGGAATGTTATTTACTTTTAAATGGGAACTGGTTTGTGAAGTTTGACATGCTTCTGCCCATTATTGCACAATGACGAATGAACCAACGGCAATGAATAGCGTCATCGACTCTACATGGGAATGAAATCATTCTACGCATATAATTAGAGACAATGGAGTGAATCGATCCATTCTCCCAAATACTGTGTTGATGATGTGATATTGCTCTTGTGAATGAATACCAACAATTTGAAGCAGAATCGGAGTGAATCATGAAAAGACTGCATTTCTAGGTGAAATCAGCAAAATTCGGCATTGACATATCAAATGCAACATCGTTGCAATGACTGGTGCCACTTGATGTCACTTCAAGCAGATACCGCATTTCTCCATTCCAATCCACATAACTCCATAGCATTATTCAATCCACACAAATCAGGCTGATAACATATCTTCCCAGAGTGAAGAACACTTCGGGAACAGTATTCCAAGAGCCGGATCTTTCATATTATTGTTTACCGATCACAACCTTCTTGTCTACTGTGTGAAATGCTGCATAATCAATCACGAGTAGCACTGACCATTCACAATTACTCATGCCAGTGCTGGAAATACCTCCTACAATCACTCTGGACACGCTAAATGAACGTGATGATGACCTAATTGAAGTGGTGGAGCTGCCATCATCCACGGAGGGACACCGAGTGCGCACTCCACGCCCCAAATCGGATACCTATGATGCGTTCGTCCTCGATAACGAGGATTTGGCAGAAAAGAGTATCATGCCATTCCCGAGAATCATGCATAGAAGGAATGCATTCCATTTCCCGAGTCTTCTCACGCATAAAGCGCATCGTCGTGTGCTACTTTTCCCTGATCTAATTGCAACTCCTTCCCTCTGTAGTTGATTCCTTTTCCCTGCTAGTTGAATCCTTTGTCTGTTGAATGAAAGAGAGTTGTTTGTTCTCACCGAAATGTGCCCGTTTTCTGGCAATCGCAGAAGTGTCAATTATTATCCTCCCCCATTCTTCTGTGCATTGAGAGTGAGGAGGAATCCGAAGTACGTGCTAATTCGATTCACATTTTCAATTCATCTTTGGACAAACTCGTTGTTTGATTTGATTGAAGTCACTCCCTAGGTTTATCGTCCATTTTCAGCGTATCTGTAACTCGTTTGGGATACAAAACTGAAGGGATGAATTCTTCTTTTGGTAAGGGCTGCTCCCGCTGTTCTCCTTACCGAGTAGAGATTCCGGTTCAAACAAATAACAGCATTGATCTATTTTCAAGGTCCAGTGCAAAGTGCATGTTTGCATCTTCCGATTCCTTCAGTCTGTAGTGTTTGTCGAATGCCTGGAAGCGAAACGGATCCCCTGTACAAGTGCACGGGTTGCGGCATTTGCACACACAAACTGTGCTATGGAATCAAGGGAACTCCCACTTCTTGGAAATGCAACTGCTGCTACTACCATCAACCAACGCCCATCTGCTGCGTCTGCCACACTGTATAAATCACTGCAACTATTCACCTCTAGGACACAAGGGGCCCATTCGTGATGACCACGAACAACCGCTGGGCGCACATCCAGTGCCTTATCCTTTCCCAGGACTGCGGCTTCGTTGTCGACCCCGAATTCGAGGGGTCCAACGGTCTCCCGCCATTCATCGAGGAGGGCTACAATCGCAGCCGTCCCGACTTCGCTTCGCTCCCTCCCATCCGGCGCGGTAGGCCCACCTCACCGACCCAACTCGCAGACCAAATGACGCAGCCCCTGTACGAGCAGCTTCTTCGCAGCTACTTCGGGAAGAAGGCTGCCTTGTACACCAAAACACCGTCGGGCAGGGGCGTGGTGGGCCACGTACACAACGGCACGGGACAGCTGTGTTGCATCTGCAAGACGGAGATCCGCACGGGCTATGTGCGGTGTCAGTAATGGCATTTGGTTGTGTCGAGCGTAGCGTTCCATCATGCACTCACTTCGCTCACATCGTGTGCGTGTGGAACCACCCCGGCAGCCTCGTCCTGGCTCCTCATCTCACTGTGAGGGCGTTTCATCGGCTTCACTCGTAGTCGCGGGGATTCGCCTTCCTCGTCTCGTGCGTCGCGCACTCGTCGTCTCCATCCGTGCGCTCTCTCGTCTTCTCCCCGCTCCTCTGTCGCATCTCGCAGCTGCGGCTGGTGGTGGCTCGTACACACCCTTCTCTCCCCTCACCGTCAGACCGCCGCGTGTTGGGCTGTCACCTCCTCCAGGACATGGACCTCCTCACGGCCAGTCGCACGCAGCAGGGGCAGCAGCAGGGGCTGAAGGGCGAGGCACTGGCGCAGTTCGTCGGGACGCAGACGCTGCTGCCGAGCGACCCGCCGCTGAAGGAAGACAACCTGTTGGAGTACTCGGTGAAGGCGTTTTTGAGCTACTTGTCGCTGTCGGCACAGGAGACGCAGTATCTGGAGGAGCAAGCGTACCGCTTCTGCGGCCAGCGCGATGTGAGCTACGCCGCCTTTGTGCTGCTGCTGCTGCACAAGCGGTCCGAGCAGGAGGTGGCGCGCCTGCACCGGCAGGAGGAGTTGGAGCGGCGGCGCCAGGACAGCATCCGGCGCATCCAGCAGCCCGTCAACTTCTACAAGAAGGTGGTCGACACGAGCATCATGCGCCGCGCCGGCGAGCCGAAGGAATCGAAGGAATCGAAGGAATCGAAGGAACCGAAGGAACCGAAGGAACCGAAGGAACCTAGAGAGCCGAAGGAACCGCGGGAACCCAGGAAGCGGCAGAATCGCGTTTCTGCGCGGGGCAGCGCTCTGCCGCGGAATGCCGACAGCGGACGGGAGCCGGGCGGACAAGCGAGCATCCAGGTGCTGACGTGCGAGCGGTTCTGGAAGCTGGTGGACAGCATGTACTTCAAGCGACTCCCGCGGTTATCGGAGGTGGTGCGCCCACGCGTCCCGAACGCGATGAGTGTGGAGGAGAAGGAGGAGACGCCGGCGAAGGAGCTGTTTGTGTGGCGCGGTGCTGATGAGGCGAGTGGGAAGCGGCGTCGGTTGGAGTAGTTGTGGGGGTTGGGGTGAAGAGTAGTGTGTTGCTGCACGCGGAGCAGGTGGCGGAGGTGCAGTTCGCCGTGGAGGAGCGCGGCAGGCCCGAGGACACGCCGTCGCCCGCGTGGATTCGTGAATGTGGGAATGGCGCGTCATGGACAGAGTCGGTGAAGGCAGCGGCCGCCACGCGGAGCACGCCGAGCCGGACGGAGCGCACGACGTACCACATGCGCGCGGTGCAGGAATACGGCATCGTGCCCTCGCGCATCCGCGTGGTGACGCGCGAGGCGGTGCGCCTGCCCCCGGAGCTGATGCCCGTCACACAGGAGATCGCGCGGTTCATCGTGGGCGTGAGGGGGGGGTGACGCGCAGACGTTCGACACGCGGCTGCTGTCCTTCTTGACGCGCGAGCTGGAGACGGTGTACCCGAAGGAGGCGAAGGCGGGCGAGGCGAAGTTCTTGGAGAGCGTGGGCACGCTGGTGGAGAACTACACGAACGTGGAATACTGGTGGGCGCTGCGCCGGAACCTCCTGGCGGTGTTCAACCAGCCCTTCCGGGAGGTACAGGAGCACTTGGCGGTGGGAGTTGGCGGGAAGTGTCACGCGCAGGTGTCATTGGAGCAGACGAAGCGGCAGCAGCGAGCGAAGGCGGCGTACCTGCCGATGGAACCGGACTTCTGTCTGGTGTGCGGGAACTACTCGGAGGACCGCGACGACGAGAGTTACATCATCGGGACCAACCCGATCATATACTGCTCAATGTGCCATATTGGGGTACACCTGAAGTGCGTGGGGCTGGTCTCCATTCCCACCACCTTCACCTGCGACAAGTGCAAGTACCTGAAGAAGGGTGAGCGCTGCGATGACTCTGTTACCTAGGCGGCGACCCCGACAACCTCCACTGTGCCTTCTGCCCCAGCCGCTACGGCTACCTCTTCTGCTGCCAGCGCGGCGCCGCGGCCAGCGGGATCACCGTCACCTTCGCCCACCTGCCCTGCTACCTGTTCCACAGCGGCACGGCGGTGAAGACCTTCTGCCCCATGGCGCTCAGCCCGCCCGGCGTGGAGGTGCTGTACGAGGGCGCGCAGCCCGTGTTCGCGGACTGGGAGGCGCACTTCGCCGTGCCCGTCGCCAAGCCGGCAGCGACAAGCAAGTCGGGCGGCACGCGGTCGATTCCCACGCGCGCCAACGCGAGCGAGCGCGCCGCGCGAGGCGAGGAGGTGGAGACCGTGGAGTTGGAGGGCCGATCGAATGCGCCGCGGCTGTTCAGCGACGCGTACGCCGTGCTGGACTTCCACGGCTGCCGCGTGGTGGTGACGGCGCAGTACAAGGAGTGTCTCTTCTCCAGCTTCCGCGACGCGCGGCTGGTGGAGCTGGAGAACCAGCTGATCGCCGCGCAGCAGACCTCGCGGAACTACCGACGCATCTTCCCTCTCCTGCGCGGCGAGCGGGTGCCGCAGGAGACGCGTGGGCGCTGGCACTGGCATTCACACATAGCTCGCGCGACTGGGGGCATCTGCTCCATATGTCGCCTTGCGGTGGGGTCGACGCTGCGCTGCTGCGAGCCGGGCTGCACGACCTGCTTCCACCTGAGCTGTCTGTGGAGCGTGGGCGGCGAGGTGGCCATCAAGGAGAAGGGCAAGTACTACTGCAGCAACGGCGTGAATCCGTACGTGGAGGCGCGGTGCGTGGCGCACCAGATCGTGCGGACGGCGGAGTGATGTGAGGCGTAGCAGGTGTCGCCAGCGGTGTTGCAGGTGCGGCTGGTGGAGCGCAACAAGTACCGCATCGCTCACATCGTGAAGACGGTGCCGGAGGGGGCGTTGGCTCCTGCTGAGGGTATTAGCGGTGCTGTAGCCACGCCTGTGGATGCTGCCACTGTCACACCCACATCTACCACACCCACCACCACACCCACTCCCATACCCACTATCACCACTACACCCACCGACGACAGTCTCATGGTGTGCGACGTCTGCGGGTACGGAGCGGTGTGTCCGCCCATCCGCCACGAGGGCACGTGGGTGGGAGAGGAGGACGCAGAGCTGGAGGGCATACAGATGGTGCTGCGCAGCGAACGCGCCAAGCGCTCGCCCGAGAACGTCGTCGGCAGCTGGGAGGGCGCGGTCGGCGAGCTGCTGGCGAAGAAGACGCGGACGCCGTCGTGCTTCCGGCGCGGGACGCGCGGGGACTTCTGGCGCTGCCTGTGCTGCGGCACAACGGTGCACGCGTGCTGCCTGGACTTCGAGGGTCACTGGTTCTGGTACGAGGCGAACGGCACCAAGTGTAAGAGCCGTGCGTTGCTGTCACGCTCAGATTTCGTGTGCCTCCACTGCATTCTGGCGGACCCCTTCACCAACTTCGCCGCCTCGCCCTTCTTCGTCTCCTCCTTCGACACCTCGCGCGACCGCAACCACCGCCGCGCTGCTCTCGACGGCGGGGCCTGCTGCGTCTGCTCGCTCGCCACGGGGTATCTCACCCTGGCGGACGGCGACCGCTGGGTGCACAAGCGCTGCGCGCTGGCCGTGGCGGGCTGCCAGTACAACCGCACGAACAGCCTCTGGGGCGCCGCGCCGCGCACGGCGGAATCCTTCCGCACGCACGTGGAGTTCCTGCTTCCCGCGGTTCTGCCGAAGTCCCCGCAGCTGCCGTGCTGCGTGTGCCGCTCGAGACAGGGGCTACTGGTGAAGTGTTCCTTCAGCGGGTGCTCCCACTTCTTCCACCCGTCGTGCATCCAGCAGCAGCTGTGCTTGTGCGTGCCGACGGAGAAGGGGCTGATGTTGCGCTGTGTGAACCACCTGCCCGCAGGGTACGTGTTCGATGCGACGCTGAAAGCGGTGGTGGAGGAGGCGGAGGTGACGACGGCCACCTTCGTGCAGGGCGTGGCGAGCCAGCTGCAGGCGATCCGCGGGGAGTGGCAGAGAATGGCGACGCGGATGGTGGCACGTTACCGCGACCAGAGGAGGGCGGTGGAGAATTGCGTGGAGGTGGTGAGAAACACGCATGAGCGGAAGCTGTGCCACTCGTTCGTGCAGAACGAGCACGTGCTGTGCGTGGAGAAGAGTGCGCTGCTGGTGAGGTGTGGCGTGGAGGAAATGGAGGCGGTGCGTCCGCTGCTGCGTGTGGCTGTGGAGAAGGTGCTGGCGTGGAATGCGAGTGTGGTGGTGTCGGTGCGACCGGAGCGCGTGAAGGTAAAGGAGAGTGAGTCGGAGGAGGAGACGGAGAGTACGACGTATGTGAGCGAGGACTCGGAGGAGGAGGAGATGAGAAGGAGAAAGGAGAGGAAGAGAATGATGGAGGAGAAGAAAGCGGAGGA
>QWCN01003711.1_pt1 | contig 22792 bp, 18 predicted proteins | sample 1972711 | NCBI WGS metagenome assembly QWCN01 (sample SAMN09866707, study PRJNA288562) | Human gut metagenome isolate term1_stool, whole genome shotgun sequencing... | isolation source: gut | host: Homo sapiens | place: USA: California
ATTGTTCATCAGTCCCGCCAGAAAACTGCATATCATAGAGATTGCAAGGATCATTCCGATCTTCACACCCTCTTTCATTTTTCCCAGACTTCCCACAAAGATTCCCATGGAAACTCCGATCAGGGAACCCAGAAAACAGATCAGCAGCATCCTTCCCATCTGCCCCTGAAAATCCAGTTTCAGTCCATATCTCAGATACAAAAGCAAAATGATCACATCTACATATCCCAGTAAAAAGGAGGCGATCTGCTCGGAAAGGATCAGTTTGAGTTTATGGGTTGGTGTGACACATCTTCGTGCAGCCAGTGCTGTCAGGTTTGCCTGAAGACTGATGGCTGCGCCGAAGCCGATGAAACCTCCGTACAGGCATCCCATTGCGATCAGCGCATAGAAAAACTGCACATTTCCGTCAATCGTTCTGCCTCCCAGAGAGAGTTCCTGTACCCCATTCTGCTGCTGCATCATCGCCTTCAGTCCGTTAAACATCCCTTCCGGATGGGTATAGAGCATATTTCGTACAGTACTTCTGGTGTTCTCATAGCTTTGCAGGACAGACTGTAAAATGCTCTCTTCAATTCCACTGGAGGCAACTGTCAGTGTCGGTTCTGAGCCTACATAATAAATACCGGAAACTTTTTTCTCTTCCAGTTGTGTCCTTGCCTGCTCATTTGTCATTTCTTCCGGTGCCAGAAGCTGGTCTTCTCCGTTTTTGATCTGATCAAGAAAAGCAAAAAATACATAGTCCGCATGTTCCTCTTTTACCACTGCCACTGGCACTGTTTCAAAATCCGCATCATTGATATTTCCAAAAGCAAAGAAAAACAATGTTCCCAGAATCAGTGGAAATGCCAGCGGCCAGAAGGTTGCGCCGAAGTTTTTCAGCTTTACTTCCAGATTATATTTTAATAAATGAAGCATCTGACCTTCCCCCCTTAATCTCTCAGTTGTTTGCCTGTGATTTCCAGAAATACATCGTTCAGCGTCGGCATCTCCGAAAATACTCTGCCGAATGTAATATCCTGTCCCTGCAAATAATTCAGGATTCGGATCAGATTGTGTTTGGCTCCTGTACAGCGGACCGTGAGGATCTGGTTTGCATACTTCACATCAAAAACATGCTCCAGTGCCTGAATCTCTCTGAGATTTTTTTCCTCAAGAATGACTGCTTCTATGGTGATCGTCTCACCGGTCTTGATCATCTGTTTCAGCTCTTCTTTTGTCCCGGATGCGATCGTCCTGCCATGATCCATAATGGCAATCCGGGTACAGATTTGCTCTACTTCTTCCATATAATGGGAGGTATAAATAATCGTGGAACCTTGCTGATTTAACTGCTGAATCCCTTCCAGAATCTTATTTCTGCTCTGCGGGTCTACCGCTACCGTTGGCTCATCCAGAATGATCAGCCTCGGCTTATGCGCGATTCCGCAGGCAATATTCAGACGGCGCAGAAGACCTCCGGAAAGCTTCTTCGGACGCATTTTCCGAAAATCTTCCAGCCCGACAAACTGAATGGCTTCTTCTACAAGCTGTTTTCTTTTTTTCTTATCACTTATGTACAGGCCGCAGAAATAATCGATATTTTCCTGCACCGTCAGTTCCTCGAAGACAGCTACATTCTGGAGCACGATCCCAATCTGTTTTTTTACCTGATAATTGTCGGGACTCATTGGTTCCCCGAAAATTTCAATCGTGCCCTTGTCATATTTCAGCAAAGACAGCATACAGTTGATTGCCGTTGTCTTTCCCGATCCATTCGGTCCCAGCAGCCCGAAAACTTCTCCCTCTCTGATGTCCAGATTCAGATGATTTAACGCTACCAGATCTCCGTATCGCTTTACCAGATTCTCTATGTGAACAATATTCTGTGGCATCTTTTTTTCTCCTCCTTACAGCAGCCGGCTTTCCCGCCGTCTTTGTATTTCCATAACACCCATAACACTTTTATCATTTATTTGTTCGGATGCTTTCTCGGCTTTGTTACTGCTGGTTTCTTTCTATTGGCCAGTGCTATCCATGTAATGGCTGGGTTAAAACACTGGAAAAAAGCGAAGAAAGAGTCCACGTATATTTCGGATTCGAAAAGAGGATATTTAAGAATAGAGGGAGGATGGCTACATTGTGAACAGGGAATCGGAACACAGTATGAAGAATTACATATTCCGATCTCCAAAATATCCTCAACTCTGGCTTATGGTTCAAATTCAGACCGTCAGCTTGCCTTAACATTTTCCCCTGCAGATGCTCACATGACCGTCAACGGAACAAAGGTGGAAGAGGGCCTGTATGAACTTCGGGGTGGAATTTATGATGCTGATGATTGGAAAATGTTTGCGGACATTTTTTCAAAAGTCCTTCCAGGCTATGCAAAATTTGATGAAAACGTCTGGGATAAGGAGAAAGGTCCGAGCCGTGCGCTCCTGATATTCGCTGATGTCCTTGCTCTGACCGGAGTTATCGTATCTGTATTGTTGCGAGAAATCTTTCATTCGCCGTTATAACATGCAAGCTATGAAAATAGGCGTAGCTTATCAAAATTCGCAATATACAAAAGGAAGCCATATAGGCTTCCTTTTGTATATTTTATAAAGTACCGTTGTCTTTTAGAAATTTTTTATACATATCCTCCACTCGCTGCATATCCTCTTTATGGAGATCTCCGATTTTGAAAATGAAACTCTCTTTATTGAGAAGGGTCACTTTAGAAACCCTTGCTGTTGATGCAAGTCTCAAATTTGCATTTTCCCAATAGATAATTGGGATATCGTACGGATCTTCTTTTCTTACCTTATGTTTGGTGATTTTTACAGACAAAACACCAAGTAAATTTTCATCCAAGACTATTACCGGTCTATTCAGCGTTCTTTCAGGTTCCTCTTCTAAAGGAAATTCTACGAACCATACTTCGCCCTTATTCATCTTTTTCCCTCTTTTCCTTCATTTGGGCAAAAATATTATCCCACTCTGTTTCGTTTGCCCAATCATCATCTTTTGATATGGTGGCTTTGCCCTCGGAATTATATTTCGTATTCTGCATGGCTAATTTATATGCTTTCGCTCCGTAAATTCCAAATTTCATATCAGGTCGAAAAGGTAAAGCTTGTTCTCTAACAGCTTGTTTCGCAGCCATCGTGAAAAATGTACTTATATCTAACCCAAGATTAGACATGAGTTCTTGTAACTGAGCTTTAAGATTTTCGTCAACTCTCATGGTAATATTAGTGGTTGCCATATTTTTACTCCTTTCTTTCGTTATATCGCCGTTTTTTATATTATTGCACTATTTACGTGCAATGTCAATACTACGTTATAACAACGCATATGCAAAGCACTTCTCGCCATAAAACGTATTATAATACGTATTATAATATGTTTTATAATATGTATAACAATACGTATTATAGTAAATCTTTCAGTCAGTCTTCTGCTTTTGGGTCAAATGTTTTCTGGTCTCTTTCTGAACAATACTCTGAAGTTTTCTATAATCACGACTATTCATTTATTTTTTTCTCCTATTCTTCCGCCAACTGGCGGTATCTCTTCTGTGATTTCCTAGTTATTAATAACGGGAAAGTACTATTTGATGATCATGTTTGTACGCTGGACCAAAGCTGCTCCAGCTACACTGATTCCATTCTTAATGTCTGCAGTGATGGCCACCTTGTCGAAGGTCGGCTCGGCCTGCTTCAGATATTTCCCCGGAATGGACTGCGGATCATAAACCTGAAGAGCCTTGGAACTCTTCCAAGTTACGCAGCATCTGGCCGTTTCCAGTTTCTGACCATTTAGGCAAAGGGCAAGGAAGTTCCGCATAGATTCTGCTTTGCGTTCCTTGATCTTTCTTCGTCGAGCTAAATTAAGCTCTTCCTCACGAATAGCTGCAGCATCGGCTGTCAGGTTCTTAATTCCAAGAACAATTCCTTCCAGCTTTTCATTACGTTCACCAGTCAATCTGTCAAATTTCTCCTGATCAAATTCACCGTTCTCATCATCAAAACAGTCATAAAGAGCCTGATCAATTTCGTACAGTTTTAACGCCATTCTATAGTCCTCCATTTTTTATTTTAGGTATATGGGAAACGCCAAGCGAATGCCTGGCGGTAGTCAAGATAAAAAATCTATATAGACCTGATTTTCAGGATTAATAAGATAGTGCCTTCTTTTAGAAGACAGGATATATTATTCAATCCCTTTATAACCTCTTTTTTTAATTTTTTTCAGGCTGTGATTTGTAAACCATAAAATTATATTGTGATTAAAAAGCAAATACTTTATAATGATGGTGAAAATATGGTATCTTTTCCATGTGAATTATAAGGAGGAATGGAATGTATCTGTACAAAACCGAATGTCCAGAACATATGCAAGAGTTTCATCCGTTAGATCTGGATGAAAACACGGTCAGAAAGTTAATTAAGGAAAAAATAGATTCTCGATTGCATCAAGCAGAATACCTATATCTGGCTGGGCAGCTTCTAAATGCCCACGAAGACAATCCGGTAATTTATCCAGGTGATTTTCAAAAAAGATATGATCAAAAATTTTGGACAACTGATACGGAACTCGTGAATCTATTTTGTGGAAAATTAGTTGATGCGGGATTTGTTGTGTCACCAAATGAAACTGAGCCAGGATTTCTGGATACATCTGATGTTGCGCCAACGTATCTTGTGTCTGATAAGTCGTATGAAAAATGGTTTCAAAGATTCCAATTTCGATATATGGGAATTTATGCCTATAACCATGGTCATTTGAATACAGCACTTCATGCGTTTGAGAATACGAAAGAGGATTTGTTTTGTATGGAGATGGCCGCTCAGATGCGTTATTATGGGATAGGCTGCTCTGTAAATGAAGATAAGGGGATTTATTGGCAGGAGATGACCGCAGGCCATTCTTGCAATGAAATACAAGCGAAAATCACACTTGGACTTATGTATTATAAGGCACAGAAAGACTATAAGAAAGAGGCTTTTCGCATATTTCGAAAAATGGCCGAGACTGCACATATTCCCGGAATCATTGTTGGAGATAAAATAGCTCAAAGGATGGCTGGCATCATGCTTTTGAACGGAATTGGAACAGAGAAGAATACCAAAGAGGGAATGCGACTATTGGAAGAATCCGGAAGACGTGGAGATTCGGAGGCTCAATGTCTATTGGGCGAAATTTACGAAAAGGGAATTCTGGTCCAAAAGGATTTGCAGAAAGCACAAAAATGGTACGGTGAAGCTGCTGCACAAGAGAATGCTCTTGCGAAAGAAGCGAAACATCGTTTGTTATAACCGAAAAAGAGCCTTTCTTCCGTAATGGGAGAGCGGCTCTTTGTTGATGCAATCTATTTCGAATTTGAATACCTCTTTCGGATTTCGTATCTTTGTAATTTCGGAATCCCATTAAGGATCGCACACATCCGAATCGCAAAGATTTTGATGAGTGTCTTTGTAAACCTCACCTTTCGGTTGCGAAGTCAGCCGTTGGTTTGTTTTAGTGAACGGGAATTCCGTTTACTTCTACTGGTCCGTCCAGTGCAATCACCAAGCATTTTCTTCCATTAATAAGCTTGGTCTCAACCAAATCTGTTCGTTCTGCAGGAACCTGTACGGTAATTTCAGGAGTCTTTACCTCATATTTCTTTGCGTTTCCAAGATTCGATGCCAAGATTCGATGCCAGAAATTCTACCTTGTTATCTCTGGACACGTCGAAACGCCTTTCTACCTCCTGAAGTTTTTCTCCCTCCAGCCCGCTGGCGGCCAGTAATGTCTTTATTTTCTGGTTGTCCAGAATTAAATTCTCATCTTCCCGCAGTTCATACAATTTATTCTGGATGTTCTGTACAGCCTCATAACTGCAATCATCGCCCAGCGCTTCTTTTACCAAATCATTGAACTTCTTATTCTGAGCTGATGCAGATAGGGGCGCTTTGCAGCCAAACATTTCAGCAATGAATGACTCTTGTAAATCCTTCGTATTTTTAGAATAGTAGAGTAGCTTATGAATATCAGTACTCCGGTCTTCGAATGCCGGGAACAGGAAACCCGTCATCGGCATATCAGCCAACCAGTCCCGGATCCGAGAACCAAATCTCTTATCTTTTTCCTGATAACTCAATCCAGCTTTGGAAAGATTGACAGGGCAAATGGCTCCCAGGATGTACTCAAAGACTTCATCCGAAGAGTCGAATTGTTCCTGATTATCAGAAGTTTTTCCAGGGATGTCGTAGTTCCCATGGACCAAACAGATCAGATAGCTGCCAGAGCAATCATAAGTTTCGATAACTCTATTATAAAATTTCTCCAGAGTATCATCATCTTTCAGTTTTTCCTGAAGTAACTGTAATAATATTGCCTGTTGCCCATCACATGCTTCTGCCTGAAGAGGAAAATCCAGATTTATAAGATTCTTTCCGATAGATCCAGTCAGACATTTCCGGAAAATTTCAAAATACTTAAAACATTCCTCTTCGGACTGAGACAGGAATGCTTCCCGTGTTTCCATTTTTCTGTTTTTTTCTCCGTCCACATAGCAGGTGCATAGTCTGGTCAAGGCACAGTTTTGCGGGCTAAATTGTTTTTTGATTTCAGCAACTTCTTTTTTGTTCACTTTTTCTTCCTCCACTTTCCGTATTTAGGTCCTTCATTTGTTTCTGTTCATCACGATTACCATGGCTCTGTACCCTCGCAATTCTGAAAGGATCCGAAGGGGCATGGCTCTTACACAAGGGTTTTGGCGAGTCCAAGCATCCACCGAGCTCACCCTTCGGCCGCAGAGCCGGCCGTAAATATTTTCTATCGGGAAAAGAAATCTAATTTATTTTCCAATCTGGGAAGCCAGTCCTCGTTTAGAGGCCGCCGCTTTTCTGTAGGAATACAGGTTGCCAATGCAGAGGTTTCTGCAGGGGCCATATCAATCAAATAGAAATCATTTCCGTTCTGCATGATGTCCACGGACCATTGCCCGGCCATACCGGCCGCCGCAGCTTCTGGAAGAAACTTTAATACTTCCTGACAAATCTGCTCTTTGTGCTGTTCGTAACGCTCCATAAGCGTCTTTTCGTGGGCGCTGTAGATAATGTAATCGTGAATATTGTGAGGTGAGTCTGCATCATCTCCCTGGCTGAAGCGGCGCTTCATCACCTCCGGATCCCAATAAGGGTTGATGCCAAGGATCTCCGGCGTGTCAAAATCAACAAATACCCTGTATTCTGTGTGCAGTGGCAGCCCTTTGTATATACAGGGGTTATTTTCTGTATCCGAAATGTACTCCCTTACAACCCATTCCACAGTAGTACCAGCCCCGTACATGCAGGTGTTGTTGAGCGGGGCGGCCATCATACAGGCCTGATGATGAATAAACAAAAGATACTCACCCAATTCCCGAACTTCTTTATCTCCAGTAACTTTGGCGTTCCGAAAATCAAATTTACTGGAAAATACACCGTTTTTGATAAAATAGTTTTCATTAACGTTCAGGTCAAAGACCTGCTGGCAGAACTGATCTACGATGTCCAGTGTCACACGATTCAAGGAGCCATAGTCGAGCCTAGTAAGCTGCAGAAGTGGGAGCGGCACTTTGATGATTTTTGTTTTTGGAATTTTAAAAAATCCGGCCGCACTTACTGCATCAACGATGCGAGGAAGCCAATACCCCATACTGCAACAGTTTCTGTCAATGATACGGTAGAGGACGGGATCCAGGTCTAACAGATCCAGGCCTTGGCGGAAAATGTGGTATGCTGTCCGCTCCTTTTTTGTTATCCAGCATTTGTACATTTCTAAACTTAATGGATAAGCAGGAGTGGAAATGTCGTTTTTTACAACCATGCCGGCACAAAAAGGACGGATATCTTCCGGTAGGGCCAGTAGATCATCTATGCTCAGATACGGCTCTTTTAAAGCACATGGCGGTGTTATGGCTGCCTGCTTCCCATCCCAGCACCATACAGGAGTCTGGGAGGCCAATTCGTTGACGATACGGGAGATGAGAGAAATGGCTTCAGACTCAATTTCCCAGGGATCCTTCCAGAGATCTTCCCTGAACTCCTTTGTGTTCAAACTCTTTTTGTGTTCCGCTGCTGCCTGTTTCGCATTCAGCTCAAAAAAATTGTCAGAAGTTTCCGAGAGGACATGAAACGCATATGATTTTTCAAATTTTTCCAGCAGTGCCGGATTAATTTTCAACATCTCAGCGACTTCTTCTTTGCTCAGTTGTTTCTTCCCGATCTGCCGAAACATCTCTAACATGTTGCAGCCTCCTTCCGTTTTTCGGTGTCTTTGAGCGCTTCGCTATCCCTGTATACGGGAAACGCTTATCAAAAAAACATTTTCTCACTGTTTTTTTAACCCAAACGAACTGTCAATTTTCGAATGAGCGGAAACTTTAAAAACATCTCAGATACTTCACAAAAGTTTAAGATTTTTCCAAAATCCCGTAAATCCAGACCTTGAAAAGGTTATAAAAGTGAAAAACACTTCAGGACTTTTGGGGTCCAGAAGAGAGAGGAGGTATTTTTTGAGCAAAAAAGAACGGGGATCTCCGAGAGAGTTCTCCAAGGATATCGCCGTCGGAGCCGGAATCCTGCTACTGATAGGAGGATGTAGTACGGCCTTTATCGGCATGTACCGGCATATGATGTCTTCTCCTGGCGGGAATAGTCCAAGCGCTGTGGCAGGAAGTTTTACTGAGGCTGCCTATGCAGGGGACTATGAGACAATTTACCACATGCTCCCGGAGTCATTGCAGGAAAGATCTCTGGCAGACACCAAGAATCTCTGGGAAATAGAGATTGATGCGGACGCCCTGACAGAACAGGGAAGCTCCCTCATGGATTATCTTCATACGTTGGATGCTTGCTTTGGCGAAGGCTGGAGCATGGATTACGCGATCCTGGGGACAGAATATTTCACTCCGGATGAATTAGCGGATGTCAACGCACAGTTGACTATGATGGGCACAAATTACAAAGCAAACAAAGCTGCAAGAGTGCGAGTACAAGCGAACTTAACCGGGATCAATGGAACCACGGGAGATGTGGATTTTTATGTCCCCGTGTATCGTTCCGGGATCTTTTGGCATCTGGGCCAGTATATCGGAGAGGGTGCGCCTGATCCAGATCGTGTCTACAGTTACCGATTCGGAGACTTGATGGATGGATTTTCTATTGAGGGGGTGTTCGATTCCGATGGAAATATGCTGTTTGATGCTAATGGTCAGCAGGTACAGGAGGGAGGTGAGACGAAATGAACAGAAAAAAGGGGAAGATAAAACCGCTTATCGCTGCCACAATTCTTTTAGCCGCCGGAGTCCTTACAGCCGGCGGAATAAAGGCATATCTGGAGGATCGGGATAATAACATTAACACCTTTACGATTGGAGATGTACACATTGAGGCCACTGAACCTGCTTTCCCAACCGAAGATCTAGATCAAGATGGAGTGCCGGATGAATGTGAGCTGTTGATTCCGTATGAAGAAATTTCCAAAGATCCCAGAATCAAGAATGTCGGCAGCAATGACGCCATTGTATTTTTCAAAGTTACTGCACCGGTTGAACGACTTAATCTTATTGGGGATGACGGAAAACGGCAGCCTATTCAGGATATGGATCTTTTCTGGTTCAAACAAAAGGAGGACGCAGAGACAGCCCATGAAAGTCACTGGGATGAAAAATGGGTGGAATTGACGACTTTAGATGGCGAATTTGTGGACTGCGAAGGATGCAATGAAGAGGGGAAAGGGTATACCTATATTTTCGGCTATGCGACAAGATTGACGGAACATGAAGAAACTTCCCCCTTATTTGAGAAAATCCAGAATAAGAAGTATGGATCGCAGACCATCAATGGAGAAGAAACAGAACAGATTCAGTTAGAAGCATACGCCATTCAGGCTGATGATATTCACCATGCTGGAATTGAAGTAGACACTTCTGGGAAAATGACAGAGGAAGACCTGACATACATTTATAAGGTCTGCATCCTGCAGAACAAACAGGAAGGAGGCTGAGAGGCTTGAAGAAGACAAGATTTTTGGCCGCCGGCGTCGCAGGACTCCTTGTATGCAGCATTGTGGCATTTCCGGTGGCTGGGATCTGGGGATACCTCACCGATGGCCCTGAGGTGTTAAAAAACAAATTCACAATAGCCCTTGATTCCACAACCACAGTCGTCGAAAAATTCGATGATACAAAATATCCAGACATAGAAGGGACAGCGGCCAGGTATTACAAAGCGGTGCAAATTGCCAATACAGGATACCTTGATGCGTATGTCCGGGTTCGATTTGATTTCAGCGAGGATGACATTGCGTCGAAAACCAAATTTTCTTGGGACGGGACAAATTACTACAGCCTGGCCGATTACCGGAATCATCTGCCTCATGGATGGACTTACAATGCCAGCGATGGTTTTTACTATTATACTCCGATAGTCTATGCACAGGGATGGGAAGACATCGAGAAAAAGCTGATCTATAACGAAAATCTTGGTGAATATTTCTATCCGAAGGATGGGGAACTGATAACTGCCACCTGTATTACGACTCCGTTGGTTACGCATGTCCGGACAGAATTTACGACTGCGGCAGACATGCGGAGCTATGATCTGAATGTGTCCAGCGATTCTGTTCCATTCTACTTTGGAAGTAACTACCAGGAAGCTTGGTCAAATTATGTGGATCAGAAAGGATTGTAGCGGAACATGGAAAGAGCATATAAGACAGTCAAAGCTGCAGACAAGCTGTATACCTGGTCCATTATTCTTTTGATTTGGGTCTTGGCGCTTCTGGTCGCTGGCCCAAGAATCGTAGGGATAAAACCATATGTGGTTATGTCCGGGTCCATGGAACCGACCATTTCAACTGGAGCCATGGTGTATGTAAAGGAGTTTGAAGACAAGCCGCAAATTGGTGATGTTACCGCTTTTTACACGAAAGATCAAACAGCCGTGATACATCGAATCGTGGATGTGGATACTGCAACGGGGGCATACATCACCAAGGGCGATGCCAACAGTACGATCGATGCCGGAGAAATCACAGATTCGGACATTATAGGAAAATACCAGAAGCATATCCCTCGTTTGGGATATTTTATTGCGGGTCTGGAATCTCATATTCTTCAGATAGGGCCCGTAAAACTCCCAGCATTAGTGCTTATCCTGCTGGGCATTAAACTGTTCCTGGACGGAATAAAGGTACTCTTAAAGAAGGAGGCCGAAGAACCGGATACCAACTGGGAAATATAATATCGCCGTTTAGGCAGAAAGGGAAATTGTTATGAAAAACAAGAATGAATCTCATAGCTATCTCGAACAGAATTCTTCGTTCGAGGAGCCCGGAAAAGTAGAAAAGAAAAAGAGCCTTTTCCAGAAAGTAAAGACCCCGCTTACCTGTGCTTTGATTGCAGTTGGAGGTACGATTCTGATTACTGCAGGCATTCAGGCGTATTTGACTGATACGGATACCGCCACCAATACCTTTACGATCGGAGAGATTCAGATCGATACTTTGGAGCCAAATTATCCGGGAAATGGTTCCGATGAGGTAAAGGATCTGGTTCCACTGGAGGAAATCAAGAAAGATCCCCAGATTAAAAACTCCGGGAAAAACCGTGCCATCGTTTTCACGCAGGTAGACATCCCGATGGTCAACTTGATTACAGCACAGGATGACGGTGAACGGAACGCAAAAGAAAATACAGAACTGTTCGACTTCCGCACAGAAACTGGCGCTTATGATTCCGTAGACGAAAACTGGATCCTGATCAATCTCCTGTATCTGGATGCAGATGGCAATGAGGTAGCTTCTGACAAAGCTGTTACCTGCCGCAGATTGTATGGATATCGGAAACAGTTGGAAGAGGATGAAATCACGACTTCCCTGTTTGATGTAGTCCGCCTGGCGAATGTAATCGAAGAGCAGATTGACAACACCGTACAGCAGATCAAGATCACCAGCTATGGTGTACAGGCAGATAACATTAAAGGCCTGACCTCTGCAGATTATCGGGATCTGATGGATGCCGGTCAGCTTACGAGCATCTACAACGTGTATATCCGACAGAGCGGAGATGTTGAGCCAGACGATGCCGATACCAGCAATAACTCTACATTGATCAATACAACTCTGAATGTAACGATGACTGTTGAAAAGACACATCTGAAACTGCAGACTGGCGACCCGGCGGACGCAAAGACGGCTGCTGATGTCAAGGTGGCTTACACTGGAAAGGGAACTGCTCCGGATTACACCTTTGAATCCAGTAACCCGGATGTCGCAACTGTTGATGCTGCTGGAAATATCCAGGGTCTGAGTGTTGGTAACACCATCATCACTGTAACCGCTGTGAACCCGGATACCGGAAAGGCAGCCTCAGCATCCGTTACCATCACGGTTCGTGATATGAATGCTGGCGAAAACTAAGAAAACGCCCCGGTAATAACTTTATAGCATAGAAAACAAGCCGACAATTCAAGGCGCTGCCCAGGGTACTCCCAGGGTAGCGCTAGTCGGTTTTCTCTTCGAGAAAGGAGGTAAAAATGCAACGGAACAATTCAAGATTCCGACCAGTCATGCAACTGTTCACCTGCTTGTTGGTGGCCATGGCATTGAGCTTGGGAATTTTCCCGGAAACTGTAGCGGCTTCCTCTGGAAATAAACACACCTGGCTGCGGGCGAAAATTACATATGAATTTGATGATGGAATCGAAGGACTTTCTGATTCCATGCTTGTATTTTCATCCCGGAAGTGGCAGAAAAAAGATGACGGCTGGTATTATTATGATGATTACGTGAGTCGGGGCGATAAGATTCGCTTCATTGACGCAGTGGACATTCCGGAAGAGTGGACTAATGATATTATCAATAAAAAATTTCGGATCATCGTAACGGTTCAGGCTTCCGAGGCTATCGTGAATGAAGAAGGATTCAATGACAATCAGGCAATCCATTATTCGGATTCCTTTGAACTTTGGAATTCTGGATTCAAAAATGACGAAAGCTATAAAATCGCAAAGTCCAGCAAAAGTCTAGTGAAAATCCATGAATATCAGTTGGATGACGACGGAAAAGAAATTGCATACCAGAATGACAAATTGGTAATTCCTGGGCAGAGAGTGTCCAAGATTGTCGAATTTGAAATTGATAAAGAATCATTCATAGAGGATGTTGCTACTGGAGACATCTCGATTCTGCAGATACTGACCTGTATTCTCCTAGGAGCGGCGGCCGGGATCATTGTATTTTATATTAAAAAGCAAAGGAAGGAGGAAAAGAGGGATGCAAAAAAGGAAAATGCTTTTTAAAAAAGGCACTCGAAAGCGATTTGGGGCGATGTTTCTGGCCTTCTGTATTACCGCAGGAACGATTCAAACGGGCGATTTTCTTTCTTATGCGGCGGAAAACTCCTCCATTTATGAGGTCCCGGATGGTGAAATAGAATCTATATCTGATGCCGAAGACAGCGCTTATGCTACGGTTGAAGGGAATGTTTCTGGCTTAAATGTCAAAATCAAAGGCTCCGCAGAAGATATTGGAAACATCCATAGCGTAGAAATCACCACAATGGAAACGGACCGTGTAGCAGAATATCAAAAAATTCTGGATGACCGGAAAGATGAGTATATCTATCATGTCCTTGGCGTATATGATATAAAACTCCTGGATATAACCGGGACGGAACAGGAACCGCAAGAGTCGGTTCATGTGACATTGGGCGGCAAAGACATAGAAAATGCTCTGGCGGATTCCGGGGATCTCCTTGTATTCCATAACCAGGTCGAAAGCACGGAAAACGTATTACAATACGTAAACGAACACGCATTACAATACGTATTAACGGATAACGAGCCGCAGACAGCCAAAAATGAAGCAGAAACGGGAAATGTTGAAAGCATTTCTGATGCTCCAGTCTCTGGAATTGTTGAAATCACAGAAAATAGCGAAGATGCTACAGGACAAGATACTCCGCCAGAAGGAAGCGTTGATGAAGATGCAGAAAATATGGATTTCTCGGAAGTTTCTGCTGACCAGGCAGAGGATTCTACCGATGATGCGGAGAATGCGACAACGGCATTGCTTCCAACGGAAAAACGACTTGCCCCAGTAACAGAAAATGCTCTGGAAGAAATGGATGCGGTAGTTTCCGACGGAAACAAACTGGCTTTTGTAACTTCTTCCTTTTCCGAATATGCTATTGTGCAGTCAGAGCTTCGTGATACCGGACTAAAACTCAGTCTTGGGACTACCGGAAATCAGGTAGAAACCAAGCTCCATGATAAAACATATCTGGAGATGGATAAATATCTGTCAGAGGCAACCGGAGAGATGAATGGACAGGACACTTACAACTTATATTTGGAACAGGCTCTGGCAGATTTGGATCATCCGGACAGCCTGGAAAATCCGGCTCCTGCAGGCATGAATGTAATCATGATCATTGACCAGTCATCTTCTATGGCAAATGATGAGAAGCTTTCCGGTACGAATAATGCGACGAAGGCATTCTTTTCACGACTGAAGAAACTGAATGCAAAGCGCATTGCGAACGGCAAGGCTGGAAAGTATACAAACATTGATCCAGACGGTGATGTGGAAGCTCAGATGTCAAAAAATTTGATTCGTGTAACGGGTATTCTGGGATATAACAATCACCTGTATTACCGATACCGGAATGTCAATGGAATGGTTGTAAATTCAGATGCTGCGGTTACACAGCTTTCCAATGCTTCCAAATTAAAAAATGACCTGGCTGATTACTTAGCTGGCAACGATAATGCAGATATGCAGGAAATGACCCGTACGGACCTTGCGTTGGAAAAAGCAGAAGACTGGATCAACGAAGAGGGTACACCGGAAAAATCTTACGTGGTACTGCTAACAGATGGACGGCCTACGATTGCGGATAAAAGTGGATGGCATCAAGATCTGGAGAGCGGAATCATTATGTCCAGTATAAATGCCAACAACAGCCTCCGGGCGGCCCGCCGCATGAAAGATGCTGGAGTTATTATTGATGGTGTGTATATTGAGTGGGACGGAGGGGATCTTTCCCGGAAGGCCATGCAAACCGGAAATATTGATGATGTCGCAGATCAGAATGGTTGGGGCATGATGGCAACCTTTCTTTCCTTGGTATCATCTGATTACCCTAAAAACGGGACTTTCGGAGTAAATGGCCGGATGTTTGACGGCACGTACAGCTATGAGCCGGATCCCAGAAACTGTTTCGGGGCACATATCGCCCTGGCAGAATCCCTGGCGGATGTCAATGATCAGACCAGTGAAGTAATTCCACCAAAGATTGAAGCAGCATCGGTAGCACGAGAACGAACTGGGTATGCTTCATCCGGAGCAATCGTACAAGACACCATTTCCATGCCCTTCGAAGTACAGACTGGGGCAGACGTAAAGGTTTATAAAGTTCCCCGGATCCCAGCCAATTTGGGAGATGATGGAATTCCCAAAGATATGAATGACAAGTACGAGGTCTCGGATTTCCGCTGGGGAACTGAAAAATATGTTGTTGATGGAGATTCCTTGTCAGAATGGGAAGACATTACAGATGAAATTTCTGTATCCGTGAACGGAAGTACCATCCGTGTGACCGGATATGATTATGAAAAAAATGCCGTGGTCAATTTTGATAAGGATACAGCGAAGAAAAACATGGCAACCGATGCGACAGTATATCACCCTGGAGACTATGGGTGGAAATTGGTTGTAATTGTTCCGATTAATGCCAAGGTAACTTTCGGAGGCAATCAAATCGCAACGAATAATTCCGATTCCACCTACTTTCTCCCGAGCAATCCCACAGGACGCTCAGAAGGTGAGGCGGACTATCTGCCACCTTGGATCGAAAATGACAAATTGAATCCTACCAGGCGCAATTACGTGGAAAAATATCCGCTTCCTATCGTGGATCTGCATGTAACCTACAAGATTGTATCCGATAATCTGACAGTCTATGCGCCGCAAACCGCTGAAATTCATAATTTGGTAACAGACGCTAACAACTTGCTGTGGTATGCCGACGATGCCTATTACGATCTTAAAACGGCCGCAGCTGTAGCAAAGAGTCAGTATGAACAGGCCGCTATACAATTTGATACTTACGAGGTCGAATACGGAAAAATTGAAAATCCAACTTCTGCTGATTTACAGAAGCTGATGGATCTGGAAACTGCAAAAGGCGAAAAATTAAGCGCCTATCAGAAAGCCCAGGAAGAATTATCTACGGCCTTGTACTATGCTCCGGATGGAATCAATAATCAATTTGTGGACATCCTGTACGAGCTCAAAGACCCGGATGATCAGGTAATTGCCACCATGCATATTCCTCACGGAAAGGCATATGTGGAAGACAGCGACGGAAAGGGAAATATTAACTGGACGATAGATGGAGGAAGTAATGCCATCGTTACGAAATCCGGGACATATAAGATTACCGCAACCGTTACGCCGGTAGATACTGACAGAGCGCCGGGGGGCCTGGTATACACCGGATTAGATTCAGAGTCTATGAAACAGACGATTGGCTATTCCTCAGAAATGTATAGCGCCACAGGTTCCAAGGCTCAGGGAAGTGAATCCGCAATTACTGTAACAGAATCACCTACGGCGCACCTGTTCCAGCTTAAAATTAAAACGGGTGATACCCGCCTGACAAAGAAACAGGCATTAGACTTTATTGCCGGCGGGGAAGATTTAATGACGACCTCTAATGTACATATTTTAGGGTACGAATGGATTTGTACAGATGGTCAGACTGCATCCGTAAAAGAAGAGGAGCCTGGCATAACCGGCCTTATGAAGGTAGGTGGTGGGGTTACAATCATTAGCCAGATTCCAGAAGCTGCAGAGCAAGAGGGTCTGGTGGAAGATATTAACGGAACAACTGTTGTTGGAGCCGAAGATGGTGCTTACGTTCCGGTTTCAGTTATTTTGAGCAGAAATATTGGAAATCTTAACAAATCTGTCTCTGCGACTGATCAGGCTACACAGGTTGGAAAATATCTGACAGACAATGATGAGATCTGGGGTGCAGAGCATAGCTCTGTCATTTGGGAGCATAATTGTGGTGTCATTACTGACTGGGAATGCAATGATAATGAGTTTACGCAGGCCCAAAAATACAATACCGCAGAAGACGCAAGCGGTCGAGGTCAGGTACAATACCTGATTCATGTAATGGATAATCCGCTGCCGAATGTCACTAAGGCGACTTCGACCCCGTATATCACCAAAGGAGCTGACATCAAGTGGACGGTATCCGTTGATAACTCTAATGAAAGCCAGAATCCACATCGCCGTACAGCAGAATTTAGTCTGGTTGATGTGCTTCCATATGTCGGAGATGGTAGAATTGATCCGAATACAAACCGGGAAGGCAGCCAGTTTGGAGGCTCTCTGAAATATGAGACAATTTCTGCAGACTTCTCGAATGCACCAAAGGCATTCCAGGCGTACCAGGACGGAAAAGCAGTATTTTACTACACAACGGAGACTGCCGTAAGAAAAGCATCCGAAAGCCAGATGTTAGGAGATGCCAAGAGCGGAAACATTTCGTGGACACAGGTTGACGGAGCTGTTAATGGAAACAACATTTCCTTTGCTGTCCCGGCCAATGCAGTTGCATTTCGGATGACCTTGAACCTTGCATGGCAGGAAAAAATTACATATGCGATGACTGCCAATGTAACAAGTCTGGGAGAGCAGAAAAAAGGCGATTACTACCACAACCAGGCGATGGTATTTGCTGGAAACGGTATCCGTACTTCCAATGTGGTTGCCACAGAAGTCTCAAGTTTATATATTTCAGGAACAGTTTGGGCCGACACAGACAGCAATGGTCTTATGTCGGCAGAGGAAGAACGCATTCCAGATGTAGTTGTTACGCTTTACACACCGTACAATTCCAAAAATCCAAACCCAGTAGATCGGACCGTCAATGGAGTAAAGCTCTCCAGAGCGTATAATGGCAGCAATGATCTATTTGCTCCTTACGCAACACAGGAAGATGGTGCTTTTTCTTTCGATGATGTTCCGGCTGGAACTTATTATCTCGTAGCCGATTACATTCCGGACCGTTACTCTTTGACTACGAAACGGGCCGGGAAAGGGGATTCCAGTTTGGAAGCCTACGACAGTGAAGCAGAAGAATCATTTGTAGATACGAGTGCTGATTTAGCCCATACCGCATGGATTAAAGAGATTGTGGTAGAAAGTGCAGGCGTTCCAAATCAGAATATCGGCCTCCGGGAAATCCGGGGAAATGTAACCGTTGGAAAAGTTCTGGACGAAATTTATTATCCCAGCAATATGGGTGACGAGGATAAAGAGGATTATCGAGTATCTTTTATCTTCGTGTTAAAAAATCGTGACACTGGAGCGATGTACCGGGAGGCGGTTTACCTGGATGGAACAACAATTCACGCTTACCAGGGAAAGCCGCAGGTAACTGCAACCTTTAAAGATATTCCTCTTGGAACCTATGAACTTTCCGAAGTGTCAGAGGCACAATATGTACTGAAAAATATTACCAGCACAAGTAATTCCGTAACCTTTGACAAAGCAGCCGGGGTTGCAACAATCCCAGTTACAGCAACAGAGCATGAATTTGAGCTGCTGGTTGAGAACGCATTGGATCGTACTCCGCCTGGCGGCGACGAAAATGGCGTAAAGAATCATATCGGAATGCATATCCCGGTCAAACTAGAGATTACCTATGTCGGACCAGATCCGATCAGCAGCTCCACGCTGACTTCGTATAAGTTTACAGCCAGTGACTTCTCTCCGGCAAAAGGTGGGGACATTGTGGTGACATATGATGATGGTTCCACAATATCATTAAGTAAAGGAACCCTGGATTTTAGCCAGATTACCTTAACCCCTGGTACGGTTACAAACCGAATGAATTCCGGAAACAAGAAGATTGCTGTCGCTGGATACTATTCAGAAAAAGGCCGAACTGTAAAAGATACTTACAGAGTAAAGGTCGATTTGAAGCCCGTTCATAAGTTCCAGTTGAACTTTGATGCAAACACCGGAAGATTTGAGACTGGCTCACAGACCAACAGCGTTCTCTTTGGATATGACGATAATACAGGAAAGAACTACGTCATCAAGGGAACATACCGTGACACAGACAACGGTGGAATGTGGGGGCCGAGCGGCTTTTCATTCGGTGGCTGGAACAGCAAGCCGGATGGCTCCGGTCAACAGTATGATACCCTGGATGCGTTGAACGCAGTCGGAAAAGACAGTAATATCTCTGAACTGACGCTTTATGCAAACTGGAAGACCCGAATTTACTTTGATGCTCAGGGCGGAACGATGTATGATGGAACTACCAATGCAGAAAAAGCCCTGAATGGAAAGGGAAGCGGCAGCATTGTCGTTAGCCTGAACCAGTCTATCAGCACCACACTCAAAGCCCAGAAGACAAATAATCATTTTGTTCTGTGGAACACGCAAACAGATGCTCTTGGAACCAATATCCAGAATTACGGAACAGTAAAAAAGGCAAATGAGAAATTCTATGCAATCTACTACGTATCCTATTACAGCTATACCGGCGGGCAACAGGTATTCAAAGCTCCCGTCAGTGGCTGGTACAGCTTTGCGCTAACCGGCGCTTCCGGTGGCGGTGAAAATCAGGCTCATACAGGAGGCTCCCATATCGGATGGGGAGGAACTTCTAAGGGCATGATTTGGATGAAGGCAAACACCTATCTGTATGTATACGTCGGTGGACGAGGAACTGCTGGTGCCGGATATAATGGCGGCGGAACCAGCCCTGGATACAATGGAGTCATCAGCGGCGGTGGCGGAGCTACTGACCTGAGACTGGCAGGAGACGGAAACTGGAGCCATAACCTGGACAAGCGAATCATTGTTGCCGGCGGTGGCGGTGGTTCAGATGACGCATTGACTAATAGTGATGGAACCAACAATGGTTGTGGCGGTGATGGAGGCGGACTTTCTGGTACGTACGGATATGCTGACGGCAGCCCATACGCAGCGCCTGGAACACAGAATTCTGGATATGCCAAAGGCTACGGTGGAAACGGTACATTTGCAGACGCCGGCGGCGGTGGCGGCGGCTTCTGGGGCGGCTACGGAGCAGGCAATAATAATAACGGCGGCGGTGGCGGCGGATCTGGATATGTTTCCGGTATGTCTGGATGTGCATCCGCAACTGGAGGATATTACTGTAAGAACGCTTCCATGCAGACCGGAACCTGGTATGGCAACGGTTACGCAGAAGTAGTCCTGCAGAAAATTACGTCAGATCCTAATAGCAGTCCATATTAAATTACACCTTTAGAGGGGCTGGCCGAATGGTCAGCCCTTTTTCACTAAAAAGATAAAATCTGTTTTTTTAAACTGACAATTCCGTATATAGGGTTGTCGAGGCAATCAAATACTTTCCAAAACTAATTTTGGAGAGTATAATATTGTCAATATATCACACGGAGGAAATTTTATGAGAAGAAGAAACGAGAAAGTGGCAGTGCTTCTTGCAGGAGCGGCAATTACTTTGGCGATGACTGGATGCAGCGGGGACAAGTTTACCCTGACCAATGAGACCGTTACGGTAGAGCTTGGCAGCGAGCCGAGCGACAACGTGACCGATTACATCACCTTTAAGGATGGCGTTTCTGATAACAAAAAGCAGGAGATCCTGGATAACACCGTCCTGGATTTCTCCGATGTAGACATGAGCAAGGTAGGTGACTATACCGCCACCATCACCTACGATAAAACCAGTCTCACCTTTACCGTTGAGGTTCAGGATACCACTGCGCCGGTTGGCACACTGGTGAATGAGATCGCAGAGTTCCAAACTGGCGATGAGGTAAAGGCTGCGGATCTGGTTGCTGGCGTCGAAGATGCCCAGGACGTGACCGTAGAGTTCGTGACCTCCACCCTGGAGAGTGTAGACTTTGATACCGAGGCCCAGGCCGAGGGTGCTTCTGAGGATGCTGACACAGAGGCAACTGATGAGACTGCAGAAGAAGCTTCCGATGAAGGCGCAGAAAATGCAGAGGAGGCCGTACAGGGTGAGGCAGATACCACTGAGGACGTAAACGATGAGGAGACTGCGGAAGCACATACCTTTGATGGGGCCGGCAAGTACGAGATCGTGATTCGGCTGACTGATGCCTCCGGCAACAAAACCGAGCTGACCCAGCGCATTATTGTGGCGGACCCGGACACTACCGATCCGGAGATCAAAGGAGTAAAAAATCGCACTGTATATGTAGGTGGTACAGTAGATTATCTGAAAGGCGTAACCGCCACCGATGACGTGGACGGCGATGTAACGGATAAGATCAGCGTGGACAGCAGTGCCGTTGATACCAAAAAGGCCGGAACCTACACAGTGACCTATACGGTATCCGATACAGCGGGAAATGAAGCGGTAAAGGAAGCGAAACTTACGGTTTCTGTAAAGCCTGCTCCAAAACCTGCAGCCCCGGCACAGACCCCTACCACAACTACAGGGGCATCCGATTCCAGCAGCTCCAGTAGCTCCGGCGGCGGAAGCAGTTCTGGAAGCAGCTCCAGTTCAAATTCCAGTTCTGATTCTGGATCAACTCCCAGCAGTTCCTCTGCTTCTTCCGGAAGCGATAGCTCCAGCGGCAGTTCTTCTGAAAGCTCCGGCAGCTCCAGTGATAGCGGAAACAGCTCTAGTAGCGGAGATGTCATCAAAAACAGTGATAGCTGGGGAAATGTTTCTGGACAGGGAACGCTTTTCGGAGGCCTGCCTGACGAATAAAGGAATAGAGTGATCCAAGACTCTGCTGCGAGAAATCGTGGCAGAGTTTTTTCATTTTTGCCTCCAAATATTCCGAAGACGGGTTATAGAACACATAGAAACAATTTAATCAGCACGAACGTGCTTATCATATCAGAAAAGGAGAAGTTAATGAAACAGAAGGAAGAAATTGAGAATGGCTGCAACTGCTGTGCTGGAGATACCGCTTTATATTGGGCGGATGCTCAGAATAATGCATTTATAAACAGTCATGGCGAAATGGAAGTAATGGTGAAAGATCATCTGATTCGGTTCAACGTCAATCGTTGCCCGAACTGCGGGAGGATTTTCTCAGAAAGACGGAAGTAACGGGGACAGGGATAGAAGTGTGGCCTATCCCTGTTTGCTATGTGATAAGAAAATAATACGTATTAGAATACGTGTTACAATATGTATTATGTGGGGCATTCGAACTTTAGTGTGGTTTTGCTATTAATTTAGGATGTGGGATAAATCTTGTAAATACAACTTTACTGTGGGATTGAATAAGCAGATGCGTGGTGTTTTTACAGATATTGATAACGGATTAATTCTTGAAATATTACCCAAACGTTCAAAACAGACCATAATAGATTTTATTAATACACTTCCAAATAGTTATGAAATGCTTATACAGAAAGTTACAACAATCTGATTAAGTGTATTGAGAAAGCAGGCAGAGGATATTCTTTTGATGTTCTACGAGCAAAGGTTTTGTATGGAACATCTGCGACAAAGAAACCTCAGTATATTTCACCAAGATATGATTCTTCGTATGCAATGATAGATTGTGCGAAGATTGGCTATGTTTCAGAACAAATATTGTCTTACAGTAAATCTCTTTCAACGGGTTACGGAGTATCAATCCCACAATTACAAGAGATATTAGAAAATGGAATGCTGTAATATTTAAGAATGAAAAGAGGAAAAACAAATGAATAGAAACTCTGATTTGGCATCGAAAATATATGCTATTTTTATAGCCGTAATTAA
>QWCN01002680.1_pt1 | contig 22727 bp, 17 predicted proteins | sample 1972711 | NCBI WGS metagenome assembly QWCN01 (sample SAMN09866707, study PRJNA288562) | Human gut metagenome isolate term1_stool, whole genome shotgun sequencing... | isolation source: gut | host: Homo sapiens | place: USA: California
AGCCGCGTTTGCCGCTGCGGTATCTGTGCCCGCGGCGCAGCCGGGCTGCTCCGCGTCCGACGAGGGTCGGAGATTGTCCTTATTTTCCGTCATTATATGTACCGTTCCTTTCGCCCGAAGGGCAGGTTTATTCGGAGTTTTTTCCATATATAAGAATATTTATCGCTCACCAGTATAGCATATCTTTTCCGAGTTGTAAAGTTTTTTCCGATGTATAGTTCCGACGCGGTCCCTTTTCCTCCTTTTTTATTGACAAAGGAGGTACTTTGTAATAAAATAGATGTGTGTATCTTCGCCGCAATGCGGCGCGCGGAGAGACAAGACCGTCTCTTGCTATGCCATGACGGATGAAAGGAATTTTCACTGCGATGACCGGTATACATAATACAAATAATAGAATAAGGTGTTGCGGACTTTGCCGCACGCTCTCAGCCGCGCTTGCCATGCTGTCTGCGGCGCTGCTCCTTGCTTCGTGCGGCAAAAGCGATACGGTGATGAAGCTCGGCTCGTTTGAGGTCAGCTACGATCACTACCGCTATATCTACATGAATGTATACAACGAGCTTTCCGAGTCCGATCTGTCCGAGACGGAGCGTGCGGAGGAGCTTGAGAATGCGGTCGGCTCGTCGCTGCGTTACAGCGCATCGATATATGAGCTGGCTAAGGAAAAGAAGATCAGTCTGTCGGACGACGAGGAGCAGGCGGTCGACGATGCCGTCACGGCTGCCGAGGAGGAGTGCGGCAGTGCTGAGGAGTTTGACACACAACTGCGTGAGGCGTATCTGACGAGAGATTTCTTCCGCCGCGCGCTCGAGCTTCAGCAGCTTGAGCAGAAGCTGCGCGACACTCTGTCGAGCGAGCGCAGCGGAGAGCTTGCCGTCGACGATGCTGCTCTTATCGAGGACGCACACGAGAATTTTTACTATGCCGAGTATATCCTGACGCGTGATGAGCAGGATGCCGAGGCGGTGCTCGCCGAGGCAAAGGCGGGAGCACAGCTGTCCGACCTTGCGCAGGACGGCAGAACTCTCGGCAGCTATTGCTTTACACACGGGCAGCTTATCGAGGAGCTTGAGAATGCGGTGCTCGCCGTCGGCGAGGGCGAGGTCGTGGACAAGGTCATAGTCGCAAGCGACGGCTGCCGAATCGTCCGCCGCCTTGCACTGACCGACGAGCTGATAGATGAGAATTTCGACAGCATCCGTAAGGCGTATCTTGCCCGCCGCTTCGGCGAGCTGCGCAGCGAGGTCGAGGCGGGGCTTGAGGAAAAGCGCACCTCGCTTTACGACGCGTTGTCTCCCGAGATGCTCGCAAAGCCTTGGTCGGAGGCAAAATAACACTATTGCCGAGCAGCGCGCACGGTACAGCTCCGACAGCCTGAGTATGCGCTGCCGGTAACGCGAGGATACGATAAAAACGGACAAATTAATACCGGACGGTATTACGATACGATCATAAAAGGAGAAATGAAATGAGTACAAAGAAGATAACAAAGGCGGTCATTCCCGCAGCGGGTCTCGGAACGAGAATGCTCCCTATCGCACGCACGGTGTGCAAGGAGACTCTGCCGATAGTAGACCGTCCCGCAATATCCTACCTTGTAAACGAGGCGATAGACAGCGGCGCGACGGATATACTCATTATAACCAACCGCGGCAAGGGCGCAATGGAGGACTATTTTGACTATTCGCCGGAGTACGAGACCGCGCTGCGCGCAAAGGGCAAGGATGCGCTTGTCGAGGAGCTGCGCCGCGACGCAGAGCGTGCAAATATCTATTTTATCCGTCAGAAGGAGCCTCGCGGACTCGGACACGCGGTGCTTGCGGCGCGCAATTTCATCGGAAACGAGCCGTTCTACGTGCTTTACGGAGACGACGTTATCATGAGCAAGACCCCCGTCTGCGCACAGCTGCGCGATGCGTACGAGAAGTACGGCAAGGCGGCATGCGGTGTTAAGGAGGTAACGGCGGAGCAGATTCTGAAGTATTCCTCGCTCGACGCAAAGCCCATCGAGGGCAGCGGAAACTGCTATAATGTTACCGATATGATAGAAAAGCCAAAGCCCGAGGAGGTCATTACCCGTCTCTCGATTCTCGGCAGGGTGCTGCTCACCCCCGATATTTTCGATATCCTTGCAGAGACCAAGCCCGGCGCGGGCGGCGAGATCCAGCTTACCGATGCAATGCGCGTTCTCGCACAGTCGGTAGGTATGACCGCGGTCGATTTCGAGGGCAAGCGCTACGACCTTGGCTCAAAGCTCGGCTTCCTCTATGCGAATGTTGAGTCAGCGCTGCGCGATCCCGAGCTCGGAGGAGAGTTCCGCGAGTATCTCAAGGAGCTGGCGGCTACATTATGAGCATGAGAATAAGCAAGACGAACTATTATCTCGATATCGCCGAGACGGTCTCGGAGCGCTGCACATGCCTGCGCCGCCGTTACGGCGCTATCATAGTCAAGAACGATTCCATCGTTTCGACCGGCTATAACGGCGCTCCGCGCGGACGCGAAAATTGCTCGGATATGGGCTTCTGCCTGCGCGAGCGGATGAACATTCCGCATGGTGAGCGATATGAGCTCTGTCGCAGCATTCACGCAGAGCAGAACGCGGTCATCTCCGCCTCCCGCGAGGAGATGGACGGCGCGACGATGTATATGGTCTGCACCGATCCCGAGAGCGGGGCTGTCGTTCCGGGTACGAGCAACTGCATGATGTGCAGACGCGTCATTATCAATTCGGGCATCAAGCGGGTCGTAATTCGCGACACGCGCGACGAGTACCGCGAGATAAATGTCAGCGATTGGATAGAAAATGACGATTCGCTCCCTGATGAATATAAGGCGGAGCGTGCGGCAGATGATAAAAACGGCGAACACGGCGGGCATTGCTGCTCCTATTGCAAAGGGAACTGAGTATGCGGAGAGTCTGCATGAAAAATACGGCGCGATCGTTTAATAAAAGAGATTCGCTGCGCGCGATGCGCACATTGCTCTGCATGCTGCTGCTTGCGGCGGCGCTTATGACCGCGCTGTCGGGCTGCGACCTGCTTCTGCCGTCGGTCGGCGGCGCGGACGGTACGGTCGAATTCGGCGGCAGGAGCTATACGAGGGTTGACCGACGTTCGATCGCTCCGGCTGCGCTCGGCGATAGCGTGGCTAAGACCAAGGGCGAGGACGGTAAGACCGTTCTCTGCCGGGTCGAGGGCGACGAGTCGGGTCAGTTTCTCGCATCGTCCGAGCACGGTGTGCTTACTGTTTGGTCGGCTGTCGAGCTGCCCGAGTCGGACACGCTTGCGAATATTGCCGTATCATATGAGGTCTGCTACTCGGATCAGGATGAAAAACCGGTGTTTACCTGTACCGATAAGGACAAGGTATCAGAGCTGCTCTCGGTGCTCGCAAGCGGCGAGCCGACCGCTCTGCCCGCCGACGACGGAGTTACCTATTATCTGAAATTCAGCCTCGAGGGCTTTGACGGTATAAGGTACGTGCTCGGCTGCTTCTACGATACCGAAACGGGCGAGGCGTATGTCTATGACCGCGATGAGAAAAAGCCGCGCTCCGTCGCTCACCTCCTCGACGGTCAGCTCCCGTACTCGAGCTGAGGGACGCGGGGAACGCGGAGGACGCGGGGAACGCGGAGGACGCGGAGGACGCGGCCTTTTGAAAAAGGCCTGGCGAAAACTTTGATAAAGGGAGCCCTTCTCGGGCAGAACGGCTGAGATGATTGCTGATTAAAGGTTTCGCCCGCCACGGTCTAAGGCAATAAGCGGCAGAAAAGTTTTGCGTGAGTTTGGGGCAAAGCCCCAAACATCACGGGGGCGGCGTTTCTTTTCCTTAGCTTTTGAACAACGCCGCGCGTTGTTCGCTGCGCACTGTATGGTCAAAGAAAAGCGGCTAAAGATTTGATTCACCTGAATTCGTAGTGAGGGAGGCTTTCACGCGCGGAATCCAAATCTTTCACTATCAATTTGAATTGATTTTCCTTATTTATACCCCAAAGAACAGGAAGCGATAATATGAACGCAACAGAAGAAAAGGAGCTGTCCGCCGTCGAGAGTGCGGAGCAGGCAATGCGCGAAGCTGCGGCTGCCGGCGGAACAGCAGGCGAGACCGAGCCGGAAAAAGAGTCGGTCGACGGCGAGAAAACAGAGCGCCTTATCTGCTTTGTATGCACCGGCAATACCTGCCGCAGTCCGATGGCGGCGGCGGTTGTAAACTCCCGCAGGACCGACGGGCATCCGATACGCGCGATATCGCGCGGGCTTGCCGCGACCGTCGGTGCGCCGATGAGCGAGGGAGCGCGTCATGCGCTGATAGATGCGGGAATAGAGAGCACGGCGGATAATCCGTGGCAGCAGCATCACGCCGCTCAGATAGATGAAGAAACGCTCAAACGAGCCGATCTTGTAGTCGGGATCAGCGCCTCGCATGCGTTTGCACTCATAACGGCGTTTCCGCTATACGCGGAGAAAATTACCTCAATGCCCTGCGACATTCCCGATCCGTACGGCAGCGATGATGAGACCTATCGCCGTTGTCTCGCTGCGATAACCGAGGGCATCGGGACTCTGCTGCCGTGACGGCGGCGGATCTCCGAATTTCGGGCGAGCTGTGTATTGAACCGGCAACTCCGACCGACGCGGCTTTGCTGCACGGCATTGCCGAGAGATGCTTTTCCTCTCCGTGGAGCGAGGTGACCTTTGCATCGATGCTCGGCGAACGCGGATGCGCTTTCTATATTGCGCGCAGCGGCGGCTCGGCTGTCGGATTTTGTGCCGTTCGCGCGGCATCGGATGAGGGCGAGCTGCTCGATATCGCGGTGCTGCCGGAGCATAGGCGCGGCGGCATAGGCACGGCGCTGCTTGGTGCGGGACTTGCATACCTGCGGGATGCGGGCACAGAGCGCATTTTTCTCGAGGTCAGAGTGTCAAATTCGGCGGCACAGTCGATGTACGCAAGCTGCGGCTTTGTCGCTTGCGGTGTGAGGAAGAAGTATTATTCTGCGCCGACCGAGGATGCGGCGGTCATGGTGCTCGATCTTTCGGACGAGCGGGACCGTGCATCGGGCTGAGCTTCTATTGTTTATTACTTGTGACTCATCGGAGCATGCGGCATAAGCTCGGTGCGAATGCGTTATTTGTCAGATTGTATGTGAGCTGCGGCTTTAACGCACGCCGCGAACATATATCAGATATCAGAAGAATAGAAGAATAAAAGTATTTGACAGAAAAACAGAAGGAAGAAACAAGGCATGCTGATTCTTGCAGTCGAATCGTCGTGTGACGATACAAGCGTTGCTCTCGTCCGAATGGGCGAGCGGGAGCGCAAAATACTCTCCTGCCGTACCGCGTCTCAGACCGAGACGCATAAGCTGTACGGAGGGGTCGTGCCCGAGATAGCGAGCCGTGCGCATATAGAGGCGATATCGAGTCTCTGCTATGCGGCGTTCGACGAGGCGGGCTGCACACCGGAGCAGGTCGAGCTTGTCGGCGTTACCGCATATCCGGGGCTTATAGGCTCGCTCTTTGTCGGAGTGAACTTTGCCAAGAGTCTTGCATATGCCTACGGCAAGCCGCTCGTTGCGGTCAATCATACCCATGCCCATGCGGCGGCGGCGTACCTCGGACATCCCGATCTCAGACCTCCGTTCCTCGCACTGACCGTCTCCGGCGGGCATACGTCGCTCAGCGATGTGCGTGACTATACCGAATTTGAGGTAGTCGGCAGAACGCGTGACGACGCGGCGGGTGAGGCGTTTGATAAGGTCGCGCGGGTGATGGGCATACCGTACCCCGGAGGCGCGGAGATTGATAAGCTCGCCTCGCTCGGTGATCCCGATGCTATTCATTTCCCGTCTGCGGCGATAGCGGGCGACACGCTCGATCTGTCGTTCAGCGGGCTGAAAACGGCGGTCATCAACTATCTCAATACCGCCTCGCAGCGCGGCGATACGGTGGTGCGTGAGAATGTTGCCGCCGCACTGACCCGCTCTGTTACCTCCTCGCTTGTCTGTCGAGTGGGTGAGGCTGTGCAGCGTACCGGCAGAGAGACCGTCGTGCTCGCCGGCGGCGTTGCCGCAAATTCGCACCTGCGTGCCGAGCTTTCGGAATACTGCGAGAAGCACGGACTGAGGCTCTGCATGGCTCCGCGTCACCTCTGCGGCGATAACGCCGCCATGGTCGGCGCTCAGGCGTATTACGAATACCTCGCGGGAAATCGCGCCGACCTGACCCTCGCCGCCCGCGCTACGGAGTAGCGTGGGACGCGGGAGAACGCTGAGAACGCGCGGGGGACGCTTTCGAGAAAGCGCCCCCACACCCCCCGCAAAGCTTTAAAACAGGGAGTCTTTCTCGGGCAGAGCAGCGAGACGATTGCTGACTGAAAGTTTTGCCCGTAGCGCATTAACTATAGATTGGACAGTTTAAAAGTTTCGCCCGCCTTTTCAATGGGCGGCGCATAAAGGCGGTGCCTTTATGCGTGAGTTTGGGGCAAAGCCCCAAACATCACGGGGTTCGGGGCAACGCCCCGAGAATCGGCGTTTCTTTTGGAGCTTTGGAACAACGCTTTGCGATGTTCGCGTGAAGTTTTGCGGTCTTGCGGAGCAAGATTGCCGCCCATGACGGCAAAGAAAAACTTCATGTTGAAATCGCTATGCGATTCAACGTCGCCTCCGCTCGCACAAAGAAAAAGTGGCTAAGGCTCTGATTCACCTGAATTCGCAGTGACAGCGACGCTTCTTTTGCCGGTTGCATACCACCTCCCCGCCGCGCGGCGTGAAAAACCAAAAAATCGTTGAAAACATGAGGTCTCCTGCGGGCACTTCATTATTCATAAATAAAAACTCCCCAAACGAAAGGAAAACAAATGAGATACGAGGCAGAAATCAAAGCAGCAGCAGAAAAATACGAGCAGCTCCTGCGCGAGCAGCTTGCGCGAGTTGATCGCATGGAAGCTGATAAGAGCGAGAAGGACTTTACACGGCTCGACAAGGTAGTTATCGGCGTATGCGGCGGAGACGGCATAGGACCGATCATCTGCGGCGCGGCGCGCGACATTCTCGAGTACCTGCTCGAGGCTGAGATACGCGCGGGCAAGGTCGAGCTGCGCGACATCGAGGGACTGACTATCGAGAACCGCATTGCGTGCGGCAAGGCTATTCCCGACGATACGCTCGAGGCGCTTAAGGCGTGCGACGTTATCCTCAAGGGACCGACCACCACACCGAACGCAGGCGACGGCATGCCAAACATAGAGAGCGCGAACGTTGCAATGCGCAAGGCGCTTGACCTGTATGCAAACGTCCGCCCCGTCCGCGTGCCCGAGCAGGGCATCGACTGGACCTTCTTCCGTGAAAATACCGAGGGCAGCTATGCCGTAGGCTCACAGGGACAGCATGTGACCGACGATCTCGCGATAGACTTCTGCGTTACAACCACCGAGGGCACCCGCCGCATCGCGCGCCGTGCGTTCGAGTACGCGAGAGCAAACGAGAAGGGCAGAGTTTCGGTCGTTACAAAGGCAAATGTTATCAAGACCACCGACGGAAAATTCCTCAACATTTGCCGTGAGATAGCCAAGTATTATCCCGAGATAACCACCGATGAGTGGTACATCGACATCGCAACGGCAAAGCTCGTCGACGAGAAGCGCCGCCGCGATTTCCGCGTGTTCATCCTGCCTAACCTCTACGGCGATATCATCACCGACGAGGCTGCGGAATTTCAGGGCGGTGTCGGCACCGCAGGCTCCGCAAATATCGGCGGCAAGTATGCGATGTTCGAGGCTATTCACGGCTCCGCTCCCCGCATGATAGCGGAGGGACGCGGCAAGTACGCAGATCCCTGCTCCATGCTCCGTGCGACGGTAATGCTGCTCTCACATATCGGATATCAGAAGCACGCTCAGCGTCTTGAAAATGCGCTTGACCTCTGTATGCTCCATGAGCGCAAGCTCGTTATTACGGGAAGAGCGGATGGGGCAACGTGTGAAGAATTCGCCACCTACGTTAAGGACAATCTAAAATAAGGGAAGGCTCAAAAGCGCAGACCGAAAAAGCGCTCGGGGAGGCTAAAAAAGCGCAGACCGAAAAAGCGGATAAAAGTGTGATTTGGGCTTTTGTACGGCACAAACACATAGAAAGCTGATGAAATCCTATCGGATTTCTCCGAGGAAATGATTATCCGCTTTTTCTACCGCCGAAAATCGCCTCTGCCGTACGCCTGTACGGCGACGTGACGATTTTCGACGCTTCTGCATCTTTTTTATCTCTCCCCTTGCGGGGAGGCTAAAAACCGCAGACCGAAAAACGTTCTCGGAAAGACAAAAGCTCGGACTGAGAGCATGCTTTAAACTGTACCGAGCCCTATCACGACAGGAGGGGGAGACATTTGAATACAAGGAAAAAATCGCTCCCTCCGCAGGTCTCTGCGCGGCTGCCGCGATACTATCGGGTGCTGCGCGGAATGATAGGAGAGGATAAGCTGAGGACAAGCTCGGGCGAGCTTGCGCGGAGGATGCTGCTTACACCGTCGCAGGTGCGGCAGGACTTTTCCTATCTCGGCGGAGTCGGAACTCAGGGCTACGGCTACAATGTTAAGGATCTGTACAGTGCGGTGGGCGCGCGCATCGGAATACCGATGAACTACGGCGCGATAATCGTTTGCCGTGATCTGCGCTTTGCGCTGATGCTTGCCTCGGATGAATGCTTTACCGCGCGCGGAGTGCGCTTGCGTGCGGCGTTTACCGACGGCGGAGACCTCTCTGCATCCGAGCTGCGTGGCGATTTGTCTCTGATGAAAAAAATGCCCCTGCCCGAGGACTGTATGCCGACCTATGCGCGTGCGTCGCACTACTGCGAGCGGCAGTGTGCGGAGGGCGATCCGGTCTCTGTCGCGCTGCTCTGCTGCGAGCGTGGCGAGGCGGCGGAGGCGGCTGCTGCGCTTGCGGCCTCGGGAGTCAGGGGAATATGGAATTTCACCGGTGAACCGATAACTCCGGAGGGCATATCGGTGCTCGATGTCAACTTTACCGACGCGCTGCTGTCGCTCTGCTGTGAGATAACTGCGGGCGATATGCCCGATGCGGACGGCGAAAAGCCGGCGGTCGGTGCATCGGAGGCTGATGCCGATCGGCATAGCGGCAACAAGAACACAAACGACGATGATTCGCCCGTTCGAGGCGGATGGAAAGGCGGCATAGATTAAGCAATGGAGATAAAAATCAGCTACGGGGACGCGGTCTGCGCCATTCCCGCGAGAGCGCTCGGAGAGCGCGATGCGGAGAGGGCGGATCTGCTCGTCCTTATGCACCTATGCGCCGACCCGTCGGCTGCGGGAAATATTCCCGTACTTGCGAAACGGATAGGCTGCACGCAGAAAAAGGTGCTTTCTTCTATCGAATTTTGGCGTGAGCTCGGAGTTATCTCGGTTTGCGATACTGCCGACAATACAGCCGCTGCGGGTGATCCGAGCGCTGCGGAGAATGAGTCGGGTGCTCCCGGTGTAAGCGCTTCTGTGGGCAATGCGGGAATCGCCGCGAATAATTCCGGCTCGGCTGTCGGCGGCGCGGGCACTGTTGTAAAAAAATCCGGTGCAGGGCATTCCGGCATTGCGGCAAACAATGCCGGTGCTCCTATCGACAATGCGGCATCGACTGCCGCGCCTGCGCCCGTCGGCGAGGGCGGGGCTTCGCGATTTGAGCAGCGTCCGCAGTATTCGGGCGAGGAGCTGGCGGCGCTTACCGACGCTCACGGCGGAGAGCTGCGCAAACTCATTGATACCTGTCAGGGCATTGTAGGCAGGATATTCACGCAGGCGGAGGCGGCAAAGGTCGTCGGTCTGTACGAGTATCTCGGACTGGACATAGAGCACATTCTCGCGCTGTTCACCTACTGTGCTCACCGCGGAAAACGGGCGGTAGGCTATGTTGAAAAGACGGCGTACAACCTCTATGATGAAGGCATCGACAGTGCTGCAAAGCTCGAGGAGTACATAAAGAAAAAAGAAGAAAAGGAACGCGAGGAGGCGCATCTGCGCTCGCTGTTCGGACTCGGCAGCCGCGCGCTGACCGCAAAGGAGCGGCAGGAGTTTGCCAAGTGGCTGCATGAGTGGAGGCTGCCCGAGGAGGTGGTCGTTCGCGCGTATGAACAGACTGTGGAGAACACGGGTAAGTATTCACTCGCATATATGTCGAGAGTGCTCGAATCCTGGTACATGGCGGGACTGTGCAGCATAGAAAAGCTCGACGAATACGAGCGAAAGCGCCTGACATCGGTGGGAGGCGCGTCAAAGACGGGCGCAGTCCGCAGCGCGCACGGAGCATCGGGCGCGGCACAGAACGGCGCGGACAGCTTTGATACCGACCGCTTTGTAGAGCTTGCGCTCGCGCGAAGCTACGATGCGCTTCGCCGCTCGGGAAAGAAAGCGACCGGCGACGGCGGCTCTGCGGCTCGCTCGTCCGACTCGGGAACGCAGACTGCGGATCACGACGCGAAAAAGGAAAAAGGGCAGTGAGCGGCATTGCCGACATTGCCGTGCATGAATTAACGCAAAAAGCAATTAAATCAAGGAAGGAATTCTCCGAAAATGAATTACGGCTATTTTGACGACAAGAACAAGGAATATGTCATCACCCGACCCGACACCCCGTCGCCGTGGATGAACTATCTCGGAAACGGAAAGTTCAGCGGTATGATTTCAAACAACGCGGGCGGACTCGTTTTTGACAGCGATCCCGGCAGCCACCGCATTACAAAGTACAATCACAGCGGCGTTCCGATGGACCGTCCCGGTCATTATCTCTATCTTCGCGATATGGACAGCGGCGAGTACTGGTCGGCATCCTGGCAGCCCGTTATGCGCGATATGCAGGAGTATGAGTGCCGTCACGGCATGGGCTATACCACCATCAAGGGCAAGTATGCGGATATTTCCTCGTGCGTTACCTACTTCATCCCCGACGGCAAAAATTACGAGGTCTGGAAAGCGGCGGTCCGCAACGATTCCGACCGCCCGAGAACGCTCCGCACCTTCAGCTACATGGAGTTTTCTTTCTATGACGCAATGACCGACATGCTTCAGGAGTGGTCGAGATACTTCAGCGACTGCTACTGGAAGGACGGCTCGATAATCTATGATCCGTCGAACGAGCTCTCGGACTATGAGCGTCAGTATACCTTTATGACCTCGTCGCTGCCCGCAGTCGGCTATGAGTGTCAGCGCCGCGCGTTTCTCGGCGATTATCGCGACGAGTCCAATCCTATCGGTGTTGAGCGCGGCAGCCTCACATCGACCGATGTCAATGCCGACTACGTTTGCGGCAGCATCTGCTGCGAGATAACTCTTGGGCCCGGTGAGGAGAAGGAGTTTATCTATGCAATAGGCGATGCGCCGAGCGTCGGTGCCGTTCCCACACTCGCAAACGAGGCGACCGACCTCGCAACAGCCGAGCGTGATCTCGCCGCAGTGCGCGCAAAGTGGGATAGAATACTCGCGCGTCAGCAGGTCTCCACCCCCTGCCCCGAGATGAATACCATGCTCAACGTCTGGCACCCCTATGAGTGCCGTATGACCTTCAACTGGTCGCGCTTTATCTCGTACTACGAGCGCGGAGTGACCCGCGGCTTCGGCTTCCGTGACAGCATGCAGGACGTTCTCGGCGCAATGTACGCCTGCCCCGAGGAGTGCAAGGAGCGCATCAAGCTGCTGCTCGGCATTCAGCTCAGCGCGGGCGACGCAAGATGCGTTTACTTCCCGAGTACGGGCAGAGCCGAGGGCGGCGGACGCTCGGATGACCATCTCTGGTCGATATTCTCTGTCTGCACATACATCCGCGAGACGGGCGACAGCGCGTTCCTCGATGAGATGGTTCCGTTTGAGGACGGCGGCGAGGCTACCGTTCGCGAGCATCTTATGCGCGGACTGCGCTTCACGCGCGAGCATGTCGGCGATCACGGCATTCCGCTCTTTCTCGGCACCGACTGGAACGATTCGCTCAGCTGGATAAGCAGAAAGAAGAGAAAGGCTGAATCGACCTTCGTATTCTTCCAGGCTGCACACGCTGCATACGAGCTCGGTCTGCTCTTCGACGCACTCGGTGAGACCGAGAATAAGGCGTGGGCGGATGAATATTACGCTTGGTGCCGTTCGGTGTTCGCTCAGCTCTGGGACGGCGGCTGGTTCCTGCGCGCCTTCGATGACGACGGCTTTAAGGTCGGAACAGACGAGGACAGAGAGAATAAGATATTCCTTAACCCGCAGTCGTGGGCAGTCCTCTCCCGCCTGCCGAGTCAGGAGCAGGGCGAGAAGGCATTTGATAATGTTATGAAGTACCTTATGTGCGAGTTCGGTATCTGCTCGCACGGTCCCGCCACCTCCTACCGCGACTTCTCTAAGCGCGCATACTTCGGACTCAAGTCCGGCGTTAAGGAGAACGGCGGAGTGTTCTTCCATGCAAATACATGGGCTGTTATCGCGGAAACGCTGCTCCGCCGCGGCGATGAGGCGTTTGAGATCTATCACGCATCGCTCCCGCCGGTACGCAACGATAAGGCGGATCAGTGCCTGATCGAGCCGTATGTCTACGCTTCCGCAATGCTCGGAAAGACGCATGAGCGCTTCGGCGCAGGCTCTAACTCGTGGCTCACGGGTACCGCATCCTGGATGTACCTCGCGGCAACTCAGTATATCCTCGGTATTCGTCCCGATTATAACGGCGTTGTTGTCGACCCGTGCACGCCCTCCGATTGGAACGGCTTCGATGTCCGCCGCGAGGTTCGCGGAACTATGCTCGAAATACACGTCGGCAAGGCTCCGAACAAGGACGCACGCGTGTCCCGCCTCGTAGTTGACGGTCAGTACATCGACGGCAATGTTATCCCGTACTCCGCCCTCGCCGGCAAGGCAAGCGTTAAGGTCGAGGCTCAGTACTAAGGAGCGCGGGGGACGCGGGGGAACGCGCGGGGGACGAGGAGTACGCGCGGGGGACGCTTTCGAGAAAGCGCCCCCCACACCCCCCGCAAAGCTTTAAAACAGGGAGTCTTTCTCGGGCAGAGCAGCGTGACGATTGCGGAGTAAGGGTTTTACCTGCCGACACGCACGGACTGAAGTGGAAGGCAGATTAAAAGTTTCGCTCGCCTTTTCAATGGGCGGCGCATAAAGGCGGTGCATTTATGCGTGAGTTTGGGGCAAAGCCCCGAGAATCGGCGTTTCTTTTGGAGCTTTTGAACAACGCTCTGCGTTGTTCGCTGCGCGTCTTACTCGCACTATCAGCTTGATTTTTGCATGAATTCATGCATTTTTCCCCCACATTCCCCGTCTAAGCACTTCCCACCAAACCCCGAATTTACCCCAAAACAAAAAAGAGGTACAGACGTAATGGCATACAACAGAGAAAACTATCTCAGAATAAAAGAGGAGTTTGCTCACCGTCACGACGACCGTGTCGCGGAGGCGGAGGAGCGCACCGCAGAGCTTGAGGCGCAGCTGCCCGAGCTGCGGGAGATAAACACCGCCCTGCGCCGCAGCTCTGCTGCCGTCTGCTCTGCGGTCTTTCGCGGTATGTCACGCGGAGAGGGCGAGCCGAGACCCGACCCTGCCGCCGAGCTTGCCGAGATACGTGCGGAGAATGAGCGTCTGCTCCGTGCCCGCGCCGAGCTTCTGACCCGAAACGGCTATCCTGCCGACTATCTCGAACCGCGCTTTGCATGCAAAAAGTGTGCCGACCGAGGCAGCGTCGGGCTCCGCATGTGCTCATGCATGCGCGAGGAGCTGATAATGGCGGGCTACGAGAGCTCCGGCATTGGAAACCTGCTGCGCGGATGCACCTTTGACGGCTTTGATCTGTCGCATTTTTCGGGCGATGGGCGCATAATAATGGAGAATAATCTTGCTATCTGCCGCAGCTACGCAGAGGAGTTCACGACCGACGCGGATACCGTCTGCGGCGACAAGAAGAATCTGCTGCTCTACGGTCTGACCGGACTCGGAAAGACCCATCTCTCCGCCGCGATAGCCGCACGGCTAATCAGACGCGGATACGATGTCGTCTACGAGACGGCTATCAATCTTTTCGGTACATTCGAGCGTGAGCGCTTCATGCGTGACGACCGGAACGGCAGACGCGAATCCGAGCGGTATTTTGACTGCGATGTGCTGATAATCGACGATCTCGGTACCGAGCTGTCGAACCAGTTCACCGCGACCGTGCTGTTCAACGTGATAAATACGCGGCTCTGCCGAGGCAGTGCGACTATAATCAATACCAATCTGTCGCAGAAGGAGATACGCGAGCGCTACGACGGCAGAACGAGCTCGCGCATCTTCGGCGAGTTCCGCCCGCTGCCGTTCGTCGGCACCGACTACCGACTGCTCAAGCTCGAGCGCTGACCCGATCGCGCCGCACAATTTCGGCATGCAGTGACTCTGTGATGCGACGAAGCCGGCGATGCCGTGACAGCAATGCGGTGATACGGAATCATCGCTCTGCGCGATAGAATCGCGCGGTTTGCAAAATCGTATTATTTATCCGTAAATGTGCGCGCACATTTGCGACACACAAGGAGCTGTTAAAAAACGAGTTTTTTAACAGCTCCTTGTGATTTCAGGGAGATATGTAAAAATGTTCGGAGTAAGTGCCTTTGCCCCGTCAGGCGTACAATTGTACGTCGTGCGGCGAAATCGGGCGCAGAAAAAGCGAAAACATTAAACTTTAAGCAGGAATCCGTCAGGATTCCGACCCCTTTTTGTCATAGCGAACACACTAAAGACCGATAAGCTCAACTTGTTTTCGCTTTTTCGATCCGGACGATTTTAGCCTCCCCGAGCAGGTACTTCTCCGCCTGAGCGCGGAACATCTCCGCATATTTCCCGCCCGCCGCCATCAGCTCGTCGTGTGTGCCGCATTCGGCTATCCTGCCGCCGTCGAGCAGATATATCCTATCGGCATGGCGGGTCGATGAGAGCCTGTGCGAGATGAATATCACCGTTTTGTCGCGCGCAAGGTCGGCGATCTGCCGATTCAGCTCGTATTCCGCCGTCGGGTCGAGCGATGCGGACGGCTCATCCATTATAATTATGTCGCGGTCGGCGGCTATGGCGCGCGCAACGGCGACCTTTTGCGCCTCTCCGCCCGAAAGGCAGGTGCCGCCCTCGTCAAATTCGCGGGTCAGCGGGGTGTGTATCCCCTCCTTCATAGCGGCGAGTCTGCCGTCAAAGCCCGCGCGGTGCAGCGCGTCGAGCACACGCTCTCGCTCCGAGTCGGTGTAGGTGTCGGCGAGAACGTTCTCCGCGAGCGTTGCCGCGAACAGCCGATAGCTCTGAAAGACGGTGCTTATACGCTGCCGATAGCTGCATATCTCGAGCTCCTGCGCGGGTCTGCCGTTGTACAGTATGCTCCCCGAATCGGGGCTGTACAGCCGCATGATAAGATTGATGAGGGTGGATTTCCCCGCTCCGTTGCAGCCGACGAGCGCTATCTTTTCGCCGCGCCCGAGCTTCATCGAAACGCCGCGCAGCACCTCGCCGCCCTGCGTGTATGCAAAATGCACGTCGCGCAGCTCGAGCGATTCAAACGGCGGCGCTTTCTCCGCCGCGCAGCACGGCTCGGCGACATCGCGCACGGCACAGCCTGTTTCGGGGGCTTTGGATATGTCGGCTTCGGTGCTGTCGGTCTCCTGCCCGTTTGATTTTTGCCCGAAGGGTTCTTGCACCTCGGCTATTTGTACCTCTGATTCGGGGTGGGTGGTTCTCGGTGAGCCTGTTTTTTCGGGAGCACCGTCGATAAAGCGGCGGACGAGCGAAATTTCGCGGCTTTTCTGCGGCAGGTCTATCCAGACCGCGCCGAGCGCCCGCAGTTTCTCGCGAAAGCTCATGTTCGCCGTCGCAAAGACGCTGAAATCACCTATCGTCACCGTTCCGCTGACGGCATAGCGGTAGACGGTCAGCGCTATGACGGCGATGTAGCCGAGGCTGTTGTTCAGACACTCGGCGACGCCTATCAGCGCGTGCCGCAGCCCGAGCCGTTTCAACGCACGTTCGTGTTCGAGCGCCGTGAGCTCAAAATCGCGGTCGGCGCATTCGTGCAGCAGCGTCATGCGCAGCTCCTTTGCATGCTCGGGACTCGAATACAGCCGCTCTATGTAGCCCTCGCGGCGGCTTATCGGTGTCAGCTCGCGCTGCATGGCAAAATTATGTCGGTTCGACACGGCGGTGATGAGCAGCGACAGCGCGGTGCTCAGGCACAGCACCGCCATCGAAAGCATGTCGATATAGACGAGCAGTGCAAGGGTGGCGGAGATATCGACGATGCAGCGCAGCAGCGAGGTCACCGTTGAGACAGCACCCGCCGCGCACGAGCCGCTGTACTGCATTGCAAGGAGAAGGTCATTGTAGAATTCGGGGTCGTCGTACATCGCGAGGTCGAGCCGCGCCGCCTGCCTGAACAGCTGCTCACGTGTGCGTCGATGCAGCCTGTGCGAATATTTGGGCAGAATGTACTGTCCGTATATCCTGCTCCACAGAAAGGAGAGCGCCTGAGATGCGGTCAGCAGTATCAGCAGCGCCGCGACGGGCGGAAAGCTGCCTCCCGGCTCGAGCAGATTATACACTCGGCGGCTCAGTGCAAGCAGCAGCGGGGAGATGAATCCCGTCAGAACGTCGAGCAGCGAGACAAAGAGAAATGCCTTTGAATTTTTCAGCACATAGCGGAACGAGTACAGGCTGTTGTCCGCTATCTCGCGCCATGACTGTCGGCGCGCGGGAGTATTATTCTGTTTCATTTCTCGCGTGCCTTTCTGTCAGTGGCGATGTTTTTTCGGTCGGTTTTGAATGCTGTAATTTATGTGTCCGCGACGTTTTCGGTCGGTTTTGAATGTTGAGACGCTTACGTATCCGTGACGTTTTCGGTCGATTTTGAATGCTGCGATTGCTTTTGTGTCTGTGATGGCTTCGGTCGTTTTTTCGAGCGTGTACGGATACAGCGTATGCGGTCGCGCTGCGCTACTCGTTGTATGCTTCCGCCTGAGCGCGGAACATCTCCGCATATTTCCCGCCCGCCGCTATCAGCTCGGTGTGACTCCCCTGTTCGGATATTCGCCCGTGCTCCATGAGAATTATGCGGTCAGCATCGACCGCGGAGGCAAGTCTGTGCGAGATGAATATAACTGTTTTCCCGCGGCATGCGTCGTACATGCTCCGATACAGTTCGCGCTCGGCGAGCGGGTCGAGCGCGGCAGAGGGCTCATCGAGTATCACGGTGCGGCCATCGCGGGCATAGATACCTGCGATGGCGAGACGCTGTAGCTCGCCGCCCGAGAGAACGAGCCCGTCAGCGCTGAATTCGCGCGTCATAGGCGTTTCGATGCCGTCGGGCAGCATGCCGATGCGCTCACCGAGCCCCGCCCGCCCGACAGCCGAGAGCACTGTTTGCTCATCGGCGGAGGCATATGGACGGCAGAGCACGTTTTCCGCCACAGAAAATGCCGTTGGTGTGTAGTCTTGAAAAACGGTGCCGAACGATGCGCGGTAGCTGTCGAGCCGATAGTCGGCGGCGGGATTGCCGTCGAGCAGGAGTTCTCCCGCTGTCGGGTCGTATAGGCGCATCAGCAGCTTGACGAGAGTCGTTTTTCCTGCTCCGTTCTGCCCGACTACTGCGATGTGCTCGCCCTGTCGTATCGTGAGGTCGATGCCGCACAGCGTGTCATCATCGGCACCGTTATAGCGGAAGCGCACCCCGCGCAGCTCGATGTCTCCGCCGTGCGCTTCTACGTCGCCCTGCTTAGAATCGACGGGGTCGATATGCTCCATATAATCCTTAAAATCATTGAATTTGAATATGTATCCGTATATGTCAGACAGCTTTTGTATTGTTCCCGTAATCGCGCCTGCAAGCCTGGTAACGGCGCTGCTTGCTATGAAGAAATCTCCTATCGGAACTGTGCGGTTCAGCATGACGCGTGCGGCGAGCCAAAGCGTGCAGAGCAGAGTTGAAATGCGATTAGGCAGAAAGCGCAAAAAGCGCCTCTTTTCAAGGCGCAAAACTTCGCCGCGCAGCAGCTGCTCATGCTGCTTCCCGCATTCGCGCAGCTGCGCGAGAATGACATTTGAGATGCTTGTCATGCGGAGCTCGCCCGCATATTCCCGCCCGCAGAAGACCCGCCCCGCATATTCCTCTCTGCGCGATATTTCCGAGCTGTGCAGATCGAGCTTGTGCTGTTCGCGGCTCAGCGCCTTTGTTCTCAACAGACCAAATATCGCAGGCGGTACGGCAAAGATTAGAATAATGGGGTCTATCCGAATGGCAAAGGTTATCGAAAGCACGGCGGTGTAGACCGTGCCGATGATATTAGGCAGCGCATTCGCCGTCTGCGAGAGCGCACCGACGCCGCCCGAGATTGCTCTGCCGTAGAGCGCATACATCTCGGGCGATTCGTATGCCGAAAGGTCGGTGTGCAGCGCCCTCTCATGCAGTATTCTGCCGAGCTTGACCGAGCTGCGCAGGTCGAGCACACGCTTTATGCGGCGCACGTACAGCATTCTGACCGTGTCTGCGGCGACGGTCACGAGCGACGCAAGCAACAGAAACGAGAATATCCCGCTAACGGGACGCTGCTCGCGCAGCGCGTTCACCGTGAAGCCGAGCATGTACGTGCCCGTAAGGAATTCCGCCGTCTGCCCGAGCAGGGTAACGACGAGGGTAAGTATCATCTGCCGCCGATAAAGCTTCCATGTCATGCGCAGCAGCATCCGCAGGGTGCCGTCTGATCGCGTTTTTTTTTTCATAGGCTCCTCCCTGCGTGTCGCTGACCATTTTGATCGGGTGTGTTTATCTTTTGCGTTTCAGTGGGGTGTGCGTTTGACTTTTTCATTTCGGTCGGTTTTTCGTCTAACTTTAATGCTTCGCTCGTTTTTGCTTCGCTCCGTGAGGATGTGTTCGGGCAGTTCTGCATATCGGTGCTTATACATATTCTACCGTTACATCAAAAAACGCGATCGACCGTTAACGATATGCGGTGTATATTGGCATGACAATGAACGTTTATGGTCTGACAATCGTTTTAAAAAATAAAAAACGGCACAGTACACCTGTGTGCGCTATGCCGCGGATGCTGCGTATGCCGCTTTTTTTGATGATACATTCATTGCTCGTTCTCCGATGCCGATGACAGCGGCTCAGTTCATCCTACGGTCAATATTTCCGAAAAGCTATGCCTACGGATAAATTGTAACATAATTCGGTTCGTATGTCAATGAAATTGTTATAATAAATGTATAAAATGTCGATCATGCACAAAAGCCCCTCATATTGAGCCATACAGCGGTTCGATATGAGAGGCATACACATGAAAATTCGGTTTTGCAGATACGCTTTTAATTATCTGCGGTCGGGAAGCCGAGCGTTTTCAGCCAGTTACATGCGAGCGTTGTCCACTGAGCCGCGTCGGGCTGACTCTCGGCGAGACCGAGACCGTGATAACCGTGCGGGAACACGTGCAGCTCGAACGGTATCTCCTTTTTGCGCAGCGCGAGCGCGAGGCGGAGGCTGTTCTCGATCGGTACGACCTCGTCGTCCGAGGTGTGCCACATGAAGATGGGCGGCATATCGTCCGGGACATTTTCCTCACCCGAGAGGCGGCGGAGCAGCTCGGGGTCGGGGGAATCGCCGAGCAGTGTGTCGCGTGTGCCCTCGTTTACGTATTCGAGGAACGAAACGACGGGATAGCAGAGTATTCCCGCGTCGGGGCGCGAGCTTACGCGGTCGATATCGTCCGCAGCGGCGTCGCCGAGCCCGCCGTCAAACAGCTCTGTGCCCATCACACAGAGGTGACCGCCTGCGGAAAAGCCGGTTATCGCGATGTGCGACGGGTCGATGCCCCAGCGCTCTGCGTTATAGCGCACGACGCGCACGGCGCGGGTGATGTCGAGCAGCTGAGCGGGGTACTTATACGGGCGGATGCGGTAGCCCAGCACAAAGGCGTTAAAGCCCGCGTCGCGGTACATCTGCGCAATGCAGCCGCTCTCGCACTCCGCGCGATCCATATACGCGCCGCCGGGGCAGACTATGACGCAGCCTCTGCCGGCCTCCCCGTTCTCGAGCAGGTATGGGGTAAGCGACGGCTGCGGCTGTCCGTAGCTCTCGTCAAAATAGGGAGCGCCATGCTCCCAAAGGGGGATGTCCTTGTTGCAGCTTTCTACCATATTACTTTCTCCGTTTCGTTTTACGGCGGGCGGACCGCACCTTGATTCTTTCGTATGCCGGACCGACGCGATGCGTGCGGAACGGTACTTTTTTGAAGTATACCATACTTTGTCGTTATTGTAAAGCGGTTTTTTCGATGCTTTGTGACGGCGCCGAAAATTCATTTTTTGATTCGTAAAGGGGCTGCGGGTGCGAAAATTGCAATTTTTTGTGCGCAATCCTGCGAAAATGAGTCGCGAGGCGGCGAAAATTTAATTATTTGTTATTGCATAACTCCGCTTTTTATGATATACTTAATCTATTATGATGAAAAACTGTCCGCAGGCATTACGGCGGGCATGAAAATACGGGAAAGGAAAGACAGAGATGAAGAGAATCACCGTCAGAGAACTATATGAATCTCCGGAAAAATTTGCGGGGCAGAGGATAACCGTGGCAGGCTGGTGCCGTTCGCTGCGCGCAAGCAATGCTTTCGGCTTTATCACGCTGAATGACGGAAGCTATTTCAGCTGCCTCCAGGTGGTCATAGAGGCGGAAAAGATTGATAATTACGCGGAGATAGCCGGACAGAATGTCGGCGCAGCCGTCGTATGTCATGGTATCTTTACCCTTACCCCCGAGGCAAAGCAGCCGTTTGAGCTCAAGGCTGATGCGGTCGAGGTCGAGGGAACGTCTACCCCCGACTATCCGCTTCAGAAGAAGGGACACTCGATGGAGTTTCTCCGCACTCAGGCGCATCTGCGTGCCCGCACAAACCTCTTCAGCGCGGTTTTCCGCGTGCGCAGCGAGGCGGCGTTTGCTATTCACAGCTTCTTCCATGAGCGCGGCTTCGTTTACGTTCATACCCCGATAATCACCGGCAGCGACTGCGAGGGTGCCGGCGAGATGTTCCGCATCACCACACTCGATATCGACAATCCGCCGCGCACGGAGGACGGCAAGGTCGACTTCTCAAAGGACTTTTTCGGTAAGTCGACAAACCTCACCGTTTCCGGTCAGCTCAGCGCCGAGACCTATGCTATGGCGTATGCGAACGTCTATACCTTCGGACCGACCTTCCGTGCGGAAAAGTCGAATACTGCGCGCCATGCCGCTGAGTTTTGGATGATGGAGCCCGAGATAGCGTTTGCCGACCTCGAGGACGATATGCAGCTTGCAGAGGATATGCTGAAGTATATTATCCGTCACCTGATGAAGAACTGCCGCGCAGAGCTTGAATTCTTTAACGAGCGTGTTGACAAGACGCTGCTCTCGCGCTTTGAGAACATTATCGGCAGCGATTTCGGCAGAGTTAAGTATGCCGAGGCGGTCGAGCTGCTTAAGAAGAGCGGTGAGAAGTTTGAATATCCCGTTGAATGGGGCATGGACCTCCAGACCGAGCACGAGAGATATCTGACCGAAAAGGTCTACGGCAGACCCGTGTTCGTCACCGATTGGCCTCGCGATATCAAGGCGTTCTATATGCGCCTGAACAACGACGGCGAGACCGTCGCGGCAATGGACCTGCTCGTTCCGGGTGTAGGCGAGCTCATCGGCGGCTCGCAGAGAGAGGAGCGCCTCGATTACCTCGAGCGCGCACTCGACAAGTTCGGACTCAAGAAAGAGGACTACTGGTGGTACCTCGAGCTGCGCAAGTACGGTGGTACTAAGCATGCCGGCTTCGGTCTCGGCTTCGAGCGACTTATTATGTACGTCACCGGTGTCGGCAATATCCGCGACGTCGAGTCCTTCCCGCGCACTACGGGCAGCGCAGAGTTCTAAGTACGAGGAACGCGGAGAGGAGTACGCGGCCTGGAGTACGCGGCCTTTTGAAAAAGGCCTGGCGAAAACTTTGTTAAAGGGAGTCTTTCTCGGGCAGAACAGCGGGACGATTGCCGACTGATAGTTTCGCCCGTTGCGCACGGACTGAAGTAGAAGGCAGATTAAAGTTTTCGTCCACCTTTTTTAAAAGGTGGCGGGGTCAAGGGCGCGTAGCCCTTGTATCGGCGTTTCTTTTTGTTAACTTTTTCTTTGCGCCTGTATGGTCAAAGAAAAAGTGGCTAAGGGTTTGATTCATCCGAATTCGTAGTGATGACAAAACAAAAAATGTGTGGTAATTTCGGTTGATGATGCACGCGCAGACTCTGTGTTTTGCACTATCGGTTTGAATTGCTTGTGCGCTTTTCATTATCGCCCCGATTCTATCAAAATTCAACCCCCATCGGCAAAAATCAAAATCTCTTTATAATTCTACATATACACAAAATGAGCAGGACGGAACCTGCTCGGGCAAGGAGAAAACGGCAATGAACTATACTGAAATGACAGCGGAAGAGCGGGCGGCGGAGCTTGCAAAGGTACGTGCGGAGTACGAGAGCTACGCGGCTCAGGGACTTAAGCTCGATATGTCGAGAGGTAAGCCGAGTGCGGCTCAGCTCGCACTCTCCGAGGGCATGCTCGGAATCATGTCGAGTGCGGCAGACTGCTTCACAGAGACGGGCTTTGACTGCCGCAACTACGGCGTGCTTGACGGAATCCCCGAGGCTAAACGCATT
>QWCN01002681.1_pt1 | contig 22723 bp, 22 predicted proteins | sample 1972711 | NCBI WGS metagenome assembly QWCN01 (sample SAMN09866707, study PRJNA288562) | Human gut metagenome isolate term1_stool, whole genome shotgun sequencing... | isolation source: gut | host: Homo sapiens | place: USA: California
AAAAGCGTATCGACAGATACATAAGGTGGCTGCCGGTGACTGGACAGGAGAAACAAGGCGATAAAATCAATCCCACATCCCTAAATTTCTATGGGACTTCCCCGCATCTCCTGCTTTTTTCAGTTCATAAAAGGGTAACAAAAGCATAGATACGAAAGAAGTATGCAGACAGGAAAACAGCCTGCAACCTTGAGATATAGATTCCTCTATGTCATAAATGTTTTAAAGATTTGTAAAATATGCTTTTACAAAGTATAACATACAGATATGATAAAATGCAAGAGGAAAATGAATTGCCTTCCAAGCTGTTGTTCCAGTTCGTACAATCTCTTTCGGGAACGATATTTCTGGGTTTCTCCGAAAATCATGGTATCGCCGCCCTCAATTTTTACCATATAGATTTCCTCTGGCTGCAGAATCACAATATTGTCTTCGTTTTGCAAGGCGGTTATGGGTGCTTCGTTTGTGCTCAGAATATCTATCATTCTCTGAATTTCCTCTGTCATTTCAGCAGCATAAACAACGGTATGGGGTTTCATACATCAGATGTCTGCATTTGTGATAAGATTGTCGGTAAGTTACAAAAAATAAAGGATAACATGATTGCAGGGCTCTGGATAGTTACCAAAATATGACAACAGGGGTTGCAAAAAGAAAAGGAATAAGATATAATTACTATTAGGAATAATTCCTAATAAGGAGAGCAGATGCAGAGGCGGAACACAATTCAGAAGGAACTGGTGCTGAAGGCAGTGCAGGACTTAAGAAGTCATGTAACTGCCGAGGAGGTATATGAATTTATCAGGAAAAACCACCCTGGTATAGGGAAGGGAACTGTATACAGAAATCTTGGCATCCTGACGGAGGAAGGAGCCGTCCGAAGGGTGGAGGTGCCAAACGGGGCGGACAGGTTCGATTTCACATTAAAAAAGCATTATCATGTTCAGTGTGTGAAATGTGGGAGCATATTTGATGTGGATATGGACGAGCTTACGAATCTGAAGGAAAAAATTCATGATACGCATGGTATGGAATTTCTGGATTATGACATTCTATTTAAGGGAATCTGCCCTGCCTGCAAAGAAACGGCAAAAGGAGATTGCGCACAGTAAAATTGCGTGGAAATGGAGGAGAAAATGGATAAGAAGGCAATCTATAAGCTCAGCTATGGCTTGTTTGTTTTGACAGCGAAAGAGGGAGAAAAGGATAACGGATGTATTATCAATACTGCTATTCAGGCAGCTTCCACGCCGAATCAGTTGAGTATTTGTGTAAACAAGGCAAATTATACCCACGATATGATTCAGAGAACAGGGGAATTTACAGTGTCCGTACTGGCGCAGGACGCTAAATATGAGTTGTTTCAACATTTTGGCTTCCAGTCCGGCAGGGAAGTGGATAAATTTGAAAAGTATACCCGGTGCCTCAGAGGGAAAAACGGTATCTGTTATATTACGGAGGGAACCAATGCATATATTTCCGTAAAGGTAAATAAAACAGAGGATTTGGGCTCCCATACCATGTTTATCGGTGAAATTACCGATATGGAGGTATTGAGCGAGGTGCCTTCTGTTACCTATGAGTACTATCTGAATCACATTAAGCCGAAGCCTCAGGCTGTGGGTACTACGGAAAGCGGACAGACTATCTGGCGCTGTACCATATGTGGTTATGAGTATGTTGGTGAGGAATTGCCGGAGGATTTCATTTGTCCTTTATGTAAGCATCCGGCATCAGATTTTGAAAAAGTGGTAAAGGAAACGGAGGAAAGAACTATGGCTGCAAACAAGTATGCAGGAACACAGACAGAGAAAAATTTACAGGAGGCATTTGCAGGGGAATCCCAGGCAAGAAATAAGTACACTTATTTTGCTTCTGTGGCAAAGAAGGAAGGCTATGAACAGATGGCTTCCCTGTTCCTGAAAACGGCGGATAATGAGAAAGAGCATGCAAAGATGTGGTTTAAGGAGCTGGCAGGGCTTGGAGATACCAGGGAAAATCTTGCGGCAGCGGCAAACGGCGAAAACTACGAATGGACAGATATGTATGAGGATTTTGCAAAGACTGCAGAAGCAGAAGGATTTCCGGAGCTTGCTGCGAAGTTCAGAGCAGTCGGTGAGATTGAAAAGCATCATGAAGAAAGATACCGGGCGCTTCTGAAAAATATCGAAACTGCCCGGGTATTTGAGAAGAGCGAAGTAAAGGTCTGGGAATGCCGCAACTGCGGACATATCGTAGTTGGCACAAAGGCACCTCAGGTATGTCCCGTATGCAATCATCCCCAGAGCTATTTCGAGGTTCATGAGGAAAACTACTAAATAACGGTCAGATATTTTTAACCAGTTCCATAACCAGTGCGGCGGAATGTTTTGCGGCGGCAGCCTCGAAGGTGGGGTAATCCATCTCGGCGCTGTCGTCAGCTTTATCGGAAATGGCGCGGATAATCACAAAGGGAATATTGTTTAAATAAGCACAGTGCGCGATAGCAGCGCCTTCCATTTCCGCACAGTCACCGTAAAAGGTGCTAATCAGGCGGCTTTTTACCTCTTTGCTGGAAATAAACTGGTCGCCGCTGACAACTCTTCCCAGAACAGCGTGGATATCCGGATTTGTTTTTTCACAGGCAGCCTTTGCCAGAGTGACAAGGCGCTCGTCTGCGGGAAATTCCCGTCTGCCAAGCTGGGGAACTTCTCCGGGCTGATAGCCAAAGATAGTGGCATCCACATCATGATGCAGGGCATCCGTGGAAATCAGAATGTCGCCGATGTCCAAAGCAGCATTTAAAGAGCCGGCAACACCGGTATTGATGATATGGGTTACTTCAAAAATATCTGCCAGAATCTGGGCGCAGACAGCCGCATTTACCTTACCGACTCCGCTCCGGACGATAACAACAGCCGCACCATTTAAGGTACCCTCTAAAAATTCCATATTTGCTTTTGCTACGGTGCGGGAAACGGTCATTTGCGTCTTTAAGGCTTCAACCTCCAGTTCCATGGCACCGATGATTCCAATTTTAGTGATACAATTCTTATTCATAAAAATCTCCATTCTCCCATGTAAAAATTCTGTATGGTTTTCTATTCAGGATAAACCAGCCTGTCCTCTGAAATATTGTCCAGAACCTCTCTCAGATATTTTCCGGCAAGATAATTTGCCATGCCAAGGTTCATGTCCAGATAATTGCCGCAATCCTTCGGGGAAGCACCGGGAACCTCAGCCCGATAATCCCGGATAAAGGTAAACATTTCCTGCATCAGGGGAACGATATCCCGGGAAGTATAATCTCCTGCCAGCAGAAGATAGAAGCCGGTGCGGCAGCCCATGGGACCGAAATAAATGGTCTTTTCCCTAAACTGGGGATGATTGCGCAGAAAGGTTGCTCCCAGATGCTCGATGGTATGAACCTCAGCGGTATTCATAACCGGCTCGTCGTTGGGGCTTGTCATACGAAGGTCGAAGGTGGTAATCGTTTCCGCGCCGACCTTGTCCTTTCTGGAAACATAAACACCGGGGCGTAATTTAATATGGTCAATGGTAAAACTGGCTATTTTTTCCATAAAAACCTCCATTCCTGCCCGAATTTTGGGCATAACAAATTTGTTCTTCCTTATTCCATAACATTCTATAACAGTTTTCCCGTTTCTGGCAATAGAGAACCGGAAAGTTTTGGGGGTTCAGACCCTTGACATAGTGACCTGACAGGATTAGTATGGTTAGCAGAAACTAACGAAAACGCAGACGCAAACACTCTATGAGAGGGAGGGGGCGCGGGCATAAATTCGTTATGCGCGAGGTACGTGCGCAGGAAAGGAGATTCGTATGGCAACAGTAATTATTTGTATTGTAATTATAGTGATTTGTATTTTTGGTGTGAAAAGTTATGTGGGCAGGCTGGCAAACGGCTGCTGCGGTGGCGGGAGCGACGGAGTAAAAAAGGAAAAGCCGGTGGACAGTGACCTTTCCCATTTCCCCTACACCTACGAAGTGGGAGTTGAGGGTATGAGCTGCAAAAACTGTGTGGCAAGGGTTGAAAATGCTTTTAATACCCAGCCGGATGGTAAATTTTATGCTACCGTAAACCTTGGAAAGAAGCTGGCAACCGTTCACGCAAAAGAGGAAGTGGAGCGGGAAGAACTGCGCAGCATTGTTGTGCGGGCAGGATATGATATTACCAAGGTAGAAAAGAAGTAAAGAGTGCAGGAAGCAAAAAAGCACAGGAAGCAAAAAGTACAGGAAGCAAAAAAGCACAGGAAGCAAAAAGCACAGGAAGCAAAAAGCACAGGAAGTAAAAAGCACAGGAAGCAAAAAAGCACAGGAAGTAAAATATCGGATGAAGGACAGAGAAAAATCAAAAAAGAGCAGGACTTGCGGAAACGATAAAAAATAGCTATACTGAAAAGCAAAAAGAAATGACAGGAGAACGCATATGAATCCGGCTTCCATTATGAAGATTATGAGCGCGAAGGCGCAATTTGAAAGAAATCATCCGAAATTTTCGGCCTTTTTAAAGGTTGTATTTTCAAGACCCGTTGAGGAGGGAACGGTAATCGAATTTACAGTAACCCGTCCCGGGGAAGAACCCATGACGGCAAATATCAGGGTGCAGCAGTCTGATTTGGATTTGCTGGAAAGCCTTAAAGAACTGGGGAAAAAGTAGGGCGTAAGAGGAGGTATCACCTTGATATTTGAAACAAAACAAATAGTACTGAAGGATGGACGGACCTGTACATTGCGTTCCGTGGAAAAAACAGATGCGGCAGATATGCTGGAATATCTGAAAGCCATATCGGGAGAAACACCATTTCTTGCCAGATATGCGGATGAGGTAACATACAGCGTGGAGGCGGAGGAAGTCATTCTGGAGAGCAAGAAAAATGACCTTCGGGAATTTATGATGGTAGCGGAAGTAGAGGGAGAGCTTGCCGGAAACTGTTCGCTGATGTCCTTTGGAAGGCTGCGCCGTATTTCCCACAGATGTGAATTTGCCATTGCTTTAAAGAAGGCATACTGGAGTCAGGGAATCGGCTCTGCCATGATGCAGTATGCCTTTGAACTTGCAAGAGAATTGAAGTATGAACAGATGGAGCTGGAGGTTGTCGAAGGAAATATCCGGGCGAAGAGTCTGTACGAGCGATGGGGCTTTCGGGAAATGGGGAAAATTTACCATGCCATGAAATATGATGACGGCAATTACCGGGATGAATATACTATGTTGAAAATATTGTAAAAAAATATATACAAAAAGAATGGTTTCCTGTATAATAAGATATGAGGGTAAAAACAAAGCTGACTTTTCAAAGGGGAGGATTTTTATGAAAAGTATAAATTATAAGGGGAAACTCTGTCTGTTTGTCTTATTGTCTATTGTATGTATTATGCTTTTCCCAGCCACAGTTTTTGCAGAAAATGAGGATTTAACATTGATTGAAAGGTTATCGCCATGGTCAGCAGCGCGGCTGACGCTGTTTGGTGATAACATGAAGCTGCTTGTTTTTACGGATGATAACAGGGATATACAGAATGTGTACGACAGTGCATATGTTGTGTGGTCGCTTGCTGGTGAGGAGAGCCAGTTTTCCGTGCCCAGGGCTGTGGAGGGGAATGAGGAAGGATACAGAGAGATGGAGCCCTTTCTCTATGCGGATGGTGATGCGCTGATTTTGTGGAGCAGGGCAACAGAACACTTTGGGGATACGTGGACAGGTGCAGATATGGCAGGAGTCATGCGTATTTCCCTCTGTATGCTGGAGAAGGATACATTGCAGTTAAAGGGTAGAATTTCCAATGCCTCTTTATACAGCGGAAATAATATCGCAACCTGTACGCCAAAGGCATTTAAAATAGGAGATAAGGTGCTTGTTTCCTGGGTAGTCTGTCATAATGTGGCGGATGATACGAAAGCATATGGAATAGAGGGAATGTACTATGATGCGGCAAGCAACTCCTTTTATGGGGAAAATAATTCCTCTGTGCCGATAGTTCTGGCAAAGGACTGCAATTACATACCCGATTATTTTATTGCGGAAAAGAATGGACAGGCAGTTGTACTGCTGGAAGAGGCACCGAGTGAGGATATCCATATTTCAGATGTGATATATCAGGAGGTAACGGCATCAGGTGTGTATAAGTTCCGTTCTGAGAGATACTGGAATCGTATTTTGAAGCTGGTTACAGATAATGGAAATACAGTGACAGACCTGACGGATGGTGCGTCCTATGCCTCTGTTGTGGAACTGGACGGGGCAGGACTGTTTTATTACCATCAGAACGGGCTTTATACCATTGATGACAGCCTGACGGCTGTAAAGGTGGGGGATGTGTCCGAAACCGGAGATTCAGAATATGACATCGTATGTCAGAACGGTACCCCCCTGTATGTTGTGGCAAAAAAGTATACGCCCTTGAAAACGACGGACAGCCAGATTGTATTGAACAATGTAACTTATACAAGGGGCGATGATGGAAAATGGTCTGATGAAGCAGGAAATATCCGGGAAATAGAACAGGAGGGCACGCTGTATTATATTTTCGATAATAATACCTTATATCCTCTGAGGGGGCAGATAAATTCTCTCACGGGAGGAGATAAACAGGTTATTCAGGGAATGCCTGACTGTATTTTACGGAATGATGGCAGTCTGGCTTGTATTTATATCAGCGGCGGACTGGGAGATACAAGCAACAGGAAGCTTGCTTATTTTAAATATGACTACCAGCTTCTTTTGCAGTCAGACTACAGCAGGGTGGATGAGGCAATCGAAAAGGTAAATGGGCTGACAGCAGAAAATTACAGGGATTTTTCGGGAGTCACAGCGGCAGTGGATGCAGTTGTCCGGGGGAAGGATTATAAAGAGCAGACAGTGGTGGATGGCTATGCAAAAGCAATTGAAGATGCGATTGCGGCATTAGAGCTAAAGCCTACACCGGTACCTGCGGAAACGCCTGTCCCCACAGAAACCCCAATACCTACAGCAACACCGGCACCCACGGAAACTCCAATACCTACGGCAACACCGGCATCAACAGAAGCACCCTCCGGGGAGGAAACGGCACAGGATACAGAACAGGTTTCCCACAAAATGCTTGAAGGGGCAAATCAGGTGATTTCATCAGGAGAAGAAGCAGTATTTCGTTCGGATGCGGAATTGAAGGATTTTCAAAGAATTGTCGTGGATGGCAGGGAAATTTCTTCTGATAATTATACGTTACGAGAGGGCAGTACTATCGTAACGCTGAAAAAGGAATATGTGGAAACCCTCAGCGCAGGAAAGCACAGCATAAGCATTGTATCCACTACAGGCTCTGCGGATACGGAATTTACCGTAATGGAAGCCGGGGCAGGAAAGACAGCAGACGGCAGCAATCCAAAAACCGGGGATGACAGCAATATGCTTTTATGGGGAACTCTGGCGGTTGCTGCGCTGGCAGGCATTGTAGCAGTTTACTATACAAAAATAAGAAAAAAACAGAATGGGAAGAGGTATGACGTTTGAAACGCCATACCTCATAAAATTTTGAAACCGTGGTAAATACCGGATACTAATTAGCCAAAATATCTCTTAAGCAGACCTTCAAATGCCTTACCGTGTCTGGCTTCATCGCGAGCCATCTCATGAACGGTATCATGGATTGCATCCAGACCAAGTTCCTTTGCTCTCTTGGCAAGGTCAGTCTTTCCGGCAGTAGCACCGTTTTCAGCATCGACTCTCATTTCCAGATTCTTTTTGGTAGAATCGGTCAGAACTTCGCCTAACAGTTCAGCAAATTTAGCTGCATGCTCAGCTTCTTCGTAAGCAGCCTTCTCGTAATACATACCGATTTCAGGATAGCCTTCTCTGTGGGCTACTCTTGCCATAGCAAGATACATACCTACTTCGGAGCATTCTCCGTTGAAGTTATCGCGCAAATCCTTGATGATATCTTCACGGACACCCTGTGCAACACCTACAACGTGCTCAGCAGCCCATGTCTTTTCGCCGGACTGAACAGTAAATTTCTCAGCGGGAGCATGGCAAATCGGACATTCGGCCGGTGCTTCATTTCCTTCGTGAACATAACCACATACCTGACATACAAATTTCATAATCATAATCTCCTTTTTAAATAAATAATATTGAAAGCAATTGCCGGAAAATACCGACGCTGCTTTAGTTACCCTGTAAACAGTTACCACACGTACCGTAAAAGTAAGTTACGTGCCCGTCAATCTGCCCGTCAAATCTGGCACTGGCAGCTTCATTGATTTCTTCAATGCTGTCCATATCCAAATCCTCAACACATCCGCATTTAGTACACACAAAATGATAATGAAGAGAAGTATCAGCATCGAAATGGTCTACTCCGTCACCAACCCGGAGCCTTTGGATTTCTCCGATATCCGCCAGAAGCGTCAGGTTCCGGTAAACAGTACCGAGGCTGATATTCGGATTTTGCTGTCGCACATTCATATAAACCATATCTGCCGTGGGATGGTCTTTTCTTGTCATCAGAAAAGATTTTATCATTTCCCGCTGCCTGCTGTGTTTCAATCCGTTCATATCAACTCCTTAAATTTAAAATAATAATTATTACTGTTTTTATTATACAAAAAAGAGAAAAAAAGTCAATAGGGAAAAAGAAAAATATTTTAGAATTTTTTTATGATAATATTTTCCCTATTTTACACACTCCCCCGAAGGGTATGGTATAATGTGCGTAAGCATTGAGCAGTGCCATCCCACAAAAATGACATATGCCGTGCTTGCACAGGGCATATGCTATTTTTGCGGGATGATAGGGCGAAAGCCCGACAGCGAAAAATGCGAGAGCATTTTGAGCGGACTGCGAAAGGCGCCAATTAACGAGCAAATGCCCTGCGAATAGCAGGGCGAGGAGCGCAACAGCGCGGATTTGCGAGTACAAGCCATCGCAGCGAAAGCCCGACAATGTACGCAGAAATGAGGATTAGAGGATTATATGAAATTTAAAACAAGGATTCGAGTCACCTTCATTACCATAATTGTTTTGCCATTGGCACTGACCTCTCTGGCATTCTGCCTTATCGGTTTATACCTGATGAATACTCAGAAAGGTCTTTCCTATGAGCAGATAAATTATAGCGCCATGTCGGAAAATATTAAGGAAATTGTAGAAAATTCGGACAAGGTGTATGGTGTCCTGCTGGAACAGATAAAGGAGAATCCACGGAAACTGGAGGACAGGGAATATCTGGAACAGGTCAGTTCCCAGATTGGCAGAAAGTCTACCTATATTATTGTCAGAAAGGGTGATGAACTCTATTATGCGGGAAATCCGGCTGCTGCGGAAAAAATTTTTTCAGAACTGCCGGATTATGGGGAGGGCGATTTTGCGGAAGGTTCCGGGATATATTATGATGAATATGAGAAATATGTAAAACAGATTGATTTTATTTTTTCGGACGGCTCTGAGGGCAGTGTTTTTGTTATTGCCAAGGCAACGTCCCTGATTTCCCGGCATTTGCTGATAGATATGTTTGTGGCAATTTCCGTGATTATGATATTTACGAGTCTGGTGTTGACCCGGTGGATTCGCAGGGGTGTGTTTAATCCGGTAAATAAACTGAATATCGCCATGAAAAAAATCAAGGAAGGTGATTTTGAATATGTGCTGGAAACGGATGCCAAGGGTGAAATCGGTGATTTGTACCGCAATTATGAGGATATGCGGCTCCGACTGAAGGAATCTACGGAGGAAAGTGCCGAGAATGAGAAGCAGAACAGGGAACTGATTAGCAATATTTCCCATGATTTAAAGACGCCGATTACCGCGATTAAGGGATATGTGGAAGGAATTATGGATGGCGTTGCCGACACCCCGGAAAAGATGGATAAGTATATTAAGACCATCTATAACAAGGCAAATGATATGGAACGGCTGATTAATGAGCTGACCTATTATTCCGGTATTGATAACAACCGGATTCCCTATAATTTCCACCGTATCAATGTGGCAGATTACTTTGGGGACTGCGTGGAAGAGGTCGGAATGGATTTGGAGCAGCGGAATATCCGGCTGAATTATTCTAATCTGGTAAGCCCGGATACGGTTGTGATTGCTGACCCGGAACAAATGAAAAAAGTTATCAACAATATTATCAGTAACAGTATAAAATATATGGATAAACCGAATGGTGTAATTGATATCCGGATTCTGGATGAAGTGGATTCTATCCGGGTAGAAATAGAGGATAACGGAAAAGGAATTGCCCAGAAGGATTTGGGAAGAATATTTGAAAGGTTTTATCGGACGGATGCTTCCAGAAATTCCGCACAGGGCGGCAGTGGTATCGGACTTTCTATTGTAAAGAAAATCATCGAGGACCATGGAGGATACATATGGGCAACCGCAAAAGAGGGCGAAGGAACCTGTATGCATTTTGTGTTAAGAAAATATATTGAGCTTTCAGAGGATAAGTAAGTTCAGGAACGGAGGAAATGATGAGTAAAATTTTAATTGTGGAAGACGAAGTTGCAATCGCAGATTTGGAAAAGGATTATCTGGAATTATCGGATTTTCAGGTGGATATCCGAAATACCGGTGATGAGGGCCTGAAAGCGGCACTGGAAGGAGATTATGACCTGATTATTCTGGATTTGATGCTGCCCGGAATGGATGGCTTTGAGGTATGCAAGAAGATTCGGGAGGAAAAAAACATTCCGATTCTTATGGTTTCAGCAAAGAAGGATGACATTGACAAGATTCGGGGCTTAGGTCTGGGCGCGGATGATTATATGACAAAGCCCTTCAGCCCCAGTGAGCTTGTGGCGCGGGTAAAGGCTCATATGGCACGGTATGAGAGGCTGGTGGGCACGAACCAGAAGCCCCAGAATGATATTGTGGAAATCAGAGGAATCCGCATTGACAAGACAGCCCGCAGAGTGTATGTAAACGGCGTGGAAAAGGCATTTACCACAAAGGAGTTTGATTTACTTACCTTTCTGGCAGAAAATCCGAATCATGTGTTTACCAAGGAAGAATTATTCCGGGAAATCTGGGATATGGATTCCATCGGAGATATTGCCACAGTTACCGTCCACATTAAGAAAATCCGGGAGAAGATTGAGGTGGATACAGCAAAGCCCCAGTATATTGAAACCATCTGGGGAGTAGGGTACAGATTTAAAGTGTAAGGAAAACAAAAGTGATAGTGTGAAGGGTTGGAGGGTATTCATTTTTGAGTCCCTCCAATCAGTTTTTTAGAAAGAAAAAACCGGAGAGGATTGCCTGCAAAGGAATATTAAAAAACCGGAGTAGAAGCATAGCGGTACAAAATCATAAAAATAGTTTTGCAAATCTAACATATGTGATATAATGAATGTATAAGCGACGAGCGCAGTGATACAAAAAGCAGGAACGGCGTCTGCTGGCAGACGACGGAGCGACTTTTTGTGTCACTATGTGAGTGCAACGAACACCGAGAAGGCGGTATACAGCACTACAAAAGAGATTGCATATGGGGGATAAGAAATGCGTTATGTAAAAACATCAGAGATGGAGGTAGGAAGCAGGTTTGCAAAGCCTATTTATACGAAAGATGGTGTTTTGCTTTTTAACAGTGGGGTAAAAGCAGATGCCAGTATGATAGAAAAACTGCGCTCCCTGAATCTCTATGGGACTTATATACTTGGTTCGGCAGAGCCGGTTCCGCCTATTACAGAGGCAGAGCTGGAGTTTGAAAGGTTCCAGTGGGTAGAAACTTATGTTGTAGATAAAATATTAAAGGATGTCATTAATCAGAAGGTGCCTGAGGAACTGGAAAATCTTGTAAACCTGATTTACAGCCGTTTCAGCAACAGAACCCAGAGGATGACCTTTAACCAGTGTCTGCGGGGAGAGAATGACTTTATCAGTAAACATTCTTTGAATGTTGCCATTTTAAGCACACTTCTGGCAGACAGAATGGGATTTGACCAGAAGGAGTGTAAGTTCCTGATAGAAGCAGCGCTTTTACATGATATTGGAAAGCTGCTGGTTCCGGGACAGATTTTACATAAGGACGGCAGTCTGAGCCGTGAGGAAATGACAGTTGTATACAGAAGCACCCTGCAGGGATATAACGTATTGAATGCAAATTATCATTATCCGGCAGGTGTGAGAAGATATATTATCCAGTTGACAAAGGAACTGATGAACAGGCTTCCTGATTGTCCCAGAGAGGAGCAGAAGCTGCTTCCCGGTACAAAAATTCTGCAGGTAGCCGATATTTACGATACATTGACGGCGATTCGTTCTTATAAATCGCCTATGTCCCCTTTCTCGGCGTTGAAGGTAATGCGGGACGAGCCGCAGAAATATGCCTCTAACGTAGTGGATGTGTTGGAGGAGTGTATCAATATTCTTCCGGTGGGTTCCTATGTTATGCTGAGCAATGGCGAGCAGGGAATTGTTGTAAGAGAGAACAGCAGGGCTATTGACCGTCCGGTTGTACTGGGACTGATGACCAATACGCTGTTTGATTTGAGCCTGCGGGATACCTACAAAGAGGTACAGATTGAGGATACGGTATTTACGCCGGACAACAGACAGCATATCGAAATAGATGTTTCAAAGTTTATAAACTAGTATAGCGTTTTCTAAATAACTGAACCATTTACGCAGAATATTTTTCAGAAAGTGCATGTCAAAAAACGTAGGCGTAGCGGGCTACGCTGAGGATTTTTGGCATGTGCTATCGGGAAAATAGGCAAGTAATATGGTTTAGTTAATTTAAAAACGCTATACTAGCTTCTATAAAGAAGGAATCCAGGAAAACTGTGCAGGCAGGTGCTTGTACAGTTTTTTGCTTTATGGTAAAATTCAGCCATAAATGCGCGGAAAACAGAATTTTTCACACAAATCATGCAGGAAGGATAAAAGAGAATGATACTGCCGGAGGCATTTCTGGAACGAATGGAGAAAATGCTGGGGGAGGAGTACCCGGATTTTCTGAAAGCATATGAAGAAGATAAATATCAGGCATTACGCCTGAATGCCTTAAAATATAACATGGACGGAATCAGTGCAGCGCAGTTAAAGAAGCAGCGGGAAGACTGGCTGGCGGAGTTAAAGGCTGTGCCCTGGGCGGAAAACGGATATTATTATCCGGCGGATATGCAGCCGGGCAGGCATCCGTATCATGCAGCAGGGGTTTATTATATTCAGGAGCCCAGTGCCATGGCGCCCGCAGAGCTTACTGGTGTTAAGCCGGGAGAACGGGTTCTGGACCTTTGTGCTGCGCCGGGAGGCAAGGCAACCCAGCTTGCCGCAAAATTGCAGGGAAAGGGTATTTTATTCTGCAACGAAATTCATCCTGCAAGAGCCAGAATATTGTCTGAAAATGTGGAGAGAATGGGAATCAGAAATGCCTGTGTGACAAACGAAACGCCGGAACGTCTTGCGGAAAACCTGCCGGAATTTTTCGACAGGATTCTGGTGGATGCGCCCTGTTCCGGAGAGGGAATGTTTCGCAAGAATGAGATTGCCGGGGAGGAATGGAGCGAGGAAAACGTCCGGCTTTGTGCGGAGAGGCAGGATGGGATTCTGGAGAGTGCTGCAGCGATGCTCCGTCCCGGAGGAAGTCTGGTGTATTCTACCTGTACCTTTGCTCCCGCGGAAAATGAGGGCAGTATCAGCAGATTTTTAAGCAGACACCCGGAATTTTCTTTAAAGAAAATAGATAAAACGCCTTTTGGAGAGGGCTGCGATGGCAGGGCGGATTTTGTGGAAGCTCCGGCGCAGCAGATAGCGGACACCCTGCGGCTCTGGCCGCACCGGGTAAAGGGAGAGGGACATTTTGTGGCGCTGCTGGTAAAAGCAGGAGAGGCGGAAACGGAATATAAGCGTATGCCTGTAAAGGGATGGGCGGCAGCAGTTCCTGAGAAAACCCTGGGAGCATACGGAGAATTTGCGGCAGAAGCACTTTTGGATGGCAGACAACTGCCCGGAAATTATATCAGGTTCGGGGAGAACCTTTACCTGGTGCCGAAGGAAATGCCGGCATTAAAGGGCTTGAAGGTACTAAGACCGGGGCTTCATATCGGCGAGGAAAAGAAAAACCGCTTTGAACCCTCCCATGCGCTGGCGCTGGCGCTTTCGCCGAGAGAGGTGAAGCATGTCTGGAATCTTACATCTGAGGGAAAAGAGGCGGATGCTTATCTGAGAGGACAGACCTTTCCGGCAGAGGGAGAAAAGGGCTGGTATCTGATTTGCGTGGACGGTTTTTCCGTTGGCTGGGGAAAGCTGGCTGGGGGAATCATGAAAAATCATTACCCGAAGGGGCTGCGGATACAGGGATAGGTTGAAAAATGTCCGTAGGATGCACAAAGGGTGTGAAAAGAGTGTGCGCAATCGTGCATTAGTGTGGAAAAGGAAGCAGACGGATGAGATGCGAAATTATTTATGAAGATAAAGAGGTACTTGTCATATACAAACCGGCGGGGCTGGCGACCCAGACCGCAAGGGTAGGACAGCCGGATGCTGTCAGCGAACTGAAAAATTATCTGGCAAAGGGCGGGACTGCACCTTATCTTGGTATTATTCACAGACTGGATCAGCCGGTAGAGGGGCTGCTTGTCTTTGCAAAGAATAAAATGGCTGCTGCGGCGCTGACAGCACAGCTTGGGCAGAAGGAGTCGGGGATATTCAATAAACAATACAGGGCGGTTGTATGTGGAAAAGCGGAGAAAAAACAGAATACTCTTGTGGACAATCTGGTAAAACTGCCTGATGGCAGGGCGGAAATTGCAGCGTCGGATAACCGGGAGGCAAAAAGGGCGGTACTGCGGTATGAGTGCCTTGCAGAACAGAAGCTTTCAGAGGAAACAACCATTTCCCTGATGGAAATTTCCATCGAAACAGGGCGGTTTCATCAAATCAGGGTGCAGATGGCAAATGCGGGACTTCCTCTTCTGGGAGATTTAAAATACGGAGGAGAAGAGGAAATTCTGGTATCCGGACAGCTCTCTGTACGCTTTGTGGCATTGTGTGCCTGCAGGCTTGTATTTCGGCAGCCGGTTACAGGAAAAGAGCTTTGCTTTGAGATTTGTCCCAGGGGAGAAATTTTCCACAGATTTGCAGAATAATTGAAAGAGAAATTTCCATACTAGTGTACTGTATCACTGACATTTCGCCAAATAACTTGTATAAGTTTTCATCTGCTGCGTTATTTAGCTGAAAGTCAATGATACAGTACACTAGATTCTGAAAAGGAAAGCAGGCGGGAACTGTGCTGCGGAGTAGGAGAAATCGGGTATGGCGGAAAAATGGTTCAATAATAGATGGGTTGTGCTGCTCCTGCTCACGGGAGCAGTTTATTTTTTTCTGGAAGTCATTGCACCGCTGACGGCACCGGTACTTCTGGCATTATTGTTTCTGACGATGTTCGGACCTTTTTTACAGAGGGTGCAGAGCAGATTAAAGATTCACAGACAGGTAGGGGCGGTACTGCTTTTGCTGGCGGGCTGTATTTTATTTGGCGGATTGTTCTGGGTATTGTTTTCCTGGGGAATTGGCAGCCTGCCGGAGTGGACAAGGGGACTTACCACTGTGGAAGAGGGGCTTATGGAGCTGGTACGGAGCGTCTGCGGGGTGGCAGAAAAGGCAGGGATACTGGATGCGGACTATCTGGAAGAAATGATGAAGGCGCGTATTCAGGAGGGGATGAATTATCTGCGCATGAATTTCCTACCGGGGCTGTTGACACAATCTCTGGAATATGTAAGGCTTCTTGTGGCAGCAGGGGGCTTTCTGGTGACATTTTTAATTGCAACTGTGCTTCTGGCAAAGGATTACGATATGTTTATGAATCGTATGCTGGACAGGGAGGACTGCCATGTTTTTCTGGAAATTATCTGCGGAATTATCCGCTATCTGGCTACCTTTGTAAAAGCCCAGATGGTGATTATAGCGGTAATCGGACTGGCTGCGGCGGCTGTTCTATGGGCAATCGGAATAAAACATGGCATTTTATGGGGTGTTCTGGCGGGAATACTGGATGCCCTTCCCTTTATAGGAACGGGAATTGTACTGGTTCCATTGACAATCAGCCGGATTCTGGCAGGAAAGTACTGGCAGGCGGTTATCTGCGTTATTCTCTATATTATCTGTATTTTTATCCGGGAAAGTCTGGAACCAAGACTGATAGGAAAAAAGGCAGGGATTCCTCCGGTGGCGGTGCTTTTATCTATTTATGCGGGGGTGCAGCTTTTCGGCATCTGGGGAATTATCGGAGGCCCTCTGGGGTTTGTCATTATCTGGCAGGGGTTCAGAAGTCTGGAGAAGCGCCGGAAAAGCATTTGACGAAAGCAGAATACTCGCTTATCATAAAAGCAGACAGAATGAAATCCATTGATAAGAATAGACTGAATCGAACCTATCAGGAAGTGACAAGATTGAAAAATAGAATTTTTCAATCGCGAGATTTGTGTCTGCGCGCACTTGACACAAACTCGAGATGCGCAAAGGGCGTGCGCAGGAATTGAGATTAAAAATGAGGATTGCCTGGAAGAAAGGAACTGGGAGAATGGGGAAGCGGGAAAAGCAGAAAAAAATGAGCGGAGCAGATATTCTGCATCTGGTGTTGACTTTTTTTCAATGTGTGGCAGATTACGGGTGTTGTATTTACAGCGCCCTGCTTTTGTTTGTAATGCCCCTGTATTATACGGATGGTTTCAGCCATATCGGTTCGGATAAGGCGCTTTTTTTCAGAAATCTGAACCGGAATATGGGGAAAATCCTGATTCCGGTTGGAATTGTACTGGTTCTGTTAAAAATAATTTTGCGGCGGCTGGTTTCTGAACCGGATTTAAAAGAAAAATGGGCTTTGGAAAGGCGAAAATTCTCTCTTACGGACTGGTTTGTGGCGGCATATGGGGTCTGCGTGACAATATCTTACCTGCTTTCCGACTATCAGGAAATGGCATGGTACGGAGCGGAGCGGGGCTGGTTTATGGGCTTTTGCACCCAGATAGCGCTGGTGGGAATCTATTTCTTTATGTCCAGATTCTGGAAGCCCAGAAAGTGGATGCTCTGGGGTATTCTGCCTATTTCTGCCATTGTATTTTTTCTGGGGTATCTTGACAGGTTTGGGATGCCTTTGCTGGAAATGAAATCCAGGAGCGCTTCCTTTATTTCTACTATCGGAAATATTAACTGGTACTGCGGATATGTGATTACAGTTCTTTTTCTGGGAGTGCTTCTTTTCTTGGGGAACGGAGCAAGGAGCCGGGCACAGAAAATCCTGCTTGGGCTGTATGTGCTTCTGGGCTTTGCCACGCTGATTACCCAGGGCAGTGAAAGCGGTACGGTTGCGCTGGCGGTTACGATGCTGGCGCTGTTCTGGTTTTCAGCAGGTGACGGGGAACAGATGCGGAATTTCTGGCTGGAGATGATTTTGTTTTCTGCGGCGTGCCTTGTGAGCCAGCTATTGCGGAGCCTGCGGGGAGAACAGATGGCATTGATAGAAGGGCAGGGACAGACCCTGCAGTTTTTTACAACCGGAGCGCTGCCCGGGATTTCCCTTGTGATATCTATTGGAATGTGGTGGCTGGTACATAACAGTCTGCAAAAAAGAAGATATCCCCAAAAGCTTTTTACAGGGATTGCCCGGGGTATTGCTGTTGCCGGAGGCGCATTTTTACTGATATTTGTGGGGCTGATAGCCGCCAATACAAAAAATCCCGGCTGTATTGGAGCGCTGTCCGGGTATTCTGTATTTACTTTTTCTCCCGGCTGGGGCAGCAACAGAGGAGCTACCTGGACGGGAGCGTGGATGTGCTTTGGGGAGCAGAACTTTTTACATAAGCTCTTCGGTGTGGGGCCTGACGCCATGTCCGGATATCTTTATCAGGATGGCAGCCGGAAATTGCAGCTTTTGATGGAAGAAACCTTCGGGGCTTCGCTGGTGCTGACCAATGCACATAATGAATGGCTGACGGTTCTGGTGGACACGGGGATACTGGGGCTGATAAGCTACGCCGGGATTTTTGTTTCTGCCATTGTATCGTTTCTGAAAAAAGAAAAGGGCGGGAAGCAGGAGCCGATGGTTCTGGCAGCAGGTTTTTGCATGCTGGCATATACCGTAAACAATATGTTCAGCTTTCAGCAGACAATGAACGTCACGACCATGTTTATGATTTTGGGAATGGCGGAGGGAATCGCAAAAAACAGGGCAGACTGAAAAATCCCCCTGTCCCGGTAGAACGGGAACAGGGGGTGGGTTTTAAAGACAGGTCAGTTGTTCAAAGAATTTAAGAATTGCTCATACTCTTCATATTTGCTGTCTGTTTCCACGCGATATGTTTCGATTTTCTGATTGTCGGTTACAAAATGATAAAGTGAAAAGGCAGCAATTCCTGTGACAATTATTAGGAAGGTAACGATAACTGCAATCAGGCAATGTTTTTTATTTATCTGATTTTCCAACTGTTCTGTTTCCATCTGTATTTTCTCTATCTGTGTTTCGTCCATTTGATTTCGCCCCCTATTGTATATTTTCCAGATACTTTGATTTATATATTTTACAGAGTTCCTCCTGTGTTTTTCCCGGGAATAAAGAATGTAATGGATTACTCAGGAAAAATAAGTAATCTTGCAGACTTCCCTGGGAATCGGCATTAGAGTTCCGTTTAATTTGAATGGAGGTATCTTTTTCCATTTCATAGTCCGCCAAATCAAAGGAATAACCATCAATTCTGACGGGAAGCGTTTCCAAATCATTACACAGCAGTTGAATATGGGTTCCTGTTAGCTTTGTTCCCTGTTGTAAGACTTCATTTTTATTGAGCAAAATGGCGGGCAATGAGGTAATATCTACCTGCAATTCCTCTGAGGCTGATAAAGTAATTAACTGTGCATTGTCAGCCAGAGCAATTTCTTCTTCATTTATATACATGGCAGGAACCTGTGCATTGTCAGATAAATATTTTAAGCGGTAGGATAAGGGAACAGGGTTTATCAGGGTATCCCTGTTTGCCAGAAAATCATTTAATCTGTCTGCAATTCCCTCGGTATCATTGCTGCCCCAAAGCCATTCTCTGAACTCGCCAACAATACCTTTATTTTTGTCGGAGGACTGCAAAACAGAGGACATATCCGCACCTCCATATGTCATTATCTGCAAGTCCAGTTGCTCGTCCTTCTTCACATTGCTTATGGCGGCACCTATCTGTACGCCTTTAATCAGTCCATTGACCTTGGCAGATAATTCCTGTTCAGACAGTTCTCCCGATACAAGTAAAATAATTTTTCTTCCATAATCAACAGAAGAAACATAGGCAGGTTCATAAGAGCCCAAAATCTTCAGGTCCGCTCCTTCTTTAAAATAGTCAGAGGCGTTTTTTTCAGGTTCTGCGCTGACCGTGTAATAAATCTGGGTGTAGACAACTGCAACAGTGCTTTTCTGGTTGCTTTGACTGAATCCGAAATCAAGACTGGCAATTTTATCAATTCCGATACCCAGTTTTACGTTCAGGTCCCGGGAGGAGGAAATAGATTGCAGCTCGTATGTCCATTCCTTGGAAGTGTCACCAGTGTAAGCTTCTGCATATTGGTTTAATGCCAGAGTTATATTGCTGTAATTGGGATTGGAAACTGTTTTGACTGTTCCGCCTGTCTGATTGCTGATTAAATCAACGGGGGTCCGTTCTGCTTCCAGTACGGTGTAATTATTACCGGTAAACAGGGAGTTTCCCTTTATCATTGCGCCGGGATAGATGGCATTTGTTGTTGTGTCCAACAGATTGTATTTATCCAGCCGGGTAAGGTCTGTAATTAAATAATAGGGCTTATCCATGAAAGACAATTTTGCGATTTTGCTTTCCGGGTGTCTGTATAAGGAAGCGATGTATTCATTTGCGGTATTTTCTGAGGATACAGCGAGGGACCTCACCTGATTTTCCCGGTTCTGGGTTATCGCTTCTGCAAACCGATTTTCGTAGGTGGCGTATCTGCTTCTTTTTTCCTGGGCTATCTTGCTGATTTCAGATACATAGCGGTTATGTTCTGCGTTGTAAAGGTATCTGGCACAGAAAAATCCCAGACTGCAAAGAAACAGTATGAGGATAAATGTAAATCGCCTTTTCCTTGCTCTTTGTCTTTTCAGTTTTCTGTAATTCTTTTTCACCAGCTTTAATTTCTGCACAGATTGTTTGTATTCTATTTCCGCTGCACTGTTATCGGTTTCAGGTGCTTTTTCCTGTGACATATTGTTTTTTTATCTCCTTTTCGGTATCGTTCTGTTTTTTCATTTGATTTATTTCATACGGAAGGCAAGGGTATCTTTCTGGAAATCCTCCAGATATACGATGATGGAACCGTCATCATTGGTAGGATTGGTAAGAGTATTTGCCCAGTTCATGGCAAAGACAACGATGCCGTCATATCCTACAGGAACATGAATATCGTATTGTACGGAATAATAGTAAGTATCTCCCTGCCATTCGGTTCTGAGAACTTTAAAAATTTCTTCAATCGTGTATTCTGCGCCGTTATAGGTAATGACATTTACATCATCGATGTCATTACCTGTGTAGTAATCAAAAACACCGGTCAACTGAGAAACGCCCCAGTCGTACAGGTCATCAAAAACGGTGGAGATGGTAATGGATTTCCATTCATAGCCTTCCTTTTCGGGATGTGTTTCATCGGATGTAAAGGTATTGTAATCTGTGAAAACTGCCTTTCCGGGGATTTCTTTGGAAACAGGATAATCCATGGAAAGATAATCATATTCCACATTTTCTTCAACATCGCAGACAATACCATATTCTTCAAAGGCTGCCTGCAGGGGTTCGCCTATGGTTTTTCCGCAGACAGTACATACAGGAGCAGATTGATAAGTGGCTTCCGTGAGTATGTGTTCCAGAGGGGCGCCTTCGGTAGTGCCGCATACGCTGCAGGTCTTAGGGGAGTCACAGGTTGCCTCTATCCATGTATGTCCTGATGCCTCCCCTTCTGTAGCGCCACATACACTGCAGGTTCTGGGGGAAGTGCAGGTTGCCTCTATCCACGTATGCCCCAATGCTTCTCCTTCTGTGATGCCACATTCGGTACAGGTTTTCGGGGATGTACAGGTGGCTTCTTCCCAGACATGTGCCTTACCACAGCCCGTCAGCAAAGCGCCCATCAATAGAACATAACCGGTAAATAAAAATTGTTTCTTCATTTTTTAATCTCCTTTTTCTTTTTGTGTTCCGGAATAAACACTATTAGTTTTCAATATTATAAACCTAAAGTATTCGACTTGTCCATACACTAAAAGTGAATGGGGGTGTACACAAAAAATGAACACGGCGGAACGATTAAAAAAATTGAGGGAGAAGTACAATTTTTCACAGCATGGGCTGGCAAGTCAGTTGAATGTGGCGCCGTCCCTGATAAGTGCTTATGAACGTGGGGAGCGCATGCCAAGTCCTGCCAAGCTGATTCAGCTTGCGGATATTTATCATACAACCACGGATTATTTATTGTGCCGCAGTAACATGCACGACGATAACCTGTATTTGTCATTGGAGGGATTAAGTCCGGTTCAGATTAAGCTGCTGAGGGAATTTATAGATACGATAAGATAAATAAAAAACCTGTTCCCGGATAAATCCGAAAACAGGTTTTTAGTCGGCGCGACAAGATTTGAACTTGCGACCTCTGCGTCCCGAACGCAGCGCTCTACCAAGCTGAGCCACGCGCCGATTGGTAACAGTAAAATAATAAATAAAAAGAGGTTGATTGTCAAGTGAAAAACGAATAAGATAGAAGAAAAATTAAAAAAATTTGTGAAATTAGTGAAACAGGGGCAGATATAAGCAGATTTTACAGGAGGAAAAGGATGTATCATACAATTGTTACCCTGAAAAAAGGGGAAGGCAGAACATTAAAAGCGGGCGGTATGTGGGTTTATGATAATGAGATTGCATCTATTACCGGGGATTTTGAAAATGGAGATATTGTAATAGTGCACGATTTTGACGGTTATTGCATGGGGTATGGGTTTATCAATACCAATTCCAAAATTACCGTGAGGATGCTTTCCAGAAAGAAAGATGCGGTAATCGATGCAGCCTTTTTTGAACAGCGGGTACGGGATGCATGGGAATACCGGAAGGAAACCATAGATACTTCCAGCTGCCGGATTATTTTCGGAGAGGCGGATTTCCTGCCGGGGATTGTTGTGGACAAGTTTTCGGATGTGCTTGTGGTAGAATCTCTTGCGTTGGGAATTGATAAGTGGAAGGTTGTCATTGTGGATGCCATCAAGAAGGTCCTGAAGGAGGACGGCATTTCCATCCGGGGCGTCTATGAGAGAAGCGATGCAAAAGTACGGCTTCAGGAAGGCATGGAGAGAAGCAAGGGATTTATCGGCGAGCCCTTTGACACAAAGGTAGAGATTGTGGAAAATGGCGTCAGATACATGGTGGATGTGGAGGATGGACAGAAAACGGGATTTTTCCTCGACCAGAAAAACAACCGGGCAGCCATTCATCGTTTCTGCAAAGGGAAAAAGGTTCTGGACTGCTTTACCCATACGGGTTCCTTTGCCTTAAATGCAGGGATTGCAGGGGCGGAAAGCGTTCTGGGCGTAGATGCCTCCCAGCTTGCAGTAGACCAGGCAACGGAAAATGCGAAGTTAAACGGGCTGGAGGAAAGAGTGCATTTCCAGTGCGCAGATGTATTTGAACTGCTTCCGGAGCTGGAGGCAAAGGGAGAAAGCTATGATGTGGTAATCCTT
>QWCN01004087.1_pt1 | contig 22711 bp, 20 predicted proteins | sample 1972711 | NCBI WGS metagenome assembly QWCN01 (sample SAMN09866707, study PRJNA288562) | Human gut metagenome isolate term1_stool, whole genome shotgun sequencing... | isolation source: gut | host: Homo sapiens | place: USA: California
AGATAACTAAGCTCGCTTATATTGTGAAATAATTTTCGGAAAAAGTAAAATTTACAGCTTTGATTTTATTGTTGCATTTACTTATTCAACTAACAAAATAATTATAAAATTAGAGAATGAATAATTCTCTTTTTTTTATCTTTAATTTAGTTTAAAATTAGTTGGTATGAAAAATATTGTTTTATTATTAACATCTTTAAATGATTTAAATAATCCTTATGTTGATAGTTTACTTATACCAATTAAAGGTTTATCTTCAAGAAGTCAATATGAATTAGATATTGATGAAGTTTTAAATATTAAAAAAAATACTAATAAAAATATTTATTTATTATGTGATAAATTGATATCTGAAGATGAATTGCCTACTTTAAAATTAGTAATTAAAGAATTATTTTCTATATGTGATTTAATCTTTTTTCAAGATTTATCAATTTTTATGATAGGAAAAGAATTAAATCAATTAGATAAATTATGTTATTATTCACCTACTTTAATTGTTAGTTATCAAGATTTATTTGCTTATAGTAAATTAGGATTAAATAATTTTGTTTTATCTAAAGAAAATACTTATAATGATTATAATAAAATTTTAGAAAATAAAAACAATTTACATTTAGGTATGTTATGTTTTGGTTATCCTCAAATATATTATTCAAAAAGAAAAATGGTTTCTTCTTTTAAAAAACAATATAATTTAGAATTTAATAATATTAATTTAACTATTAAAGAGAAAACTAGACCAATGTATCAACCTATTATTGAAGATAATAATGGAACATATATTTTTGCTGGTGAAATATTTTTTCCATTTAAAGTTTTAAATGAATTTTTAAATAAAGGTATGGAATATTTTATTATTGATAAATCTTTTGTTAATTTAAATAATGTTGAAGAAATGGTATATAATTCAATAAATGGTAAAGATATTGAAGATAATAATTTTAGTACTTATTTAATGTATAAAGAAATGGTAAATGATTATGGAAAATAAAATTGAATTATTAATGCCAGCTGGTGATTTAACTAGATTAAAAGTAAGTTTATTATATGGTGCAGATGCAGTATTTATTGGTGGAAAGAAATTTTCTTTAAGAGCTAAAGCATCTAATTTTAGTATTGAAGATATTGCTGAAGGAGTAAAATTTGCTCATTCATTAAATAAGAAAATTTATGTAACAGTTAATATTATTCCGCATTGTGATGATTTAAATAATATTGAAGAATATTTATTATCTTTAGATAGGATTCATGTAGATGCAATTATTGTTTCTTCTTTATTTATTATTGAAACAGTAAAAAAACTAAATTTAAATTTAGAATGTCATGTATCTACTCAAGTAAGTGCAGTAAATGAAGACTATGTAAAATTTTATGAAGAATTAGGTTGTACTAGAGTGGTATTAGCTAGAGAATGTTCTTTAAATGAAATAAAAATGATAAAAGAACATACTAATAGTGAACTTGAAGTCTTTATTCAAGGTGGATTATGTTCTTCGTATTCAGGTAAATGTACATTAAGTAATTATTTTGTTTGTAGAGATGCCAATAGAGGTGGGTGTGCTCATTCATGTAGATGGGATTATAAATTGTATCAAAATAATAATTTAATAAGTGAAGATATATTTAAAATAGCTTCTAAAGATTTAATGGGAATTAGACTTGTTAAAGATTTAATTGAAATAGGAGTTGCTTCATTAAAAGTTGAAGGTAGAATGAAATCAGTTAATTATGTTGCTTTAGTAGGTTTAACTTATCGTAAAATTATAGATGCTATTTATGAAAATAGATTAACTGAAGATCTTTTATTAAATGCAGAAAAAGTACTTAAGAGCATTGAAAGTAGACCTTTAACTCAAGGCTTTTTAAATAAAAATGGTATTTCTTATTTAGATCAAATATACGCTAATGAATCAACTATGGTTAATAAATCATATTTAGGTTATGTAGTTAATGAAATAGAAGATTATTATGAATTAGTAAGAAAAAATGATATTAGATTAGGTTCTGAAATAGAAGTATTTTGTTATGATCAAGAACCATTTATTACTAAAATAATTAAATTATGGGATAAAGATGGAGATGTTATTTTAGCTAATAAAACTGAAAATGGTTTATTTGCTAAATTTGATAAGCCTTTAAAAAAATATTATATTTTGCGTTGTAAGTAAAATATTGTTTTATCTCTTCATATAATAAAATGATAGCGTTTTTAATCTTTTTTTGTTAAATTAGCAAAAAAAAATGATTTTTTTTAGTTAAAACAACCTTAAAAGGTATCATTTTTTTTAAAAAATATTGCATTAATGCTATTTAATAGATAAAATAAAAACTAATGGAGGGATTGTTTTTTATGAGAAAAACAAATTTAATTTCAGAACTAAAGTCCCATACTAATTTATTATTATCAGGTAGTATTGGCGTTGCTTTAGCATTTCTTACCTTTTTAATGGATAAGTTCAATTTGCTTAGCGATATCTTAATGAAAGTAGGAGCTAACTTAGATACATCTAGTGCTGTTAGATATACTTTCTATGGCGTAAGCCTTGCATTAATTGTAGTTGTTTTAGTTTTAATTGCTACAAAAATGTTTAAGAATAGTTTGCAAAAGACAGATTCATTATTAGTTGTCTATGATTTCTTTACATTGACAATGTTCTTAACTTATGCAATAGGTCTTGGTGAAGGCGCAACTAAGATAATCGTTACAGGTTGTTTATTCTTACTTGCAATTTTACTTACTATTGTTAGATGGGTTAAAGTTACTGAAGAAACTAATTATACAAGTTCTACTGCTCAATATAGAGTGGCAGTTGTTAGTAAGTATTCTTTAGAAGTCCTTGTATTAACTGGTATTGCAGTTGGTATTGGATTTGGCTTATTATGCCATTACACAAATTTAAGTGTTGCTTTAGGTAACATGTTTGATTTTTGGAAAAATTCTGATAGAGTTCAAAAAACTACTATTGTTAGCTGTGTTTTTGGTGGAATTTTCCTTGTAATTAATCTTTATACATTAATTGCACGTAAAAAATCAAAAGTTAATTGGCTTGATGCAACATTAATTGTTTTAGCTGTTGCTTCTTTCTTTAGTGGATTATATTTTGCTTTATCTACTACAGCTGTACCACATTTTAAATATTATATTTGGTTTGGTGTAATGATTGCTTTAGCAGGTACAATCTTATTAAGAGCATTATTAGTTAATACTGAACATGATGAAAATAAAGAATTAAATCGTTTAGGTTTATATGAAGTTACAGTTGCTAAACATATTCCATTAACATTTATTTTATTTGTAGCAGGTTTAGTTAGCTTAAGTTTAAATAGACTTGATGCTAAAGGATTAGCAAATGCATTTGCTACTGGTGCTAATACATTCTTTACTTTAGTTGGTTTTGTTGGATTAGCAAGTTTAATTGTTATTGGAATTATTTCATTATTTAAAGATAAATTAACATCTAATAAAGTTATTGCTTTAGATAGTGTTATCGTTGCTGCTTTAGTTATGGGTGGCATGATGATTCTTGCTTTACTTAAAGAATATTCACTTGTTAAATTAATCATTTGGTTAATTGCAATGGTTGCAACCTTAGTAATATTTGTTTTAAGAGTTATGAAACATCAATTTGCTATGGCTGGTGAAGAATTACCTGCTGTTGAAGAAAATGAAGAAACAGAAGAAATTGAGGAACCAATAGCTGAAGAAATCCTTGAAGAAACTGATGCAGAAGTTGATGATTCTGAACATGTTGAAACTATTGATGAAACTGAAGAAGAAGCAGAAGATGAAGAATTACCTGTTGAAGAAGAAACTGAAGAAAATAATAATGAAGAAATTATTGATGTTCCAACAGATAAATTAGTAATTAGACGTACAAAATTCATTAACAAAATGAAATTTACATCTGATAAAACTAAAGAATATTATTCACAAATCAAGAATTTATTATTATCTTATGGTACTAAGAATAAAGTTGCTAGAAGAAATGAAGCATTTAGAAAATCAGGCTTAGTTGCTAAAATTTCTATTTCTGGTAAATCACTTAGATTACATTTACCTCTTGATCCAAATGATGAAGAAAGATTCCCAACTTCAAAATATCATCAAATTTCATTAGCAAATAAAAAACAATATAGTGAAGTTCCATTTACTTTAAAAATTAAATCTGATCGTGCTTTAAAACGTGCATTAGAATTAATTGAATTAGTTTGCTTAGAAAAACCTCTTAAAAAGAAGAGAAAATATGAAGAAACTGATTTCACAAAAGATTTACAAGTTGATGGTGAAGCAATATTTGAAAAACTTGGTTTACTTGACGAAATGACTGATAATGTTAATAAAGAATATATTGATAATTTTGAAGCAAATCATATGGATGATATTGATGCAATAGTTCAATTATTACCAAAGATTAATAAAGTTGAACCTAATGAAGGTGAAACACAAAATATTTATATTGATACAGTACTTGATAAAATTGAAGGTGATGTTATTAATCTTGATTCATTAAAGAAAGCAAATTTAATTTCATTAAGCACTAATAATATTTGTGTTAAAATCCATGAAAATCTTAATAAACCAATTACAGTTGAATGTGATGAAATTACATCTGATGCAGTTGTAGCAGTTCTTGCTGTTAATGGTAAAATTTTCTTAAAAAGATAATCATTAATTTAACTATTTGAAACTCATAGATATTATGTCTATGAGTTTTTATATACTTAAATTATTTTAATATTTATTATTTATATTTTTTAGCAAATAATATAGTTAAAGGAGAAATTTATGCATAAACAAGAAGCTAGTTATTTATTTAGTATTTTAAGTAATGGAGAAAGAGTAAAAATATTGAAATTTTTGTATAATAACAAAATTGTATATACTTTTGATATGATAAAAGCATTTGTTGATTTAAATGAAGAAGAATTAAAATCATCACTTGATTTGTTATTGGACAATAATTTAATTTTATCTAAAGATAATGGTTATATGGCAAATTATCAATTTATTGATGAACTTATGGACTTTATTCGTACTCCATGTGGTTGTTCACACAAATGAGATTTAATAATATAATTTGATTTTTAATGTTATAAATTTTAATATTTTGTATGTTTTTGAGATTTTATTGATTTTTAATGAGACTAAAATGAGATAAAGTCTCTTTTTTAATTTTTTTGTTAAATATTTTCCTTTTTCTTATAAAATATAATCGCTATTATTAATAGTGCAGTATTTTTTTCTAGTTTATAGGAGTTTTGTGTATTTATGAAAGAGAAAAAGGAAAAGAATTTGAAAAAAATTCAAGAAGAAAAAATTTTAGAAGTGGTTAATCGTTATAAATTATTGATTTGCCACCAAATTAAATCAGGTAATAGTTTTAATCAAGAAGCTTTATTATTTGATTCTGGTTCATCATATAATTCTTTTTGGAAGTTTAGTAGTGAAAATACTTTATCTGATGAAGAAAGAGAAATTTTAAGAATTAATTTTATTTTAGCTTCTTTACCTGTTAATCAAAAAGAATTAATTTGGAAAGAATTTTTCTTTAATGAAGATAAGTTTTGGTGGATGGAAAGATATAATCGTTCAATATATTATCGTTTAAAAACTAAAGCAATAAATAATTTTTATAGTTTACTTAAATGAAAAAAATAATTAAATTATTAATTAATTTTTGTTTTATGGTTAATTTATTAACTAATGATTCGTCTATTGTTTTTTCTTTAGATAATGATAATTGTTATTTTAAATTAAATAATTATAATTTTAATGAAATTAGTCTTAAAATAAATGGTAAAGAAATTGAATGTGATTTTAATAATGTTTTTTATTTTTTTAGTAAAGATAAGTTATTATTAGATAATAAAATTGAAATATATTTTGATAATAAATTTTATAGTGATATTTATTATAAAAAAATTGATTATAATGTTGATTTAAATAAAGAAAATAATATTTATTTAGATTATTATTTTTATTCTATAAATGACTTAATTGTTTTAAATGATAAAAATAATAATTTTATAATTGATAAAGAAAAAGAATATGAAGTAAATAAACAAATAAAAATTAAAGAATTATTTAATTATCAACTTAATAATAAATCTTTGATCAAAGAAATTTATTTATTAATAGAAATTGAAAAAGGATATTATAAAAATAATTATAATGAATTTTATAAAGGATATGTTTTTAAATTAGATAATGAATTGAATAATGAAATTAATGAAAATATTTATTTGCCAAAAAATTATAATAAGAATAATTTGTTTGTTAAAATCTTTTTTTGTTTAGATGGATATTATTTATATTGTGTAAGAAATGTGTATTTTGTTTATAAAAATAATATAAGTATTGATATTGTTGATGAAGAAAGTAATTATGATTTAGAAAGAAAAATTATATGAAAATAATTTGTTTGATTGTTATTTTTTTATCTTTATATTACCCTACTAATTTAAATTATCAAATTTCATTTTATGAATATGGTTATAATGCTTTAGTTTTATCTTTATATTTTGATAATGAATATAAAGTAAATAATGAAGATTTTATTTATCATTTTGAAGAACAAATAAAAGAAGAAAATAAATATTTTGTAAAAGATTTATATGTTTATTATGGCTTTGAAAATTATCAAATAAATTTAAAAATTAAATATCGTAAGATAATTAAATATTATTATTTTAGTTTTAGTTTAAATTTTTAGGAGGATTCAATTTGAAAAAGATATATTTATTTTATATAAGCCTTTGTTTTGTTGAATTTATATTACTTGTTTTAAATATATATGCTTTTTTAAGTGTATTAATAATTTTTGTTATTAATTTATTATTTTATTTTATTTATATAAAAAGAAATGAAGAAAGAAGAAATAAGTTAGATAGATTTTATGATTTAGTTAATAGATTATTTTTAGCATTTAAAGCTGATAAAAATATTATATCAGCTTTTGAATTTGCTAAAGAAGCTTTATTAGAAGAAGAAATAAAGAAAGTTGATTTATTTATCAATATTGATGAAAAAGTCTCTTATTTGGTTAAAATTTATCCATTTAGACCTATTGTTATTCTTAATGAAATATTAAATTCTTCTATTAGTAAATCATATAGATTAAATTCTTTAGAATGGTTAAAAAAATATATTTTATATTTAAAAGGAAAAGATAATAATTTTGAATTTAAAAATATATTAAATTATATTTTGCAAATGAATTGTTTATTAATTGTTATTAAATTTATTATTAATCTTAAAAATAATTCTTTTATAGATTGTTTTAATGTAATTATTTATTTAATAGAATCAATAATAATTATTTATTATTTAATAGATTTTTATAAAATACCTAATGATTATAAAAATTTTATTTATGAATATTTAATAAAGATTAATTATAAAACTCCATATTCAAGTTATGAAGATACTTTAATTATTTTAGATAAAAAATACAATGGAGATTTTATTTCGGTTTTAAAATGTTTACCAAATCAAGAATATAAAGAAATTAATTCATTACAAAAGAAATATAAAGATAAATTAATAAATTATTTTTTTGATTATGTTTTTTGCTTAAATATTAATAATAATTATCAAATAAAAAATAACTATTTTGCTTTGGAAAGTGAATTAGTTAATAAAGATAATAAAAATTATTATATCTTAATTGATTATTTATTTTGTTTGATTGTTTTAGTGTTAATTTATTATTTGTTAAATAATTATGGAAAGATCTAATATTATAAAAATTACATTAATGTTATTTTGCGCATTATTCTTTATTGAATTAAGTAATTATTCATATTTAAGAGAATATTTATTACAAGAAAGTAAAATAATATCTTATTATATAAGTAAAGAATGTGGATTATCTAATAAAGTAATGAATTATGTTTATAATAAAGATTATGAATTTATTTATGATGAAAATAATGGTAAACAAATAGGAGATATAGTTTATTATAAATTAGAAAAAGATTATAATAGTTTTTTCTTTTTAGATAAAAAAATTGTTATTGATAAAAGTGTTATTTTAGGTAGTTATTTATAATTATTTATTAAAAAAATATTCTAAAGCTTCATCAGCGTTCTTTTTTAAATCTTCTAAAGAAGAATTGTTATGAATAATATAATCACATTTAGAAATGTATTTATCGAATTTATTTGAAGAATTTAATTTAATATCTAAAGAAGGTGTTTTGCTATTTCTTATTTGTAAATGATTCAATTGTGAAGTTAAACTTGCATCGATACCAATAATAAAATCCATTAATAAATTAGTTCTTGATTCAAACATTAAAGGTACTTCAACAAAAATAGCTTTTTCTTCTTTATTTTTTTCTTTAAATTCTTTAATAGCTTTTTTTACTAATGGAAAAAAATAATTTTCTAATTCTTTTTTCTTATTTTCATCATTAGAAATGATTTGCTTAATATATTCTTTAGAAATTGAACCATTATCTTGGATAACAGCTTCAGTAAATAAATTAATCATGTTCTTTTTAGTTTCTAAAGACTTATATAATTCATTAATATATTGGTCACTAGAAAAAGTTTTATAACCTAATTCTTTATAATAATTTAATAAAGTAGATTTTCCTGAAGCGACTTTTCCATATATACCAATAGTTAATGCAACATGTTGACAATGAGGACAATAAACAGTTCCTCTTCCACCAATATAATCTTTTTGCATTAAATGAGAACAATTTTTACATGGTAAATGATATCTACCATAAGCATTTAATAAAACTTGGAATTTACCATCAACTCCATTTTCTGGGTGATAAGAAGAAACAGTTGAACCACCTTCTTCAATAGCTTTTAATAAGATTCTACTTGATTCATTAATAATATTTTGACATTCTTGTAAAGTAATTGTATTAGCTTTTCTAAATGGATTAATTTTACATGCAAATAAAGTTTCATCAGCATAAATGTTGCCAATACCAGTAATAATTGTTTGATCTAAAATAGCAGATTTAATTTCTGTTTTTAAATTATGTAATTTATTGTATAAATAATTTGCATCAAGATTAAAAGGTTCTGGACCAAGTTTTTTTAAACATTCAGCTTCTAAATAATCGTTTTCATTATGTAATTCCATAATGCCAAATTTTCTAGTGTCATCATAAATAACTTTTTCATTTTGATCAAGATGGAAAACAATTCTAGCATGTAAAGAATTAGGTTCATTTTCTAAATAATAATAATATTTTCCTTCCATTCTTAAATGTGAAATTAAAGCTTTATGGTTATTAAATAAAAAGATAAGAAATTTACCTTTTCTTTTTATATCAATAATAGTAGCGCCTTCAAGAATATAAAATTCATTTAAAGGAGTTAAAATCATTTTTGGATATAATATATCTATTGATTTAATAGTTCTATTTAACAAATGTTTTTTTAAGCTGTTTTTAACAGTTTCTACTTCTGGTAATTCTGGCATAATGACCTCTTATTTACAATCGTACCATGTTTTAGCACATGCTCCATCAACTTCAAGTTTGACATTTAATGGATAAATGCTTTCCATGGTGTTTTTAACTAAATTATACATAATATCTTTTTCTTCAGGATAGATTTTAAAAATTAATTCATCATGAATTTGTAAAACTAATTTTGATTTTAATTTTTTATTAGTAATTTCTTCATCAATTTTAATCATCGCCATTTTAATTAAATCAGCAGCCGTTCCTTGTATTGGAGCGTTTTGCGCGGCTCTTTTACCAAATTCTCTAGTTTGATAATTATCAGAATTTAATTCTAAAATATATCTTCTTCTTTTAAATAATGTTGTAACATAATTGTTTTTAGTGGCAAATTCTACTACATTATCAAAATATGTTTTAATTTCTGGATAAACTAAATAAAAATTATTAATAATGGTTTTAGCTTCTTGAACTGGACATGATAATTGTTCCGCTAAACCCCAGTCAGAGATACCATACACTATACCAAAATTAACTGTTTTAGCTTTTCTTCTTAGATTAGAAGGGACTTCTTCATCATTAGGAATATTAAATATTTCTCTAGCGGTTTGTTCATGAACATCTTTACCTTCATTAAAAGCTTTTATTAATAAAGAAACATTAGCCATGTGAGCAAGTAATCTTAATTCAATTTGAGAATAATCTAAACTTAATAAATATAAATCTTCATCATCATAAAAGAATGCTTTTCTAATTAATTTTCCTTCTTCATCACGAACAGATATATTTTGTAAATTTGGTTCAGAAGAAGATAATCTACCGGTTGTAGTCAAAGCTTGATTAAATAAAGCATGAATTTTACCATCTGGGAATATATAATCACTTAATCCTGATGTATAAGTAGAAATTAATTTAGAATATTTACGATATTCAATTAATAAAGGTACGATTGGATGTAAATGTTTAATGCTATTTAATACTTCTATTGAAGTTGATTGTTTTTTATTTGAAGGTAACATTAATTTATTAAATAATAAATCGGCTACTTGTTTAGGTGAAGCTAAATTAATTTTAACACCTGCAAGAATATCAATTTTTTCTGTTAATTCATTTAATACAATTTTATATTTTTCATTGATAACATTTAAAGCTTCTTTATTTAAAGGGAAACCTTCTATTTCCATTTTTGCTAAAACGATTGCTAATTTTAATTCAATATTATTATATAAATCATAACAATCAATTTCTTTTAAAGATGTTATAACATCATTTTTAATTGAATTAATTACATAAGTTAAATTACATGTTGAAGAATTATCATCAAATAAAGATACTTGATCATCGGTTAAAATATTTTTTCCAAAATAAGCACAGACAGTAATAGGGTCATTAGCTAAAGATGAATCTAATAAATAAGAGGCTAATAATAAATCAAAAGTAATTCCATTTAATTGGATATGATCTTTATTAAGTAAAACATACATAGCTTTAGAATCAAATGTTGCTTTTTTAATATTTTCGTTAGTAATAAAATTAATGAAATCTTTATCTTTTTTCGCTAAAGAATAATCATAAATATAAACATTTTTATCATCAGCAAAAATAACATTATTAATATTTGCGTGATGATAATTAGTTTGATTATAATCTAAAACAAAAGTAGAAATATTATTAGGTAAATCTTTAAAAGAAGATATTAATATTTTTTCAAATTTAATACTTTTTTCAGTTGAGGTTTTATTTATGTTTCTTTTTTTTGAATTAGGTTTTAATTTTTTTAATAAAGAATAAAATTCTTCTTTAGTATAAAAAGAAGATAATTCATTAAAATCATATCCAGAATATTCTAAATCATCTAAAGTGAATGGTAATGGAACATCAGTGTCAATAGTGGCTATATGTTTACAAAATTTACCTAAATCTTGATTATCAAGGATTTTTTGAGCAAGTTTACTTTTTTCATTTTTCATTGCTTCAATTATTCCTTCTAAAGAAGAATATTGTTGTAATAATTTAATTGCAGTTTTTTCTCCTACTCCAGGTATACCTTTAATATTATCACTTGGATCACCCATTAATCCTTTATAATCTCTTATTTGATCTGGAGTAAGTCCCATATCATTAAATAAAGATTCTTTATTCATGATTTTTATTTCTTTAATACCTTTTGTAATCATATAAATAGAAATATTATCATTAATTAATTGAAGGTAATCTTTATCAGAAGTATATACATCTACTTCTAAATTAGCGATTGAACCAATTTTAGCAACTGTTCCTGCTAAATCATCTCCTTCATAACCTTCTAATTCATAATAAAATACTCCCATTGCTTTTAATAATTCTCTAGCAACAGGTAATTGTAATTTTAAATCTTCATCGATTGGTTTTCTTTGAGCTTTATATGTTTCCATTTCTTTATGACGAAAAGTTTTTTTGCCTGTATCAAAAGAAACAAATAACAAATCTCCATCTTTTAAAGTAGAGATTATTTTATTCATCATATTAGTAAATCCAAAAATTGCATTTGTAGGAAAACCATCTTTTCTACGCATGATTGTTCCTGTAAATGAAGTGGCATAATACGCTCTAAAAAGAAGAGAATTTCCATCTACAATAACTAATTTTTTCATTTATCTTCCTCCAAATTTGTAATTTTTTCACTTATAAATGATAATTCGTTTTCGTTTTTAAATCTACCATAAATAAGTATTGCTTTATCTTTTATTAATAAATTTTGATATTCATTATAAGTTCTTGGGAAAACCACTACTTCAATAGAGCTTGTATCATCTTGAACTTGTAAAATAGCCATATTTTGCTTTTTCTTTGTTTTAATTATTCTAATATCTTTAATAATTACTGCAATATTAAGATAAGAAAAATTATTTATTTGTTCTATAAGTGGTTTAATTTTTAATTTATTAATGGTGTTTTTATAATTAATTAATAATGATCCAGATAATAATATATTTAAAGAATTATATTCATTTTCATATTTGATTTTTAAATCTTCTTCATGTTTATCAACTATTGGTAAGAATTCTTTTAATTCATCATTATTCATGTTTAAATTAGATATATTTTTATAAAATGAAAGATAAGTTTTATATTTTTCTTTTATATATTCTCTATTAGAGTCAAATTCATCAAAACAACCAGCATTAATTAAATTGTTTGTTATATCTATAGAGAAATTGCTATTTAAAGCTAATTTAATATAATCATTAAATGAAGATATTTTGTTATTTTGTAAGATATTTATTATTTGTTTATTTATACCTTTAATATTAGTAAAAGGAATATATAAATATTGATTTTTAAAAATATATTCTTGTTTAGAAATAGTAATTGAAGGTAAATGTAATTTTAAATTAAAATATCTTAATTCATTTTGTATTTCATAAATCTTAGGATCATTTAAAGAAATTTTATTTAAACATGCTAAATAGAAACAACTTGGATAATTTGCTTTTATATAACTAAGATAATAAGTGATAACACTATAACAAACTGTATGAGATTTATTGTATCCATAATTAGCAAATTTATAAATTGAATTATAAATATTATTAGCTTCATCTTCACTTAATTTATTATTTAAACAACCTTGTATAAAATCTTCTTTTAATGAATTTAAAATAGAAGAATCTTTTTTAGATATAGCTCTTCTAAATAAATCTGCTTTTCCTAATGAAAATGAAGCACAAGTTTTAACTATTTCCATAATTTGTTCTTGATAAATTATTACTCCATAAGTTGGTTTTAAAATAGGTTCAAGTAAAGGGTGAATATAATTAATTTTTAAATGTTTGTTTTTATTATTCGCATAAATAGGAATATTATCCATTGGACCAGGTCGATATAAAGCAAGTAAAGCAACTAAATCATCAAAATTATTAATGATAACTTCTTTTAAAGCTTTAGTAATACCTTGTGAATCTAATTGGAATATATTAGATGTAAAACCTAAATTTAAAATATCAAAAGTTTTTTTATCATTAAAAGAAATTTTTTTAATATCAAATGAAGGGTCATAATAAGTATGAATATAATTAATCATATTTTCTATCAATGTTAAATTAGATAAACTTAAAATATCCATTTTTAAGAACCCTAATTCTTCAAGTAGAGGCGCTTCAAAATGAGTAATATTTAAATTATTATTATTTTTGTGAATAGGAATTACTTTTTCTAAATCTTCATCATTAATGATAATTCCAGCAGCATGTATTCCACTTTGTCGAGGTAAATCTTCAATTTTTTTAGCTAATTTAATGATTTCTAAAAAATAATCATCTTTCATTAATAAACGGAAATCTTCATTATATTTATATGCATCTTTAAATGAATCATATTTATTAATAGCTTTAGACAATGTATTAATATCATTATTATTATATGAAAATACTCTTCCAATATCTCTTAATGCTTGTTTAGCTTTCATGGTTTGAAAAGTAATAATTAAAGATGTTTTATTTTGGCCATATTTTTGATTAATATAATTAATTATTTCATCTCTTCTATAGTCAGCAAAATCAATATCAATATCTGGCATAGATGTTCTTTCTGGATTTAAAAATCTTTCAAATAATAAATTATATTTAATAGAATCAATTTCAGTTATATTTAATAAATAAGAAACTAATGAACCTGCAGAAGAACCTCTACCAGGACCAACTGGAATTTTATTATCTTTAGCGTATTTTACATAATCTTCAACAATTAAAAAATAATCTAGATAACCCATTTTTTCGATTATATCTAATTCATAATTCATTCTTGATATATATAAATTATTATCTAAAGATAATTCTTTTAAGCGTTTTAAACATTTATTTTTAATGTTTTCTTTTTTATTTTCATTCAATGGATAAATTAATAATTTACCTCTTTTTTTATTGAAAGAGAAATCTTTTAATAAGTTTTGTATTTTAATACTATTTTCAATTTCCTCATTATAATATAAAGATAAAATTACATTTTTTGATAAGAAAAAATAAGGACCTTCTTCATTTTTATTTGTTAATTTTGTATCATTTTTAATTGCTTGTAAAATTGTTAAACCTATTGCATCTTGTTTATTAAGATATAAATGTTTATTAAAAGCAACTTTATTTATATTTTTTGTATTTTCTCTTAATAAATTTATTAAATAAATATCTTCTTTTTTATATATTTCAATTCCTAAATAAAAATAAGAAAAAATTGATTTAATTTTATTTATTTCTAATAATAAATTATCTAAATCATGCTCGATTAAAAAATCTTTAATAGGTTTATTAGATAATGTAGGTAATATGCATACTAAACCATCACTATAATTCGATAAATTTTCTAAATTAATTCCATTTGGATATGATGAAATAATATTAATTAAATTTTTATATCCTTGTTCATTAATAATATATAAACTTAATAAAACAGGAAATTGATTATTTAATAAATATATAATTGTGGAACCATATAATGGTTTAGATTTAAATTTATTTTTATATTTTTCAATATCAGAATATGCATGCATATTAACTAAATCACAAATTCCAAAATATGAATAATTATTTTTATCACAAATTGAAAAAATATCTTCTATTTTTAAAGTAGAAGAAAGAAAAGTATATCCAGAATAAATGTTTAAAGGACAGTAATTCATATAAATATTATAATATAATATTTTATCTTTTGTATAAATTATTATTAAATTGGTTCAGAAATTATATTATATGCATTCAGATGAGAAAATATGTCGAAAAAATGTTATATTGTTGTTGAAAATGTTAAATTACTTCTTTATAATAAACTTTGTTGAAGACAAAAATATACACATTAAGGGGTGAATTTAATGCCAAAAACAGTCGTACGTGAAAATGAATCACTCGATGACGCACTTCGCAGATTTAAAAGACAAGTCAATAAAGCTGGAATTTTAACTGAAGCTCGTAAAAGAGAATTCTATTTAAAACCAGGCCTTCGTCGTAAGATGAAGTCAGAGATGGCTCGTAGAAAATCATATTAAAAATTTTCAAATCACCGGAAGGTGATTTTTTTGTTGAAAAAAAGAAACATAATTAGTTAAATTAAGTTTCTTTCTGATAATTTTTTTGTTAAATAAAAATCAGAAGTGTCATCTTCTTTAAAACATCTAAGCCATTTAATTTTGACATCATAATATCTAAAATGACTAAATCATAATTATTAACATAAAAAAAAGATAAAGCTTCTAATCCATCATAACAAGCATCAATAGAAAAATTATTATATTTTAAAATAGTAACTAAAGCACTAGATAAAGATCTTTCATCTTCGGTTAATAAAATTCTCATGCTAATCACCTCATAAAAACAATAACTTATAAACTTTAAATATAACTAAAACATAATGACAAAAAACAAACAAATCAACATAACTTATTATATAAACTAATAAAAATTGTAAAAAATTAGTAAAAACTATAAACAATGTTGTAATTTTTTATATAAATAATTATTATTTAGATGTAAAAGGAAGGAAAATAAGTGTTTTTAACTGCAAATAATACTAAATTATTGTAAGTTAAAACACATATTCTTACACGTTTACAGAAAAAGTTTTTTCTGCTAATGAGCAAAAAAATTTAAATAATATTAATTGGACGCTTTCAGGTGATGGGGGATATTGGAATTATGATAGCAAAAAAGGTCAACATTTAGGAAGTAAAAATAATCCATATAAATCATTAATATTATCAACAAATGATTTAAATGGCAAAAATATTGTTTCTGTAAAAATAAATACTTGTGGTGGTTCAAGCATCAAAGCTTCATTTAATTTAAAAATCAATGATAATGTTATTGATGTTTCAAAAACATTATCAGCATCTGCAACCGATTTTTCTTTTAATAATATAAATGTTCTATGTTCGACTGGTATTTCATTTGAATATACTCAAACATCAACAAAAGCAATTTATATTAAATCTATTGAAATAGTTTATTCTTCAAGTGATACACCTGTAACAAATTATTTTATTAAGTATGAAAATACAGATTTAACAAATGGATGCTTTGTATCATCAGTTATTAAAGGTAGTGATTTACCTACACCAGATGATACATTAGAAAAAACATTTAATGGATGGTATTTAGATGCTGAATTAACTAATAAAATTGAAGAGACAACAGAAATCACTTTGGATGAAACTAATATTATTTCTATATATGCTGCATGGAAAGATATTGAATATGAAGTTACAAATATTTCAGAAGTTATATCAAAAGCAAATGGGACATTTGTAATTGAAGGCGAAATTGTTGGTAAAAAAAATGATAAGACTGTATTTATTCAAGACGCAACAGGTGGAATCATGCTTTATGATACATCTAATGTCTTAGCATCTTTGAAATTAGGAGATAATGCAAAATTAAAAGGAACATATACTTTATTTAATAAATGTCATGAATTAACTTCTATATCAATTATTTCAACTAGCAGTGATGGGAAAATTGACACATCACCTATCACTAGTAATGAAGATGTATCAAATGATAATTTAGGAAAATATGTAAAGCTTAGAAATTTAAAAATAAAATCTACTTGGACTGGCTCTACAAGACTCGGTTATACTGCGAATATATATAACAATAATTTTGTTTTATATTATTCAAATAAAGATTATAGCAAAAACGTTGATTTAGTTACTAAAGATAGTTATGTTAATGTAGAAGGTTGTATAACAATTTATGATTCAACACTAGAGGTTTTAGTTACAAATGTAGAAAAAGCAAATACATTTACAATCACATATAATACATTAGGTGGAACATCAGTAACATCACAAACTGTAGGGGAAGGTGAAAAATTTACTAAACCAACTGATCCTACAAAAGCAAGCACAGAATATGAAGAATATCAATTTGGTGGTTGGTATTTAGATGAGAATTGTTCGGATGGCAAAGAGTTTAATTTTGATAACAATATTACAAGTAACATTACTGTTTATGCAAAATGGAATGTTACAAAAAAATCAGTTTCAACAAAATTTACAAGTGTTAAAACTCAAGCAAATTTGGGCTTTGATTATACCGAAACAATTACAAGAAAAGAAGATGTATTATCAAACACATTTGTTCCTAATAATATTGCTGCTCCATTTTCTGCAAATGGTTGTTCATTTTTAAATGGATTAGGTGTATTATCAAGCACAACTTCCTATATTGAATTTGAAGTAGATGATGAACTAATTGGTGCTTCAGAAATTCATTTCTGTGGTGCATCAAACAACAATGGAAAGATAAAATTTGTTTCTTATGATAAAAATAGACAAGTAATAGAAACATCAACAGAATATACATTAACAACAAGTTACCCTGAAATTGTTTCTGAATTAAAAAAATATGAAAATGTAAAATATATTAGATTAGAAGTTAGTGAATTATTAGAAAATGATGTTATAAATATTTCCGCATATCAATTATATACTTGTGCATCTAAAGTTGAAACAGCATATACTGATTTTAGAAATATAACAATGCAATTTAGATACGAATTTGATACTTCAAAATTTGATGATATCAGTAGTATTGGTATTGCTCTTACAAAAGATACAGAATTTAACTTCAAACAACAAGGCTTAGAATCATTACCAGAAAATATTAAACTTTATGAAACTAAAAAAGATAATGGAATAGATTATAATACTTCGTTAACAATCGGTGTTAAAAATATTCCAACATCAGCTTATGATACATCTTTAGTTGCAGTAGCTTATGTTAAAACAACAGAAGGAAAATATTATTTTGCTGAAAAGAGTACTTATAGTGTAAGTGACATGGTCTTAACATATTTAGAAACATTAGATAAAACAACAGAAATGTATAAAATATTAGAAGCATTCTTTGCAACACTTTAGGAGAATATAAAACATGAAAAAAGAATATGAAAATCCACAATTAGAATTAGACACAATATTATTTGATGATGTTGTATGTGCTTCTGGAGCGTTTAATCCAGGCGGATATACAAATGATATAGAAGTTAATTGGGATAATATTTAATATCAAATAACTAAGAATTAAAGATAACAAAAAGGAGATTGCTTTAGGTAATAACCTATTACAATCTCTTTTTTACATGTAATGTAATTTAATTGTTTAATTAGAATGTCCAAGTTGTTTCATCATTTGTAACCCAACCGTTACCAAATGTTTCATCTGTTCCTGAAGAACAAATGACATCATCCATTGTAATATTATCTAATTCAACTAATGGTTTTATATAATTCTTTTTATTCATTTGTTATTTCCTCCAAATTTATTTAGAAGCTAATTCTAATAAATATTCGTTAAATGCTTTAACTACATTTCTTGTTTCAGTATCTAATTCTTCCATGCTTTCGTATGTATCTAACATATCTTCAATTGATAAAACTTTAACATTTTCAGAAAAATAATATTTACCATTTGTCTTTACATAAGCACATGCTCTAAATTTTGTACCTGTTGCTGTCAAATTTATTTCTGGAATATTAATACCAACTGTATATGTTGCTAATTTGTCTTTATTAACAAAAGTATGACTATGTGAGCCTTCGTTTAATACTGAATCAAATGTATATTCATTATCATCATATTCACCAGTTGTAGCAAAATCAAATTTTGCATCATCAGTAACATAAATACCTACTTCTTCAACATCTTTAGCATTTGATACATCAAAAGTATACTGATATTGAAGTTGTAATGAATTAAAGTTAGAATATTTAGCTACTTCAATTGTTTCTTCTTTACTGTTTCCATCGTTGATAAGTAGATTTTGTATTCTTATATGACCACTTCCAGTAACTTTAACGACAATTTCATTGGTGTTTATATCAATTATTTCTTTTAATGATGCGCTATCTTCTTTTATTGTACCACAATTAGTTAAAATTTTTGCCGTGCTTTTACTTGAATCAAGTTCCATTTTTATAGAACTAATATTTGATTCACTAGTAATTGTAATTGTATTATCAGCATATGCTCTAATTGCTGTTCCTTTTGTATAATATTTAGGAGCGTTATTTTTATTAGTTCCTTGAGAAAAATCTACATTAAAATTATCATCATTGAATTTTGTTACTTCTTGCGAATCTTCTAATTCCATATTTGCAAAATCAAATTGGCCAAACTTATTATCGTTTTTAACTATTTCTGTTGATTTTGTATAATTAAATTTTAAATTTGATTTCAATTCAACATCTTTAAAAGTTTCATTGATAGGTTTTGCAGTAGCAATCCAATTAGCATATAAAGTTATATCTTGAGGGTTACTATCAAATTTATATTCTTCACCTTCACCATTTGGTTTTGTGAACCAACCTCCAAATTTATATGTATATAATGAATCAGCATCTTTTTCTGGATCTTCTGGTCTAGTAAATTTTTCTTCTTCACCTACTATTTGAGTTGTGTTTGCATTACCATTATCATATATAAAAGTTGCAGTATATGTTTTTGCTTCAGCAATTGATGTTAATGTTATTTGAGTTTTATTATTATAAATATAAACAATTCCTTCAATATTTACATACTTATCTTTAACATACAAAGTAGATAAATTGTCACCACCATTAACATAAGATTTATAAGAATAAAATAATCCTATTTCATTATTATATATAGTAGCATTGTTACCTGATACTGTTTTAATTTTAATATTTTTTAATGAAACATATTTTGCGTATTCATTTGCAGAAATTAAATTAATGTTTGTAATATTTTCAATTATTACATCATTTTCACTATTTTCTACTTCTAAAAGATTTACTAATTGTAAATTTCCATTATTTGTATCTAATTTACCAGTAATAGAAATAGTAGAACCTATTTCTACTTTATCTAAAATTGATGATGTATCATATAAAACTATTGCACCAGTTGTATCTTGAATGGTGTATGATTTATTAGCATAATTAGATGTTAATTTTCCTGTAATACGATAATATGAATCAGCAATTGTACAAGAAGATATTGATGAAACATCTAAGTTATCCCATTTTGCATAAATTGTTGTAGTATCATTTACAACTAATGGGAATGTTATTTCATTATTGTAAGTACTTGAATCATACCAGCCACCGAATTTATAACCATCTTTAGTTGGATCTACAGGTTTATCTATTGATGTTCCTTTATTAATTGTTTGTGAAGGAATAGATGTATTTTCATACCTAACTTGACACTCGTTTTCTGCTGTTTCTCTATCTTTATACGTTATTTTCAATGATTTTAGATAACACGCACCAGTTACTGTTGATCCATCAAAGTAAAAATAATTATAATTTTTACTTTGATCAACAATAATATTATGTGATGTAACATTGCTTGATTGTTTTCCTAAAGATGTAGAACTTTTAGAAGCAACTCCATTATTTGAAACATAAATTGTTGGTGAATTTTTTCCTGTTGCTGTCCATTCTAATGATATATTTGTTATAACACCATTTAATTCAGTTGTATTTTTTATATATGTTCCTTTGCCATTATTCATTTGAATTCCATTAGAATTTTTATAAACACCATATGCTTCAATTGAAATTCCTGAATAGTCATGGACATATTTTTTTGTATAACTAGTAGTAATTTCAGTAAAAGAACTTATATCAATTGTTAATACTTTTTCTTCTGCCCTAACCACAGTCGCATTCTCTTGTTGAGTACTCAATGATAATGCCACAGATGGGACACCTAATAACAAAGCACCAACCAATAAGATTTTTGTTTTTTTCATTTTCTTCTCTAAATAATTTAGTATTATTATAAATTGTTTCTATAATTGTATTTTTGTAAGACTTGTTTTTTTCTATTAGATGATATTTCTAGGTATATTTGGGTTGTGGATATAGAGGAGTGGCCTAATATTTCTTGTACTGAACGAAGGTCTGCACCATTGGTTAATAAGTTTGTTGCGAATGTATGTCTTAAGTAATGTGGAGTAGCTTTTATATTAATGTTTGATAATGTTTTGTATTTTCTAAAGATATTTTCTATGCTATGGATTGATAATGGGTTTCCATATTTATTGATAAAGATATTATTGCATTTTGGTGATGATGTTTTTCTTATTGTTAACCAATTTTTTAAGGATGATAATACGTATTTGTTTAATATAAATAGTTGTCTTTCTTTTCTTCCTTTTCCATGGATTATAATTGTTTTTTCTTGTAATGAGATATCGTTTAGAGTTATTGATGAAGCTTCTTGGATTCTTATTCCTGTAGATATTAATATTTCTAATAATGATATGTTTCTTATTGTTTCAAATTTTTTGTATGGTGTAATTGATGAATTTAGTTCATCGTATACTGTTTCTAATAATTTTTTTACTTCGTTTTTTTGTAATGTTTTTGGTAATTTTTTTTCTTGTTTGAATTTGAATTTTAGTTTTGTAAATGGGTTAGTATTTATTAATGAGTTATCTTCTAAGAAATTAAAATATATTTTTAGTGAGATTATTTTTCTTTTAATTGATCGATCTTTTAGTTTTTTTTCATCAAATAAATAATTGATATAATTTAATATATCAATTTGCTCAATTTTATCTTTATTGATGTAATTTAAAAAATTAGTGATATCACTAGAGTATGCTTTTAATGTTTGTTCTTGTAAGTTTTTAGTTATTTTTAGTTGTGTTATTAATTGATTTATATAATTCATTGTTTTTACCTCTAATTAATTATGAGGTTGTTATGAATTATTCTTCTATTAAATTAATATATTTGTCTTCTATTATTTTAGTGGATGATATTAAGTTAATTAGTGTTTGTTTATTTTTAGTAATTATTATAAACATTAGTTCTATTAATGGAATTGTAATAAATGATAATGTATTTAAGATTACATAAGGAATAATTATGTTCAATATTAATATTAATAAAAATCTAATTGAAATTTTTATATTAGATGTAATTTGATTGTTTTTAGAGTTACATATAGTAGTTTTAGTTATGTAATTTCCAATTGTTTTTTTATTTATTAGAGGAATTATGAATTGAAAAATAATTAAAAGTATTAAGACTGTTAATAAAGTAAATCCTATTTAAATCTTTATTTAGATAGGATTTTTATTTTGTAAAAATACATTAGAAAAATATATAATTTTATTTATATGAAAAATAATTTATTTATATTCTTTAAAAATATAATAAGAAAAACATTGTTTTTTGGTTAATTAAATAATTAAATGCAACAAAATAAGAAATAAAATGAAAAATAAAGAAAAACAAGCAAAAAAAAGCAATTTTATATAAAAAAAGTATAAA
>QWCN01002683.1_pt1 | contig 22694 bp, 18 predicted proteins | sample 1972711 | NCBI WGS metagenome assembly QWCN01 (sample SAMN09866707, study PRJNA288562) | Human gut metagenome isolate term1_stool, whole genome shotgun sequencing... | isolation source: gut | host: Homo sapiens | place: USA: California
GGTCTGCCTGCGGCAGGCGGTGCCGTACCGCCGGGTACTGCACCAGCACCACGGCCTTGCCGCTCAACGGCTCCTGCAGGGCAAAGCCGGTGTCGTGGAAGGCCTGTACCGGCAGCTGCACCCCGGCCACCTCCAGCGTGGCGGGCACGCTGGGCGCGCCGCTGCGGCCAAAGCAGTACAGCAGGGCCCGCAGTACGGCATACACCCCCGCACAGCTGGCCAGCAGCCGCCCCGGTGACAGCGGCAGGCTGACGCTCAGGTTGCGGCTCTGCACGCCGGGCAGCACCACCGCTCCGCACAAAAGCAGGTTGAGCAGTGCATACCACGCACACAACCGGGCAAAACGCCCCCGCCCGGGCAGGCCGTAGGCGGCGGCCACCACCGCGCAACCTGTGAAAATTTTATAACCAACTGCCACGGCTCCCGGCAGCTCCGGGGCCAGCAGTACCAGTGCCGACACTGCCGCCAGCGCCGCCCCGGTGCACAGCCGCACCCCGGTGCACACGGTGGCGCACAGCAGACCGGCTGCGGTGAGAAACAGCGCAGCAAGGACAAAATTGGTCAGCAGAAGCTCGTCGAGGTAGATCACGCTTTTCAACGGCAGGCCCCCCTTGGTGCCAGTGTACCGCCCCGGGGCAAAAAAACCTGTCGGAACCGGAAAACCGCCTGCGGACTGTACAAAAGCAATACTTTTATAGACCTTGTTTCACATTTTTTACACTTTTTGCAAAAAGGTACTTGAACATTTCTGGAAAGTGTGGTATATTATTGCCATCCTAGTAAGGATTGGTGAGCACACGAAAGTGAGCTTGCAAAATATCTTTCTACATTTTGAAGGGAGTAATTCATTATGATGATGCCTGCAAACTTTTCCGCAATCTCTGAGAACGAGATGACCTACGTCAACGGTGGCGCTAGCCTGGCTGACATCCTGGCCCCCGAGCTGAAGGTCGAGAACTGGCAGAAGTTCAACCAGAACATGGTTACCATCATCGGTAACAGCTTCATGAGCAAGTACATCGGCAACACTGTCGGCGTTCTGTTCGGCGGCAGCTACCGTCCCGGTGCTCTGGGCAACGCTTGGTACACCGACGTCAAGGGTTCTTACAACGCTGGCTACGATGCTGGCTTCGGCAAGCATGGTGATGAGCAGACCGCTGGCGACAAGTTCCTGAATGGTGGCAACGGCGTTCTGAACGCTGGCCTGCGTATGGTCGGTTCCGCTGCTGCTATCTACAACCTGGCTACCGGCACCGTGAAGAACACTGTTAATGAGAATCCTCTGAGCTTCAAGGTCCTCGCCTAATCGGTACTTGTGACTGACTAGCTGGTTTGCCTGAGGGCAGACCAAAGAACAGGTTCTGAATGGGCCCGGAGACGAAAGTCTCCGGGCCCATTTTTGCGTGCAGCGCCCTCAGTCGCCTGCGGCGACAGCTCCCTCTAGGAGGGAGCCTTTTTTGTTGGTACGGGAAACTTGGCCGGGCTGCCAAAAGCCTCCCTCCGGGAGAAAGATTTCCCCCGGCCGGGGCCGCAGAATTGTTTTGACAATAGTCTGGGATGTGATACAATAAACTCATATCGTCCGGTTGGGACCGGACCAAAGGAGGAACAAAAAATGAGATCCTGGAACTACAAGCTGCTGTGCGGGGCGGTGTGCCTGGCACAGCTGGCCTGCCTGAGCCTGCCCGTATGGGCAGCACAAAATTCGGCGGCGTTCACCCGGCAGACCACCCTGCAGCAGCTGCGGGATGACCCGGCCATCAAGTCGTCTGGCTACTATACTTACTGCCGTGAGCTGAGCGGCCTTGGCAACGAATACTGGAAGAACAAAACGCTGGAACAGTACATGCGCCCGGAGCTGGTGGATGACAGCGTGGCGGCCATGAATCTGGTGGCGGAAAATACCCGCAATGGGGTACAGGTGACCTGGCAGGTGTACAGCCCGGAAGAGATCGCGGCAAACTCTTCACTGGGGTGTGTGCAGCTGTATTATTTCCCGGGCAAGGAGCCGGGCGGCAAGTACGCGCTGGTGGTGCCCGGCAATGGCAGCACCATGACCTCCGAGATGGAAGAGGGCGGCTCTGCGGCCTACCAGCTGCATGAACAGGGCTACACCGTGTTCGTGCTGCGGTACCGCACCTGGATCGACATGGGCGACAATGCGCCCATTCAGGATCTTGCCAATGCGGTAAAGTTTATCACGGCCCATGCCGGGCAGTTCGGTGTGCAGCCGGAAAATTATGCGCTGGTGGGCTATTCCTCTGGCGGACAGATCGCAGGAATCTTTGCAAACAAGGAACGGGGCTATGGCTCCTATCAGGTGGAAAGACCCGGTGCACTGTTGTTGGGTTACCCGGTGGTGGACCTGACAGTGATGAAGCCGCTTTACCACATTCTGTATGACATTGGCACCTGCGGCTGGCGTTACTACTGGGCAAACCTGTGTAATATGGTAGACGCAGACTATCCGCCTGTGTACTTCTGGTGGGGGAAAAACGATGTTGTGCTGAGCTCTGCCGAGATGCCTGGCCAGCACAGGGATTTTGACCGGACCTTGGAGCGAAACAACATTCCCCATCAGATGGTCGTTTATCAGAATGCCCCGCACAGCATCGGCACCGGCAACGGCACCGATGCAGAGGGCTGGATGACGGATGCGGTGGCTTTCTGGGAAGCACATACCACCGGCTGATTCAAAACGGAAAGGAATGGGTGAAATGTTCGGACATCTGCTGAAACGCGGTGCAGTCGTGCTGTGCCTTGCGGCCGTTCTGGCTCTGCCGGCCTATGCGGAAGGGCGCATCACCACCGATATGACCATGAAGGAGATCCGCTCCGACCCGGCCATTGCGGGCAGCGGGGTCTCCACCTATTGCAAAGGGGATGCGGACAGCCTTGCACTGCGCCGCCTGTATGAAAACAAGACCCTTCTGGACTATGTGGGTGAGACCACGGCACAGGACAGCGCCGACGGCCTGAACATCGTCATTGAGAACTACGAAGCCGGTAAGCAGGTGACCTGGCAGGTGTACAGCCCGGAAGAGGTCGCAGCCGACTCCTCGCTGGGCTGTGTGCAGCTGTTCTGGTTCCCCGGCACGAATGCCGATGGCAAATATGCGCTGGTAGTGGGCGGCAATGCGGCCATGAAAAGCGGCGACCTGAACGAGGGCATTGCTGTGGCAGCGAAGCTGAACAAGATGGGCTATAGCGTCTTTGTGCTGCGGTATCGCATTCTGTGGGGTATCAGCAACAACGGCCCCCTGCAGGATCTGGGCCGGGCGGTGCAGTTCATCACGAACCATGCACAGCAGTTCGGCGTGCAGCCGGAAAACTATGCCCTCGTGGGCTTTTCCTCCGGCGGGCAGCTGTGCGGGCTGTTCAGTTCGGATAAGCGCTATGGCTACAAGGCCTATGATGTGCCAAAGCCCGGTGCACTGCTGATGGGCTACCCCGTCAACGATTTTGCAGAGCTCAAGCCGGTCTATCATGTGCTTGCGGATCTGGCATCGTATGATTGGAGGTATTACTGGTCGGATATCTCAGGCGGCATCACACCGGATTTCCCGCCGACCTATTTCTGGTACGGCAAGAATGATGTTACCCTGAAGACTCTGGGATATCCGTTCCAGGGTCCGGCCGTCCGGAAGGCGTTGGAGGCAAACGGTGTGCCCTGTGAGGTGCATGTCTATGAAAATGCACCCCATGCCATCGGCACCGGCAATGGCACCGATGCGGAGGGCTGGATGACGGATGCGGTGGCTTTCTGGGAGCAGCACACTTCCTGAAATATCGGAATTTGAATTTATAAAAAAGGGGATGCTTTTATGCAAAACAAGATCTCTCGCCGCCAGTTTCTGCAGGTGACCGGTGCCTCGGCCGCTGCGCTGCTGCTGGCCGGCCTGCCGGTGGAGGCCTCTGCCGCATCGGGCCATCTGACCGTTACGCCGGATACCCTCGTCTCTGACCTGCGTGCCGATCCGACATTCGCCGCCAGCGGCGTGTGGACCTGGCAGAGTGCCGTGGACAGCCCGGACACCCCGGAAGCAGGTACCACGCTGTCGGACTATGTGGGCGCCAACATGGCACAGGACAGCGCCGACGCCCTGAACTATCTGGCCGATACCTATGAAGCCGGCACCCAGGTGACTTATAAAGTGTACTCCCCGGAGGAGATCGCCGCAGACGCCACCCGTGATGGCGTGGAACTGTATTACTGGCCGTCGGAAGTGCCCGGCAGCAAGTTTGTGGTGGTCATGTCCGGCAATGTGCTCAACAAGACTTCCAATATGTCCGAGGGCTATGCCACGGCATGGCGGCTGCACCAGATGGGCTACGCAGCCTTCGTGCTGCGCTACCGCGTGTTCCTCAAGGCAAAGGACAACGCCCCGGTGGCTGACCTTGGCAACGCTGTCCGGTTCATCACCACTCATGCAGGCCAGTTCAATGTGCAGCCGGAAAACTACGCCCTGCTGGGCTATTCCTCCGGCGGCCATCTGGCCGGTGTGTTCTCCGGCGACGAACTGGGCTACAAGCACTATGGGGTGCCCAAGCCCGGTGCTTTGCTGCTGGGCTATCCCATCAACAATTTCTTTGAGTATAAGCCGGTCTATCATGCTGCCATCGACCCCTTTGTGCTGGAGGGCCGGTACTATGAACTGAACATCTCTGACTGTGTCACCGACGATTACCCGCCGGTGTATCACTGGTACGGCGAGAACGATTATGTGTTCCCGCTGCTGTGCTACCCGGCTCAGCGCCCGGCGCTGAGCCGCGCACTGGAAAAGCACCATGTGCCCTGCAAAGAGGTGATGTTCCCCAATGCGACCCACGGCGTGGGTACCGGCGCAGGCACCGATGCCGACGGCTGGATGCTGGACGCTGCGAACTTCTGGGAGACCCAGATCAACGGCTGAATCTGAACAAAAGAGGAGCGGAATGCAATGAAGAACCTGAATGCCTGTCTGGCAAGCCTGAACCTCGGCCTGCCGGACGATGTGCGCCGCCTGAAAGAGGCGGGCTATTATACCGAGGCCATTGCCTGCATTGACACCTACCTGGCGGAGGACTGGACAAAGACCCAGAACCAGCCGGTGCAGCCTGCCGGCCCTCTGCCGGAAAACCCCACACCCCGCGGGGTGGATGCCATGCGGGATGCTCTGCTGGCCCAGCGGGAGATCCTGCGCCGCCTGCCGCTGGAGTACACGGTGTCCGAAGCACAGGCACTGGAAATGCTGCAAAGCCTTGTGCGGGACTTTACCCCGGAGGAATTCCGGGCACTGGACCGCGCCGGGGCCATGGACTGGCGGTTCGTGGAAGGAGAGAAGCGGTACATCCGCTCCTTTGCCGAGACCCTGCTGGCTACCCACCCGGATCTGGCAGCCCGTCAGCTGGATCCGCCTTTGCAGTACCCCAGCTGGGAGCGGTATGAGCCGGAGCACGAGCAGATGGTGCGCACCGGCGCAGTCAGCGCGGACATCACGCTGGAAACCAGCATCGGCATGAGCGACGAGGCCTTTGCCGCTGCCCTTGCGGCTGCAAAGCAGCAGGGCCGCAGCACCGTGCACGTCCGGGTGTGGCTGCCGCTCCCGGCGGCCTGCCCGGCACAGAGCAATATCACGCTGGATTCCTTCACCGAGCCGCCCACCTGCATTGCCCCGGAAGATGCTGCCCAGCGCACGGCGTACTGGGAGGCTGACCTTGCCGAGAACCGGCCCTTTGGCGCGGTGTACAGTTACCGTACCACGGCCCGCTATGCCGACCCGCTGCACATGCAGGCGGACCCCGTGCAGCCGGATTTTGACACGCAGGAGGAGCTGCCACATCTGGAGTTCACGCCCTATCTGCGGGCACTGGCGGCCCAGCTCACCCAGGGCATTACCGACCCGGTGCAGAAGGCAAAGCGCATTTACGACTATGTGACCCTCAACACCCACTACCACTACCAGCCGCCCTACTTCGTGCAGGAGAACATCACCGACGGCTGTGCCCACAACCGCCGGGGTGACTGCGGCATCATGGCCTCTACCTTCATCGTGCTGTGCCGTCTGGCCGGCATCCCGGCCCAGTGGCAGAGCGGCCTTGTGGTGCGGCGGGAGATGGTGGGCTGCCACGACTGGGCCGCTTTCTACATCGCACCCCAGGGCTGGATGTATGCCGACTGCTCGGCAGGTGCCTCCATGGCCCGTGCCGGGAACGAGAAGATGCGCCTGCACTACTTCGGCAATCTGGACACCGGGCGCATGGTGGCCAACCGTGCCCTCTGCGCACCCTTTGACCCGCCCATGTGCTCCTTCCGCGCCGACCCCTGTGACAATCAGGTGGGCGAGGTGGAAGCCGACGGTGTGGGCCTGTACGGCGAGCAGCTGCAGTGGAGCCAGACGCTGCGCCGCTACGAGACACTGTAAAAAGCAAAAGGTCCGGGCTTTGCATCTGCACGGCCCGGATCTTGGATTTTATAAGGAGATACCCTATGGAATTTCTTGCATTACTCTACACCGTTCTGCTGGTGGCAATCTGCCTGCTGCAGGCACTGCTGCTGTACCGCTCCGGCAAACCGGCACCCCGGCAGGACGACGAAGCCCTCAAAGAGTGGGTGCGTCAGCAGCTGGACGCCCAGTCGAAGCTCTTTGCCCAGAAGCAGGCCGAGCTGGCCCGGCAGAACTACGACGCCATGCGCGGCATCAGCGAAACGCTGCAGACCGCCGTGCAGGGTATGAGCAGCACCCTGAATGCCGGGCAGGCCGCGCAGCAGCAGACCATGGAACAGCGCCTGCAGGGGCTGGAAGCTTCCAACGCCCGCAAGCTGGAAGAAATGCGCAAAACGCTGGCCGAAAGCATGGCCGCCCTGCAGGCACAGAATGCCCAGAAGCTGGACGAGATCCGCTGCACGGTGGACGAGCAGCTGCAGGATGCCCTGCAGAAGCGGGTGACCGAGAGCTTCAAGGCGGTCAATGCCCAGCTGGAACAGGTGTACAAGGGCCTGGGTGAGATGCAGAGCCTTGCCGCCGATGTGGGCGGCCTGAAACAGGTGCTGTCGGGCGTCAAGACCCGCGGCATCCTGGGCGAGATCCAGCTGGGAGCTATTCTGGAAGAAATTCTGGCCCCAGAGCAGTACGACACCAATGTGGCCACCATCCCCGGCAGCACCCAGCGGGTGGAGTACGCTATCAAAATGCCGGGTGCCGACGGCGGCAGTGTCTGGCTGCCGATCGACTCCAAGTTCCCCGGTGATACTTACGCCCACCTGCAGGATGCGCAGGCATCCGGCGATGCGCAGACTGTGGAAAACGCCCGCCATGCACTGGAACTGGTGCTGCGCAGCGAGGCCAAGGACATCCGCGAAAAGTATGTGGAGCCACCGTATACCACAGCCTTCGGCATCCTGTTTCTGCCCTTCGAGGGCCTGTACGCCGAAGTGGTGAATGCGGGCCTGCTGGAGGTGCTGCAGCGGGACTATCAGGTGAACGTGGCCGGCCCCAGCACCATGGCGGCCCTGCTCAACAGCCTGCAGATGGGCTTCAAGACCCTTGCCATCCAGAAGCGTTCGGGCGAGGTGTGGCAGCTGCTGGGTGCCGTCAAGACTGAGTTCGACAAGTTCGGGCAGGGGCTTTCCAAGCTGCAGCAGCGTTTGCGCCAGACCGACGAAGAGCTGGATAATCTCATCGGCGTGCGCAGCCGTGCCATCAGCCGCAAATTGCGGGCCGTACAGACGATGGATGACGCCAGCGCTGCGGCCCTGCTGGAGCTGGACACCGAGCCGGGCCGCCCCGTGTCTGCCCGCCTGCCGGAAAGCAGGGGCGATGAATAACGGTTGTGGTCAGGGGTCCGGGAGGGAAAAGCCGCAGATTCCTCTTGCTAAATTTCTGACGATGTGCTATACTAGGAATTGTTCTTAAGAAGAATCGGCCGCTTTCTGCGGCACAGCATAAAAATAAAGGAGCATGGGATTTATGAGCGTACAGAAGATCAGCAATACCATTCTGGGCGTGGGGGTGGACGATACCACCATCGACCTGTTTGAAAGTCAGTACCCGGTGCCTACCGGTGTCAGCTACAACTCCTATGTCATTCTGGATGAAAAGGTCGCCATTCTGGATACGGTGGACAACCGTGCCACGGATGCCTGGCTGGCTAACCTCACCGAAGCGCTGGGCGACCGCATGCCGGAATATCTGGTGGTCTCCCACATGGAGCCGGACCATGGTGCCAACATTGCCCGCCTGGCCGCTAAGTACCCGGACATGAAGGTGGTGGGCAACGCCAAGACCTTTATGTATATGGAGCAGTTCTTCGGCCCGGATGCCGTGGCCAAGGAGCGCCGTGTGGTGGTGAAGGACGGCGAGAGCTTGTCTCTGGGGAGCCACACCCTCACCTTTGTGTTTGCACCCATGGTGCACTGGCCGGAGGTCATGGTCAGCTATGAGAGCAGCGAAAAGGTGCTGTTCTCCGCCGACGGTTTCGGCCGCTTCGGGGCGGTGGCAAAGTTTGACGAAAAGGCCGACTGGGCCAGCGAAGCCCGCCGGTATTACCTGAACATCGTGGGCAAGTACGGCCCGCAGGTGCAGGCACTGCTCAAAAAGGCAGCCGCACTGGATATTGCGACCATCTGCCCGCTGCACGGCCCGGTGCTCACCGGGGACCTGGGCAAGTATCTGGCCTATTATGATACCTGGTCCAGCTACAAGCCGGAGGAGCCGGAAAAGATCCTTGTGGCCAGTGCTTCCATCCACGGCCATACCCGCGCCGCGGCCCACACCATGGCCGAAAAGCTGCGTGCCAAGGGCGCAAAGGTGGTGGAGATGGACCTGACCCGCACCGATGTGTCCTACGCCGTCACCGAGGCATTCCGCTGCGGAAAGATCGTTCTGGCCTGCGCCACCTATGACGGCTTCCTCTTCCCACCGATGGAGTCCCTGTTGACCCACCTCAAGACCAAGGCGTTCCAGAACCGTACCGTCGGCCTGATGGAGAACGGCACCTGGGCCCCCATGGCTGCCAAACTCATGCGCGCCGAGCTGGAAGGCATGAAGAACATCACGATCTGCGAGAACGTGGTCACCATCCGCTCTGCTGCCAATGCTGCCGCGGAAGCCCAGATGGACGCTCTGGCCGACGAGATCGTGGCAAAATAAGCCCCAAAAGCGCGTAAAATCAGAAAAGACAAGCTGCCCGCATACCGGATGTGACAAGATCACACGGTATGCGGGCAGCTTTTTATCGGGGTGCAGGACTGCAGCGAGAGGACGGGAATGCTCTGTCATTCTTGCGTGGAAACCTGAACTACGACGGAAATTTCGGTCGGATGGTACGGCCCGGCATATTACGGGAGATCTGCTGAAATACATTTTAGCTGTCGGAAACGATAAATCCGTGTTCGCGGATCATCTGTGCCAGCACCGCAGCAATGTCACCGTCAAAAAGCAGTGACTGCTTGGCAATCTCATTCGGGCAGACGGCCTCGCCCTTGTTGATGCAGACGTAGGTGGCATTGGGGTTCCTGGCGGTCATCCGCCAGAAGGGATATTTGATGATGACCGGGGTGTTGCCGCCGACGCCAAGTTCTAAGAACAAGATCTTCTGCCCCTCGTGGCGGCGGAGAAATTCGCTGTACCGCTCGGCGGCGGCGTGCCAGCCGGCATCCTCTACAAAGCTGTCGTCACAGCGCAGGTTCATCGTGAGCAGCTTGCCGCAGTGCGGGCAGTGTGGGACAAGCTCGGCGCGCAGGTATTCGTCCTGCACCTGCAAAAACTCCGGGCTGGCATCCCGGGGCGGGCGCACATTGAGCAGTGCGCGCAGCAGCTGCTTCTGCCCGGCGGCATCGTCCGGGACGGCCAGCTGCCGGTATTCGGGGGCTTCTGCCAGCAGGCTGCTGAGCAAAAAACGGCGGCGTTCGGTCTGGGTCATAGAAAGACCTCCTTTGCGGTACCAAACGGCAAAACGTCCTGAAAACAGCGTTTCCAAGGCGATCTGCACGAAACGGGAATCAGAACTCGTAGGGAGGGTTGCCGGAGAAGTCGGCAATGGCACCGTGAGCATCCTCCAGGATTATTGCATTGGGTGTGCGGGGCATCTCGGCGTGCCCCGGCTGACGAGGCCATGATACACCCCTTTTTGCCCGGCGTAAAGTACGCACAAAGCGGTAACCTGGTTACCGGCGGGTGACTTTTGACCGGTTGCGATTCGGAAACTTTTGCGGTGAACCGCCGATTTCTCGCAATTTGGACTGCAAAAAAATTTTTTGAGCCGGATGTGCGGGGTGCCCGGCCCCTGCTTGACAAGCACCGCGTCTGTGCCGTAAAATAGAAAAAACGGCCCGCGAGGGGCCGGAGCCTGCAGCCCATCATGGATGCCATGCGGGTGTGGGGCGAACAGTACAAACAACAGAATGCGTGACTGCGCGCCGGGCAGCTGCCGTACCTGCGGCAGCACCCGGCATTTTTTGCAAAAAGGAGAAATTGCACCATGGAGCGGATCTTACTGCTGGAGGATGACAAAAGTCTGGTCACCGGGCTGACCCTTGCACTGGGCCGGGCGGGTTATGCGCTGGACACGGCCCGTACCCTGGCCGAGGCCGGGCATCTGTGGCAGGCGGGCCGCTACGACCTGCTGATGCTGGACGTGACCCTGCCGGACGGCACCGGCTTCGACTTCTGCCGGGAGGTGCGCCGCACTTCCGGGGTGCCCATCCTGTTTCTGACCGCGTCGGATGAGAAAATGGACATCATCACCGGGCTGGACCTGGGTGGTGACGATTACATCACCAAGCCCTTCAAGCTGGGGGTGCTGCTGAGTCGGGTGCACGCACTGCTGCGCCGGGCCGGAGGGTTCGGGGCACAGCAGGCCACCGAGCTGTGCTCCGGCGGCATCCGGGTGGACCTGCTGGCCGGCCGGGCCGAAAAGAACGGCGTTCCGCTGGAACTCACGGCAGCGGAGTACAAGCTGCTGTGCCTGTTTCTGCGCAGCCCGGGGCAGGTGCTGACCAAAGAGACCATTCTGAACGCCCTGTGGGATTGCGAGGGCAATTATGTAGATACCAACACCCTCACGGTGTACATCCGGCGGCTGCGGCTCAAGGTGGAGGATGACCCCGGCAGCCCGCAGCGGCTGGTCACGGTGCGGGGCATGGGCTACCGCTGGAACGGGGATGTGTGAGATGAAATTTCTGGTGGAGGACGATGTCCGGCAGCTGTTTGCCCGGTTGTGCACCGGGCTGGCTGCGGCCCTGCTGGCGGCAGAATGCGCATCGTGGGCACTGTGCCCGGCACTGTGCCTGCCGCTGCTGGGGCTGTTTGTCCTTCTGGCGGCCGGGGTGCTGGGCAGTGCCGCTGCTTATTTTGCCCGACGGCAGAAACGGCTGGAGGAAGCGGCTGCGCAGGTGCGTGCCCTGCTGGACGGGGACGCCACTGCCCGGCTGGACAGCGGCCGTGAAGGGCAGTTGTACCGGCTGTTCCATGAAGTGAATGAGATGGCGGCAGTGCTCAACGCCCATGCCGACCGGGAACAGCGGGAAAAGCAGTTTTTGAAGAACACCATGGCCGATATCTCTCACCAGCTCAAGACGCCGCTGGCCGCTTTGAACATCTACAACGGTCTGCTGCAGGCCGGAACGGATGACGCAGAAAATGTGCGGGAGCTGGCCGAACTTTCCGAACAGGAGCTGGACCGGATGGAACAGCTGGTGCAAAGTCTGCTCAAGCTCACCCGGCTGGATGCGGGGACTGTACAGCTGGAAAAAACGGAACAAGATCTGCAAGGTCTGCTGGAGCAGACTGCCCGGCCCTTTGCCTGCCGCGCCCGGCAGGAGCAAAAGCAGCTGGCCGTCGCGGCAGAGCAGGGGGTGTGCCTGTGCTGTGACCGGGTGTGGATGCGCGAGGCCGTGGGCAACCTGATCAAGAATGCGCTGGACCACACCCGCGCCGGGGACACCGTGACGGTGGAGGGCAGCCGCTTTGCCGACTTTGTGCGCATCCGGGTGGTGGACACCGGCACCGGCATCCACCCGGAGGACCTGCCCCATCTGTTCAAGCGATTCTACCGCAGCCGCTTTGCGCAGGACACGCCGGGCATCGGGCTGGGGCTGCCGCTGGCGAAATCCATTGTGGAGGTCCACGGCGGCACACTGGAAGTGGAAAGTGAGCTGGGCCGGGGCACCGCCTTCACCATCCTGCTGCGGAACAGGCCCGCTCCGGCGATCCCTACAAAATTGTAGTCTTGCAGTCACCGGGCTGTAGCAAACGGGTGGTATGCTGTGGACAGATCAAAACGAAAGAAGGTTTTTGTATGAATCTGTTGCAGGCACAGGCCCTTTGCAAGACCTACGGCACCGGCGAGACTGCCGTGCAGGCGCTGAAGGACGTGAGCTTCTCGGTGCCCAAGGGCGAATTTGTGGCCGTGGTGGGCGAGAGCGGTTCCGGCAAGAGCACTCTACTCAATCTGCTGGGCGGGCTGGACACCCCTACCTCCGGCAAGGTGCTGCTGGACGGGCGGGATCTGTTTGCCATGAAAGAGCGGGAGCGCACCATCTTCCGCCGCCGGAACATCGGCTTTGTGTTTCAGGCGTTCAACCTGATCCCAGAGCTGACCGTGGAGCAGAATATCCTGTTCCCGGTATTGCTGGACTACCAGAAGCCGGACACGGCGTATCTGGAAGAACTGCTGGATGTGCTGGACCTCCGCAAGCGGCGCAGTCACCTGCCCGGCCAGCTTTCCGGCGGGCAGCAGCAGCGCGTGGCCATCGGGCGGGCGCTCATCACCCGTCCGGCGCTGATTTTAGCCGATGAGCCGACCGGCAATCTGGACACCCGCAACAGCGGCGAGGTGATCGCCCTGCTGAAGGAGGCTTCCCGCAAATACGCCCAGACCATCGTCATGATCACCCACAGCCGCAGCATCGCCCAGACGGCAGACCGGGTGCTGCAGGTGTCGGACGGCGTGCTGACCGACTTCGGGAGGTGCGCGGAATGAAAAGCTATCTGAGCCTGATCCCCATTTCTGCCAGGGTGCGCAGGCGGCAGAACCGGCTGACCATCCTGTGCATCGTCACGGCAGTGTTCCTGGTCACGGCCATCTTCAGTGTGGCGGACATGATGCTGCGCACCCAGACGGGCCGTGCAGCTGGAAAAAGCGGCAGCTGGCATCTGGAGGTCACCGGCATCACGCCGAAGCAGGCTGCGCAGCTGGTCGGCCAGCCGGACGTGGTGCGGGTGGGTGCCGGAGCAGTATTCAATGAGAACGGCGAAAGCGCATACCGCCTGAACGGCAAGCGGGTGGTGCTGTATGGTGCCGATGCAGATTATGTGAGCCTGAACCGTGCCGCAGCCTTTGCGGGCACCTACCCGCAGGCGGAAAACGAAGTGCTGCTGGGCAAGACCGCTGCACGGGTGCTGCATGTGGGCAGCGGAGACACTGTAACGCTGACACTGCCGGACGGAACGGAAAAGCCCCTCACGGTCACCGGCGTCGGCGGCATCGACGAGGATTTTTACGGCGAGCAGTACAGCATCGTGGATGCCTACCTGCCGCAGGAAGCCTTTGCGGTCCTGCTGACTGCAAACGGCGAGGCACTGCCCCAGACACATTATGAGCTGGAATATACCAGCGCGGCCAGAGCAGCAAAGGCCCTGCCGAAGCTGCGCAGCCGGTACGGGGAGACGGCTGTGCAGGAAAACCTGCAGGTGATGGGTTCGGCAGGGCAGAGCAGCAGTACGGCTTTTCAGACCGTGTACGGGATGGCAGCGGTGCTGTTCGTGCTGGTGCTGCTGGCCGGAGTGCTGATGATCTCCGGCAGCATGAACAGCAATCTGGTCCAGCGCACCCAGTTCTTTGGCATGATGCGCTGCATCGGCATGAGCAAACGGCAGGTCATCCGGTTCGTCCGGCTGGAAGCCCTCAACTGGTGCAGGACGGCGGTGCCCATCGGCCTTGTGCTGGGCACTTTGGCCAGTTGGACGATCTGCGCCGCGCTGCGGTACGGCATCGGCGGCGAGTTTGCGGCAACGCCAGTCTGGCAGCTGAGCCCTGCGGGCCTGTGCGCCGGTGCCGTGGTGGGTGTGGTGACGGTGCTGCTGGCTGCGCAGGCCCCGGCAAAGCGGGCGGCAAAGGTCTCGCCGATGGCGGCGGTCTCCGGCAGCACCCAGAATGTGCCGATGGGCCGTGCGGCCCATGCCGGAAAGGGCCGGGTGGAACTGGCACTGGGCGTCCGCCATGCCACCGCCAGCAAAAAGAACTGGGCCCTGATGACCGCCAGCTTTGCGTTGAGCATTGTGCTGGCGCTGGGCTTTACCGTGCTCTTGCAGTTCGCCTCTCTGCTGTTGCCCAGTCTGGTGCCGTGGCAGCCCGATGTGCTTTACAACGGCTACGGCAATGCGCAGGTGCTGCCCGGCAGCATGACCCGGACACTGCTGGAAGTGCCGGGCGTCGCCCATGCGTGGGGCTGCACTGGTCTGGTGGATACCCCGGCCAGCAGCGACAAGGGCAACGTGGACCACGTTGTCTTCTGCTCCTACGATGATTATATGCTGGAGTCCAGCCGTTCCGTGGTGGTACGGGGTCGGATGTCCGGCGCAGGCAATGAAGTGATGACCATCTACAATAAGAACAACCCCATGCAGATCGGGGACGTCATCACAGTGAACGGGGTGCCGCTTACCATCGTGGGTGCCTTCTCGGAGGGCACCTTCCCGGATGATGTGACCCTTATTGCACCGGAAGCGCTGTTCCGACAGGTGGCAGGCGACCAGAACTATAATATGGTAGGTGTGCAGTTGGACTGCACCGCCGACGAGGACACCCTCTTCACGCTGGCGGACCTTGCCACGGATGACGTCATCATGCAGGACCTGCGGGAGAGCAACCGGCAGGACCGCGGTACCTATTACGCGGTACGCATCGTGCTGTACGGTTTTCTGGCCATCATCGGCGGCATCTCGCTGCTGAACATCGTCAACAGCATCTCCATGAGCGTTTCCGCCCGTGCCCGGCAGTACGGTGCCATGCGCGCCGTGGGCGTGGAGGATGTCCAACTGTGCCGGATGATCGCGGCGGAGGCCGGGACCTATGCGGCGTCCGGCCTGCTGGTGGGCGTTGCTGCCGGCCTTGTGCTGCACCGTGCACTGTATACCCGGCTGATCACCCACTATTTCGGCGTCGTGTGGCGGGTGCCCTTCGGGCTGCTGGCAGTGCTCTGTCTGTTCGTGGCAGGTGCAGCGGCGCTTGCGGTGCACGGCCCGGTGAAGCGATTGCAGGCAATGCCCGTCACAGCAGCCATCAGCGAACTCTGACAAACAAAAAACAAGCGCCGGAGCGCTCCCTTTTGCGGGAATGCTCCGGCGCTTTTGGGTGTAACTCAGTCCAGCACGGGAATGTCCAGCCCGAATTCCAGCGGGCGGAACCGGGGGCAGACGTTTTCGGTGATGGAGATCACCGAGGCAGCCAGACGGCTGCCGATCTCGCAGGAGGCGGGCAGGTTCTTGCCGTAGGTCAGGCCGATGACCGTACCGGCAAAGAAGGCGTCACCGGCACCGGTGGTGTCGATCACATCCACCTTCTTGGCGGGCACAACGCCGCTTTCGCCGTTGGCGCGGGCATACACGGCACCCTGCCCGCCCATGGTGACCACCATGCAGGGGATGTTGGCGCTGTGCACGTTGGCGGCCAGCACCTCCCGCATGGCAGCGGGGGAAAGGTGGTCGTAATCGTCCGAGAAGAGCAGCCCGGCTTCCTGCTGGTTGCACACAAAGCAGTCCACCTGCTGCAAAAAGTCGCGGCGCTCCATGGCGATGCTCATGTTGGAGATGGCCGCGTAGACCCGCTTGTTGTACTTTTTGGCAAAGCGCAGCACCTGCTTGACCGTCTCTTTTTCCAGATCCAGCTCCAGCGCGATGCTGTCGCAGTCCTTGAAGATCTCGTCTCCCTGCTCTTTTAGCAGAGCGGTGAGGGGAGTGGTGTCCGGGCGCTTGGAGATGGAGGCGCATACGTCACCGTCGTTGTTGAACACGGCCAGCCAGGTGCCCATGCCGTCCTTCACGCGGCGGATGAACTGGGTGTTCACCTTGTGGTCGCGGAGCTTGTCGATGACATCCTGGCCCATGCCGGTGTCGTCCACCAGACCCACAAAGGTGGGGCGCAGCTCCACATTGGCGATGTCCTCCACGATGTTGCGGCTCACACCACCGTGTACCTGCTCGACCCGGCCGGAGTTGCGCCCGCCCGGGATGTAGGTGGAAAGGGGGTACCCCTTGATGTCCACAAAAACGGCTCCGATGACTACGATTCCCATAGAAAAACCTTCCTGCAAAAATATTTTGCCTTCATTATACCAACTCTTTACGACAGAATCCATCCTTTTTGTCATTTCGGGCCGAAAAAGCGCGCAGAAGGCCGAACTGCCTTACAGGGCGGTGTTTGCCGTCCGAACCAGGAACTCCATGGCCTGCACGGGGTACTGCCCGGCGGCGGTCTCGCCGGTGAGCATCAGGCTGGACGCACCATCCAACACAGCATTGTAAATATCGCTCACTTCGGCGCGGGTGGGCACGGCACGGGTGCACATGCTGTCCAGCATCTGGGTGACCACCATAAAGGGCACCCCGGCGGCCCGGCAGGAGACGGAAAGCTGTTTCTGACAGCGGGGCAGCTCCCACAGCGGCATGGCGTTGCCCAGGTCGCCGCGGGCAATGACCACCTCGTCCACGAGGAACAGAAACTCCGGCAGGGCCTGCACCCCGGCAAGGTTCTCGATCTTTGCAAAGATGCGGATCTGCGGCGCACCGGCCTCGGCCAGCGCCTGCCGCAGGGCAAGGATGTCCTGTTTCCCGCGCACGAAGGGCAGCATGACCCCGGTGACGCCGCAGGAAGCTGCGATGCGCAGGTTGGCAAGGTCCTCACTTGTCAGGGTGGGCATGGGCACCGACAGACCCGGGGCGGCAATGCTCTTGCGGCTTTGCAGAACGCCGCCCCGCAGTACGGTGCAGACCAGTGCATCCGGCCCGGCGGCAGTTACTTCCACCAGCAGCTTGCCGTCATCCAGCAGAAGCAGCTGCCCGGGGCGGGCCGCCTGTACCAGCTGGACAGGGCAGGGGATGCCGCCTGCCCCCAGCTGTACCGTGCCGCCCTCCGGCAGGGTGACCGGGCTGGCCAGCCGCCCGACACGCAGTTCCGGCCCCTGCAGGTCGATGAGCAGGTCCGGAATGCCGACAGCGTGGATCATTGCCAGCCAGTCAGCGTGTTCGGCCAGCGCCCCGTGGGAAAGGTTCATGCGCAGGCCGGTCATGCCGGCGTCCACAAGGCGGCGCAGAGTTCCGGCACTGGCGCAGGCCGGGCCGATGGTTCCATAAAAATGCATAAGGGTCCCTTCTTTCATAGATTGCGCAGGTGTTCCTGCAAAAAGCTGCACAAAAGCCGGACACAGGGGTGCTCTGCGTGCTCCGGCTGCAAAAAGGCGGCGCAGATGGGCGGCATGCCGTCCAGTGCCACGTCCTGAACATTGTCCATGCTGTGGTCGGAGGTGATCTCCAACCGGTCCAGGGCCAGACCGTTGCGCTCCTGGGTGCGGTAAAGCACTTGATAGTATTGTTCGCCGATCTCTACCTTCGGGCGGGCACCGGCCTGCCGCAGGGTATTCCACAGCGGGGCCAGCGGCTCCGGCGCAAGGCCCGGCACCAACAGCAGCTGGCCGTCCAGCTCTGCCGGGGCGATGCTGCTGCGCCCCCAGAACGGGCTGCAGTGGGGCACCAGCAGGGCCGCAGTGTGCCGGGTGAGCGCGGTGCGGGCAAGCCCGGCCGCGCAGCCGCCCAGGTCCATCACCAGCCCGGCGTCCAGCGTGCCGTTCTGCAATTGTGCACATACGGCGTCGTTGGAGAGCAATGTGGTTTCCAGCGGGATGCCCGGGTATTGCTGCCGGAACTGCTCCAGCACATTCCCCAGCATGGGCAGGTAGCTGGGCACCAACGCCACACTGATGCCCAGCCGCAGGGCGGGGGACCGGATATCCTGATACGCCTGCGCGCACATCCGCTCAAATTGCTCCACCACCGGCGCGGCCTGCGCCCGGAAGCGCTGGCCCTTTTCGGTCAGGGCAAGGTGATTGCGCACATTGATGAACAGCGGGCCGCAAAGCTCTTCTTCCAGTGCGGCAATGCTGAGGCGCAGCGCCTGCCGCGACAGATACAGCCGCCCGGCCGTGCGGGTATAGTTCAGATCTTCGCACAACGCCAGAAAATAGCGCAGCTGCTGGATGGTCATGGTGTGCTCCTTTTTACGAAACGCAAGTTTTACTTGATGCTTATAGGGATATTATATCTTCTTTTTCTTTGCTTGTAAATGTGATACTTTTAACAAGAACGGCAATAAGATTTTGTCGATACGAAGATACGAGCAAGAAAAGGAAGAAATTATGATGGAAAAGATCTCTCGTAAAGGATTTCTGAAAATCGCTGCCGCTGCCGCCATGAGCAGCGTCACCGCAGCCGGTCTGGCTGCCTGCAATGCAGCCGGCAGCTCCACCGCTGCTGCATCTTCCGGTGCAGCCGGCATCTACACCCCTGGCACCTACACCGCCACCGCCAAGGGCATGAGCGAGATCACCGCCACGGTGACCTTTGACGCTGCCAGCATCACCAAGGTGGAGCTGGACCTGTCCGGCGAGACCGACAGCATCGGCCAGGCCGCCAAGGACAAGCTGATCGAGCAGGTGATGAACGCTCAGACCAGCCAGATCGACGGTGTGACCGGTGCCACCGTGACCAGCAAGGCTGTGCAGAATGCTGTGGCCGACTGCATCCGTCAGGCCAGCGGCGGTGCCATCAACCCCGCTGAGCAGACCACCGAGGAGACTGCCTCCACCGCCGACTGGCTGGGCGAGGAGCCCGAAGTGGCCGAGAGCGACATCAAGCAGACCGTGGAGTGTGAGGTGCTGGTGGTGGGTGCTGGTTCCTCCGGCAGCTTTGCCGCTGCCGCCGCGGCCGAGGCCGGTGCCAAGACCATCCTGATCGAAAAGTTCGGCCACGACATGGCCAGCGGCATCCGCGACACGCTGGCTGCCTGCGGCTCCAAGCAGCAGCAGGAGGACGGCGATGACGTGAACAAGAAGGACGCTGTGCGCTACCTGTGCAATTGGAGCCAGGGCTATACCCGCCGCAGCCTGGCACAGGTGTGGGCAGACCGCAGCGGTGAGACCATCGACTGGTTCACCGACGTACTGGCCGAGAGCGGCATCGACTTCCGCCACGAGATCGACGAAAAGCATGACAACGACAACTACGAGGTGCTGGACGTGGGCCACAGCACCCAGTACGGCGACGAGTACAGCGAGCAGCTGACCATGGACGCCGTGCTCAAGCACGCCGAGGCCGACGGTCTGGAAGTGCAGTACGAGATCACCATGGTCAAGCTGGAAAAGGACGGCAACCGCGTCACCGGCCTGATCGCCAAGAATGCCAACGACGAGTATGTGCGCTACAACGCATCCAAGGGCGTCATTCTGGCCTGCGGCGGCTACAGCGGCAATGAAACCATGATGAACGCCCTGCAGCCCCAGAGCGTGGAGCAGACCTGCATCAACTATTCCAAGCCCGGTGCCAAGGGCGACGGTATCAAGGCCTGCCTGTGGGCCGGTGCCATCATGGACCAGACCCACACCTCCATGATCTTTGACCGCGGTGCCATCAAGCCCGACCAGGTGGGGGAGTACGGCAAGGCCAACGACGGTGCCTTGTTCTGGATGGGCAGCCAGCCGTTCCTGAAGGTGAACCTGAACGGTGAGCGCTTCATGAACGAGTACATGCCTTACGATCTGGTGCTGCACGCTGCAGCCAGCCAGCCCTACCACACCTACTGCACTGTGTGGGACAGCAAGTACCCCGAGGATGTGGAGCGCTTTGCCACCCACGGCTGCAGCCGTCTGTACCCGCATGTGAACGGCACCGCTCCGGTGTTCCCCATTGAGTACATCGAGGGCATGAACGCCGATCTGCAGGACCAGGGTTACATCGTGCAGGCCGACACCGTGGAGGAGCTGGCCGACAAGCTGGGCCTGCCCAAGGACACCTTCACCGCAACGGTGGATCGCTACAATGAGCTGGCTGCCAAGGGCGAGGACGAGGATTACGGTAAGGAGGACTACCGTCTGTCCACCCTGAGCGAGGCACCCTTCTACGGCGTCCGTCAGGCCGGCGGCTATCTGATCTGCACCATCGACGGCATCCAGATCGACGACAACATGCACGCACTGGACCACGACTTCAAGGCCATCCCGGGCCTGTATGTTATCGGTGACATGAGCGGCAACTACTTCTCCGGCAGCTATCCCTGCCTGATGGCCGGTGCCGCCGCAGGCCGCAGCGCCACCTTCGGCCGCTTTGCCGGTCAGAACGCTGCCGCCGGCATCTGATCCGGAGCGCCCGCAACACGACACGCTGTGTGAAGCAATAAAAAATGCGAACGAGAGCAGAAATGCTTTCGTTCGCATTTTTTGTTTACGGAAAGAACGCTTATTCTTCCACGATGATCTTATCCTTGGCGTAGTCCAAAGCAAGCCCGATCAGCTCATTGCGGGAGCGATTTGTTTTTCCGGCAAGATCATCGTAGAAATCGACGATTGACTTGTCTACGCGAATCGTAAATGTAACAGGTTCGGAGAGTTTTTTAATTCTGAGTTCATCCATTATTATCACCCCAATACTATTATGAGGTGAATTTTGCTTGAAATGAATGCCATATTACGGTTCGTAAATGAACATAAAGCGGTATGATATATGGTGAGAACTGATCTTGCTTCCTGAATGCGCCGGAATGTGCCGAAAAACAACACATTCTGGGAATTGCTGCACAGAGAAACAGGAGGTACGATCAAACCGTAAAATAGCCGGGTGACCGGCAAACAGAGGAGGATGTGTGCGATGAAAAAACAATTCCGGATTCTTGCAGCGGCACTGGCCCTGTGCCTGAGCCTGCTGTGCTGCCCGGCGGCCTTTGCGGCGGTGGACAGCAGTTCCTGCCAGACGGTACCCTATGCGCAGGCAACGTCTCAGCCGCTGGGACAGCCTATCACTATTACCGGTACGCCCAATTACAGTGCGGCTACCAGCAACGATACTGCATTTATTTTTGGCTTTGACACCGCCGACGGCGTGTGGTATGTGGCCGTGCAGAAGTCGAAATTTGATGCCTTCAAGGCGGCGGCCCCGGCACAGCAGATGACCCTGTACGGCGTGTATGCCGGCACACTGGACGTGAACGGCATGCCCATTCTGGACATCCAGAATGGCTCGGTGCTGCTGAACGGCACCACCAGCGACACGACAGCTTTGTACACGGCCGGGCAGAAAAAGCTGGATGCCCAGAAGGCCGCCGCTGCCGCCAGCAGCAAAAAGACCACGACCACTTCCGGCAGCAAAAAGAGCACGGGCAGCAGCAAAAAGAGCACGGGCAGTGCATCTTCCGGCCAGACGACCAGCCAGATGGTGTGGATCCCCACCCATGGCGGCAAGAAGTACCACAGCAACCCCAACTGCAGCGGAATGAAAGGCCCTGAGAAAGTGAGCCTGTCCACTGCAAAATCCCGCGGATTCACGGCTTGCAAAAAGTGCTACTGAGCATAAAAGAAAGGACCGCTGCGATCTCTCAGGAGGCCGCAGCGGTCCTTTGCGTTTTGTGGTAAAACTCAGCTCCGGCGCTTGGCCAGTACCGCCGCCCCGCTGGCGGCGGTCAGGACGCCCAGCAGGGCAAGCCCAGCACCCGCCTGCCCGAAGAGATCGCCCACGGCACCCACAAAGGGGCTTGCGGGGATCATCAGGATGCTGTAGGCCATGCTGTCCACACTGATGAGGGTAGCCCCGAAATCCTGCATGACCTGCAAGGTAGACAACACATCGGCGGCATTGCGGCCGAACCGAGACAGTTTGAACACCAAAACGTAGGAAACACCATCTTTTCCTGATTTGATGTCCTCCATCATTCGGCAAAAAGAGGCACGGCCTTCGATGGATTTGCCCGATTTACCGGCATCCTCATACTCGCCAACAATCTGGTAATCGTTGAAGTCAGCATATGCTTTCATCCGGGCTTTCTGGGCATCCAGCGAATAGCCGTCGATTTGCATCGTGGTAGACACGCGAGTGTAAATGTAAACTTTTGTTTTTTCCTGTGACATAAGAAATCCTTACGCTACAGTTATTTCTTGTCGATTTTCTGCTCCAAAAACTTAAGGGAATCCAGATAATCCTGCTCCACATCGCTGAGGGTTTTAGCTTTGTATTTCCGATATGCGGTAGTAGCCTTGTCTACTGCCTGCTTGTGAGTAACGCTGCCATTGCCAATAAGCAACTGTTCACCGCTCATAGTCAGAATACGATCAAGGTGGTTTGCCCAATCCTGCATTGTCATGGGCTGTTCGCGCTCTGCCTGACGCTCAGCAAAATCCAGATAACCGGAAACCAACTGCCCCATAGCGCGAAGCTCTTTCTCTTTGAAATATCCACCGCCACCCAGATTTTTCAGGCGCTCGTCATCCAGCGCAAATCCCTTGCGCATATATTCCTTCAGGATGCCAGTTGCCCAGATACGGAACTGTGTGCCTCGTTTGGATTTGACACGATAATCAACAGAAATAATGACGTCAAGATTGTAGAATTCGACCTGATAGGTCTTTCCGTCTGCGGCAGTTGTTGCAAATTTTGCAACAACTGAATCTCGTTCAA
>QWCN01002689.1_pt1 | contig 22662 bp, 26 predicted proteins | sample 1972711 | NCBI WGS metagenome assembly QWCN01 (sample SAMN09866707, study PRJNA288562) | Human gut metagenome isolate term1_stool, whole genome shotgun sequencing... | isolation source: gut | host: Homo sapiens | place: USA: California
CCGCGGCCAGCCGGCGCTGAACAAGCAGCTGTTCGCGCAGTACACGTCGTCCATCTCGCGCATCATGAGCGAGTGCCCGCAGGTGTCGGAGATCGACATCAACCCGCTGATCCAGGGTCACGACGGCTCGCTGACGGCTGTGGATTCCGTGTTCCGTTTAAAGCATTAACGCGCTGTTTGTAACAAACACAAGAGTGCCCCAGCCATTTGTTGATCGCCTTCACGCCCTCCTCGTTCACGTCTACGCCTCACACTCCTTCTCAAGACTCACCTGTGAGGTTCAGCAGCGCCGCCTTCCGGTTCGCCAGCTTGAACTTCACGGTCGTCAGCGACGGAGCGTCTACGCCTCACGCGCGCCGCGCAGCCGCACCCTTTATTGAAATGCTCGACAGCTTCTTCATGTTGCCCATGGAGAAGGTCACGGTCTCCAGCGCCTTCACGCCCTCCATCATCCACTTCGAGCAGTTCATGAACACCTCGTCGCCCATCTCGATGCTCGCCAGCTTCGGACAGTGTGTTACCACTACCGTGCACACTGACCGGCACGCGCGCTTGCCCAGCTTCACCGTCTCCAGGTTCGGCAGGTCTACGCCTCACGCCCGTCCGCCGCCAGCACAGGTCAGCGAGAACAGCATCGACACGTAGAAGGAGCCCGGCGCCAGCTCGACGGACCGCAGCTGCGAGAAGCCTGCGCGTTACCCCATGTCTCAGACCCCACCGCGACTCAGCACGAACTCCGGCACCATGGCGCAATTGTTCTCGCCGACGTACAGTTCCTGGAGGTCCACGCAGTCTGCGAGTCACGCCCTCATCCAACGCCCACCCTTGACCTTGAACTCCTTCACCGAGTTGTACAGCCCGCTCTTCAGCGTCATGTGCGGCATGCCCAGACATTCTACGTCTCACCACGCTTGTCTGCACCCACTCCGCACCACCAGGTCGTTCACACACTGACCTAGACACGTGTTCAGCACGAAGTCGTCGAAGGAGCAGCCTGCTCGTCACTCCACGCCGCCACACCCACCGATGAACGAGAAGGAAGTGGCCGTGTAATGCACGTCCGACTTCATGAAGTTCACGAACCGAATGTCTGAAAATGAAACGCCCCCTCTGCCACACACTGCGGAACACGATGCGCGAGAGCATGCCCAGCTCTTTCAGCACACTCGCCAACACCTCGTAGTCGATCTCGTCGATGGAGTTGCCTACGCTCGACTCTCGCTCACTCACCCACTGTACACCGTCAGATGTCTGCACGAGTCCCCGCCCGTGATGGGCGTGGGGCCCGTCTGCCGCCTGTAGAACGCGTCTAGCGCGTCCAGCACTTCCTTGTTCACGACTACGCCTCACGCCCGCGCGCTCCGCCCACACAAGAAGTAGTTGTTCGCGTTCTTGTCGTCGTTGCCCGCGTTCCCCACCGCGCCGCGCACGTCCGCACCGTTGTTCCCGCTCTTGGTGCAGTCGAACAGGTTGATGCGATCCTTGGCAAACAAATCCAGGGGCTCCTGCGTGTAGTAAGAGTCGGGGTACAGCGGGTCGGCGCCCTCCATCTCCATGGGCATTCTCACCGTCAGCATGTAGCACCACTTCCAGTTCATCAGCACGCCATTCTCGTAGATACCGCACTTGCACAGGTGGGGGCCCAAGAACTCGCAGCCCTTGCCCGTGCGCACGCCGTTCGCGTAGGTGCCCTTGAACAGCATGCCGCCCGTGCCGTCCATCTCGCGCGCCGGGCCGTTCTTCTCGTCGTGGTCGTAGCGACACACGCTGCGCACGTGCCCGTCGCTGTAGTACTCCGTGCACTCGCCGCAGCGCTTGTCGTTGCTGTACATCGCCTCCGTCAGAACGTACCGCTCCGTGTGGTACACGAACTTCCCCGACTTCTTTCCGTCCTCGAAAATGCCCTCATAATAGTTCCGCTCCGCGTCGTACTTGCGACCGGGGCCGTTGAACACGCCGTTCTCGTACTGGCCCGTGTACACCAGGTGGCCCTTGCGGTTGTACTCGTTGCCCTTCACCGCCACTACCTTCCCGTCCTTGCGCACCATCTCCGTCACCAGCTCGTCCTCGAAGTGCGTGTGGTCCAACCACTGGTTGTGGTAGTAGTGCTTGAAGAACGCGTCCGTCTGCTCCGCCGGCAGCGCGCTGTGGAACGTCAGCAGCTCCACCGTCTCGCGGAAGCCGTTCTTCTTCAGCTTGTACATGTAGTTCACCATACGGGCGATCTTCTACGCATCAGCGGAATGGGCGATGGTGACCGAAGGCTCGTAGTTGTACATCAGATCGCAGATTGTCTCGATGCCGGGGTAGGAGTCGCAGTTGGCGAGGATGCGCACCAGCTTCTGTCGATCAGCAGAGAATGCGAATCCTCACTCCGATGTGGATTTCTCTCTGGCGCTGCTTGAGATTTCTGATCAGGACGATGTACTCGTGCTCCATGTTCACGACGAAGGAGTACACGCGGCAGAAATCCTCTAACATGTCCTCGGGGAACTCGTTGATGAGCTCCTGCTGCTCATCCGTCGGCTAGGAATCAAGGAATTACCATACGGCAACTTTCCGGGTCGTGGTGATGCTCACCTCGATTTGCTGGGCGGCCAATCGCAGCGTCTAGAGATGACGTGCGACAAATGAACGCACTCTATCGTCCTTGAAGTTCATGTTCACCAGCTTGCTTAACACTTCCTATACAGTGAACGCAACGAAGAACGACAAACGATCGACTTCCTTCTCAGTTCACGGATGACGTGCAACGACTCGTTCATTGCCTACACGTTACGAGGCAAAACAAACGCGACAGGGGCGATGATCTTCCTGTACTTCTCAAATGTGGCTGCAAAATTCTATTCGTCATTTTATCAAATCGCAAGTACACCGGCATCACTCATCACAATTTCCATCATGTACTTCTTGTAATCCTATTCATCACCCATTCTGCCTGGAGTTACATCTTCCGAAATGAATCTATCGTATTTGGTATTGCAAAGCGGGCAGAGACTACTCATAATTCCATCGGAAACGGCAATACGAGTTTAATTGTTGCGAGTTCCGAATGCATTCACCACAGTAGTAGTGATAGCAGTTGTTGAGGAACACGCGAGGAGGAGTGAGGTCGTAGCAAATGGCTACACTGAATTACGGACATGAAGCCTACGGCACTCGTCTAAGCAGTCCATACACTTCTCGACGATCTTCTTAAGAAACATACGACGCACATTCTCGTTCTCCATTTTTCTTTTTTGGTCTTCAGGTTAGGTTGTCCTGAATCGAATTTAGTCATTCGGTTTGCGTATGGATTCCAGTTAAGCAATTGATGCAATTGTTCTCCTTCTCCTCCCCATATCACACACCACGCTAGGGACAGCGCATTCACTACCTTAGTTCATGCCGGTTATCATTACCTTAGACAAATCAGGGTGCTCACATCATGGTAGAGTTTGTCGTAACATCACTACCATTCTTTTACAGAGAATCCCACAACTGAGGTCATGACCCCAATGCAACACAAATGGACTGCAGTGAAAGCACTGGATCCGCACCAGGTGAGATGCTGCTTCGCCGCGTCATATATCCCTTGACAGGTGTGATGCTAATAATCGTCCATGGATCGTATGAACGAGTTGCTCTACATCAGAAGATGGATTCTAGCCTGCGGAATGATAGGGATTGCTTCTCTCCTGGGGTTCTTGGGTTTATCCGTGCTTTTCCTTGCTCCTTCCCATCCTAGTGCACAGTCAAGCAGATGCTCACGTGGATTCTACGCGTAGGAGTCCCCTACTGGTCGATCACGCGAATCCTGTTTCTCTCTTCCACTCTAATCACGCCTAGCCGACTGGGCTCCTCGGGGAGAATCCCCTACTTGAAATGGACTTGTTTCTTCCCTACCCTCAGTCAATCCTAGTCTTCCCCTGTTCGGTGCCCCAGATTGACCCCGCGACCTATTTCGAGCCCTTCGACATTGACGAGATCAAGCGCTCCGCCCCTTGGGTTCCTGTCGTCATCGTGAGACTGCCGCTCCCTCTCCAGCCTAGCCATTCAACTACCTGCTCATTTTCCTGTGGGTGTCCTTCTTCAGCATGCTCTTCTACGACCCAGGTGCCCCTTCTGAGCGGCATTCACCCTAGCCACCGAGTCTCTCCTCCACTACCTGCTCGTGTACTCCGCGTTCATCGCGTGCTTCGTCCTCTTCCTCGTGCTCACCAACCTCTTCAAGCGGAAGCTCGACGATTCGCTCTACCGCATGGCCTGCAATCTCATCATTCTCTTCGCCTGTGGCATTGCCACTTCCTCGCTGAATAACCTCACGCACTATCTGCACCACAAGGGAAACGCCCTGTACCCTCCGGTCTCGCCATCAACGCTAGATTCGACATCGGGTTCAGCATCATCCCCGAAATCCCGCTCAAGTACGCCGAGACCTCCGACGCGATTCTCGTTTCCTACATCATGTGCTGCGTCGTCCGCAGCCTCTTCCTCCACCCCGCCGTCCGGAACAAGATGTGGGGAGACTTTGGGCGAATCGCCAGCCTCATGATCCTTAGCAAAGTAAGCTATTGCTTTTTTCTTTATCGCAGGGAATCATGGGCTGGTGGACGCTCCTTCCAGGACCGGCGCCCCATTGCCGACCCGGATCGCCAGACTACGCGCCGCAGAGCATCAAGGCCATCTTCGTGAACCAAGGAACCATGTTCGGCCACGCACTGAACTGCGGTGACCTGATCTTCAGCGGACACACTGGCTTTCTCGTGACCGTCATGCTGCTCTCCGAAGAGCTGTGGCGGACCAACTCTCCCGCCATGCGCTGGGGCTGGCGAGTGTTCACGCTCATCGTGCTGGTGCTCTTCTCCGTGTTCTGCCTCTCTGCACGAAAGCACTACTCCGGTGCCCTCTGTTGCCGCTTCTGACTCTTAGTGGACATCATCAGCGCCATTTGGATCGCCAGCCTCAACTTCTGCACCTTCCGACACAGCTGGTTTCCCTCCAACATCGCCTTTCCAGCTGCGCGCACGGTTATTGTCAGAACGACCCTCTCCACCTCCGATGCGTCGAAGGCAGACGCAATCATCGTTTCCGAGGAACAGATAAAGCCGCGCATCATTCATTTATCGGAAGGCAGTCGCTCGCACGACCAGCTCATTTCCTGACCCGTTTCCTTTAGGCCCTCCCCCATTCCTCCTGTATACTACACCTCTCTTTGTTGAACAGGCGAGAATTGGCGTTGACTGTTTCTGCGGAAAATCGCGCCGATTTGTGGAGCGATTCAACTCCTGAAAGAGCACCAAACAAACGATCTCATGTCTGTGAGCGTTCCGATTAAGCTGTTCCACGAGGGCGAGGGCAACACCGTGATCGTCGAGCTGACGAATGGAGAGAAGTACAGAGGCCACCTGGTGAGGTCTGAGGATAACATGAACTGCCAGCTCACGAGCGTGACGATGCGGGCGCGCGACGGAAAGCTCTCCAAATTGGAGAACGTGTTTATTCGCGGCAGCCGCATCCGCTACGTCGTTCTTCCCGACATTCTGAAGCAGTCTCCTCTGTTCCAGAAGGTGCAAAAACTGAAGGAGGCCAAGGAGAGCGTCGAGAGAGAAAAGAACAAGTTGAAGGGAAGTGGGGGTTTGTGCACTGGGTTCACGTTGTAGTCTATAAATAGGTGTTCTGGCGGTGAAGGCAATCTGATACGCTTGTTGTTACTATTACATGTGTTCACTGCGCTCCTTGTTCAACAAACACACCACACTTTCGTTTCGGACAGCTTGATCTTTTGAACGAGCCCCGTTCTCTTGTCCTTCTTCAACAGGGAGTCCCTACTCCTCAGTCCGCGCTCCCTCGACCACCCCTCAATGTCGCAGCAGTTGTAGTGGTACAGCTCCGTGTCGCTCACCCACACGATCGCGGCCGTTCCCAGTGGCTTCCCGCATTTGGCGCAAATCGAGTTCTCGTCCACCTTGATGCCGTTCTGTCGCGTCTTCGCCACTACATGCTGGTTCTACGCCTCACCTACCGTTTCTTTCCCCACATCCATGTAATCGGACATGATCAGGTTGTACTTCATGCGCGTGTTGTAGAGCGTCTCCGTCAGGCTGGTGGTCGTCTGCTGCACGAACGGGAACAGCTTCTCCATCGGCGTGTCGGGCGGGTACTCGCCCAGCACCTCCTCCGGCCGCAGCAGCGCGTGGAAGCGGTCCAGCACCTGGAACGACGCCTCGAAGTACTTCGCCTTCAGCTCCTTCGCAGTGTTGGGGTTGCTGGGATTGCTGGCGTCGCTAACATCCTCCGGCACGTGCAGCAGTCTACGCATGACCCCAAACGACAGCCCCTGCAGGTGGAGGAGTCTTGCGTACACCTGCTGGTCCTTGTCGTTGTCGCGGCGCACCACCGTCTCGCAGTATCGCAGCGCCGCCTCCAGCGACCGCTGTTGGAACAGCAACAGGCCCAGCGCCTCGTCGTGGCGGTGCATGCGCGCCAGCAGGATCTACGCCTCACGCCGCGCCCACGCGCCTACGCAGCGCTCCTCGGGCAGCTCCTCGGGCTTGATCATCTCCAGCAGGGGCTCGGGCAGGTAGCTCCCCTTGCCCTGCAGCAGCGCCTGGAGGGCGGCGCGCAGCGAGGCGACCTGCTTCTCGGTCTCGGCGTCGGGCGTGCGCACCATGAGGTCGTGGAGCGACTCGATGTAGAGCACGGCGAGCATGTGGCAGAGATTGTGGTCGGGCGCCTGCTCCGTGGCGAAGGCGGCCAGGTGCGGCGTTACCACCGCCAGGTACTGGATCACCAGCTGGTTGCGCTCGGCGACGGTGGGCTTGCCGGCGGTGAGGCGCTGCAGGTGCTGCACCACGTGGTAGATGTTGAGGTGGCCGATCATGCCCTCCTCGTCGATGAAGCAGCGGATCACCAGCGCCGGCATCTCCTGGTAGATCTTCTCGGAGCACTTGAACACCAGCGCCTCGTCGCTCGCGTCCAGCCCGTACAGCACGTGCGTCAGGATCTCCAGCAGCTGCGCGCGTTCCGGCGACGCGCCATGGTACTGCTGCATCTGGAACAGCACGATCTCCACCGCCTACGCCTCACGCGCCGCCGCCGCGCCCACGCGCTTGTACTGGTGCTTGCCCTCGAACAGGTACAGCAGCGAGAAGGTGAACACCAGCCGCGACTTCTCCGTCAGCGCGCCCTGGATGCTCTCCACCAGCCGCTCCTCCACCGCCACCATGTCGCACCAGTTCTCCGCCAGCAAGAAGTCGTGCAGGGCCGCCGCCGCCTGCAGGCTGATCCACAGGAACACCAGCGCCTACGCTCGACGCCTTCTCGTGCGCCTACCGTGTCCACCAGCGTCAGCGTCTGCACCGCGCCGGGCGAGGGCCGCGCGGGCTCCTGCGCCAGCACGGCCGCGCGCTGCGTCTGGAGGTACTTCAGCATAGCCTCGTAGGCGCGACGACGTGTGGAGGCAGTGACGGGCGGCACGGGGTAAGGGTTCTCGGGGTCCACTCTAGCGCTCACACCGCTTCGGGAGCGGGACGTGGCGGGGACGGAGGGGATTTTGAGCTCGGGGAGGAAGGCGAGCACCTGCTGTGGCGGGCACTGGCTCTGCGCGAAGTGCTGCGCGGCCTCGTCGAACAGACCTGCGGGTGAGAGGCGGTCGGCGCGCGCACTCTGCGAGAAGAGGTAGTAACCGTAGTGCAGGTGCAGGCGGCGCAGCGTCGCGTCGTCCAGCCCGTGGTTGGCGGCGACGGCGATGGCCTGGTCGAACTGCGGCGGCGTCTGCGCGAGGAGGAGCGCGATCTGGTCGTCGGGCGAGAGGAGCGCCAGCGTGTAGACGGTGCGCTGCGAGTAGAGGAAGAAGGAGGCGCAGGCGGTGCTGTCGTTGGGCGCGAGGCGGAAGCGGCCCTCCAGCGGGATGCGCTAGGCGTCGGCGCGACGTGAAAGACCCACCTGGATGCGCGCGAGGGAGGTGAGGTTGTAGACGTAGAGGTAGTTCTTGACGATCACGAACAGGTAGGGGTACAGCGCCACTAGCTGCGTGGGCTGCGTCGTCACGCTGATCAGCTCCTCCGCCTACGCGTGAGCGCGGCGCGCAGCACTCACGGCGCGCGTGGGCACGCCCTGCTTGTCCACCATCGCCAGCACGTTGTCACTGTCGCACAGCAGCACCTCCGGGCGAGCCGAGAGGGAGACGGCCATGAGGTACTGGTTGGACTTGACGCACTTGGTCAGCGCCGTCTTGATGATGGAACACGACTCCGTGTCCTGCAGGTAGTAGGCGATCTTGCAACCCACGAACAGCGTCGACTCCACCCACTCCATGCAGCGGGGCGTCTCTGACAGGTGAGGAGAGGGGGACACGACAACCCTTCGAGGGGATGAAGCTGACGTAGCGAAATTCACTTCCATTCGGACTGATCGCAAACACGAGGGTCTTCTTGCGGACGCCGACGCAGAAGCGGGTGCAGTCCATCTTCAGCGCCATGCAAGTGCACTTCTCGGTTCCCGGCAGCAGCGTCTTCTTGCTCAAGTCATTTATATCCACGCACTACGCATGATCCCAGTGAGAGAGCGGCCACATAGACGCCTTTTGTCGTTTGGCACAGGAGGAGCTCGTGCATGGTATCCATGATCATGTCCGAGGCGGCCGTCTTCACGTCGAAGAAATGCTCAACGATTTTTGGTTCAGAGACGGTCGATGTGCCGCTCTCTACGGAATCACGAGATCCACCGCTCCCCTACCCGACTTGATGGTATATACATGTAGCGATCCTCCGTAGAGGGATACAAACACAGAATTACGGTAGGAAGCGACTGCCGTGATGGTGGCATTCGGGATCGATAGTAATTGTGTTGCCTTCACCGTATTCTTTTCCATTTTGCTCGCTGGTGCAGAGATTACGACGATTATCTGTGTTTTCTGCTTTGCGCACACCCGAATTCGGGGGATCCCACCTCCCTTTATCGAGCCATTTCTCTGTGATGGAGTCGATTTTGCAAGAAGACGGCACGTGTATGCGTTCCAACAGGCGCGTGTCCTTTGATTACGTCCCCTCAGCGGTGGATTATCAGCAGAACGTTTCGACATGTTGGTTTGATGACGTGTAGAGTCCAGCCATCCTGACGTTTCAGCGAAAACCGAGTTGCATCGCTAAGGTCGCAGTTTTTCTCGTAGTTAAGGACTAGCTGAACACGCAGCAGATATACGACGAAGCCGTTCGTCTGAAGATTATTACATTGAAAAATCCTCCGTAGCTGTATTCTTCGGGAAACATCATGCGTAGGAGCGCTCCCAAGAAGCGCAAGCACGGAGAGCGGAACCATCACCCACGAAGGGGATCGGAGGAGGTTGCTGAAACGAGGGAAGAACAGGCGATGAAGCCGTTTTGCAAGGACGGTGAGGATCCTCGTTTTGCGATGACGGATAGATTACAACTGTGTCTACAACGAAGACGAGCTGCGCTCATTGGTGTATACTGCGTGGTGCGAGCATATGCTAAAACGCATGTCGAGTGTGGGTGAGGCGTTACTGGTTGTGTTGACCCTAGGGTTGGAGTATACGCTGACTACATTTTCGATCCAGGTGCTGGAGCAGGTGTATGACTTGTACAAAGCGGTCTAATATCCTTGCTTTCCGCAACAACACTTCCTTCACTGTACCCAGTCGACACTGATTTATCTATTGATGAAGAAAGAAATCCCCGACAGCGACATGGAGGACGAGGATTACCTGAGACAGAACTTTCCTGCATGCATGACGAAGAAGGCACTGGTGAGTGCGATCAAGCACTACGAAGGGGCTTTCGAGAACCGCTCCCGCAGCGGGCTGGTGAATCAGCTGGAGACGATCATTTTGTTCCAGATTCGTTGCGAGAGTGTGCTTGTGTTGTCGAAATCAACCATAGACAAGAGCAGCGGGTATACGCAGTTGTTTTACTCTCCGCAGGAGATTGTGGATTCCAAGTTCGCGGACGACGCTTCGGAAATGAAGCAGGAGATTGAACGGAGAGGCCTTCCCTGTCCGAAGTGAGCATCGGCGATTCGCTTCATCGTAGAAAGGTGGCGGAACGTAAGAAGCTCCTGATCAACCTCCTTCGCACGGAACTGGGGGAAGAAGTGCGAACGACCTTTGAAACGGTGGTGCGGCTGATTCTCCGATTCTACAACGCCTCTGCATCGAACACCGATATCTCCTCCTTGCTTTTGGACCTGTACCATATTGCTCGAGACAGCTTGACCAAGGAGGAGAGCAGCTGGATTTGGCGCGTTTGTTGCAAACAGGGCACACAACAGATTAATAGTCCTTAACGAAATAGGTCTCTCCACACTGACACTGGCACTGGTTCTCCACGCTCTGGCAGTAGCAGTTCGTGCCGGCGTCCACATTCACATAGCTCAGTCCACACTGCGCGTCCGTCACGGAGAACACGTGCGACGTCACGCCGCTCTGCAGCGCGTTGCCCGAGAAGTCCACGAAGGCCTGCTCGCTGAAGGTCATGTCGTAGGTGCCGGGCTTGAAATCCTCCGCGGGCTTGATCGTGCACACGTCCTTCGCGCAGCGCACCTCCTTCGCGCTCTGCAGGTTCACCGCCACGTCCTCCTTCTCGCCGCGGAACAGGATCACGCCGCTGCCGGGACGCACGCTCTCGCTGAAGGCGACGCGCACCTGCATGTTGCCGGGCAGGTTCTGCTTGAAGTTCTTGGGCGAGATCATCGTGATGTACGGCTTCTCGTCGTCTGCGCGTCACCACCCTTCCATGCACCTACCGATCTTCGTCGTGAACGTAAACTCGTTCGTCGTGCCGCACTTGCTGCCACTGGCGCTCAGCACCACGCCCGCGGGGAAGAGCACCTGGTACACCTCGCTGCCCATGAGGGACACGCCGAAGACGGAGACGCTCATCTCGTCGGAGTCGATCGCCACATGATCGACGTCCTTCACGTCCACGACCACGCTCGCCTCGGGGTGGTGGTTCTTGGAGCGCAGCTCGATGCTTCCGGAACCCAGGTGGATTCTCGAGCTGAAGGCGATGGTGATGCGCGGCTTCATCTCCACATCCACCTGGTTGAAGGACGGGATGCACTTCTCGGGGACGACGTCCGCGCGGATAGCTAGATGTGAGGCCGCCTGTCTGCGCGCCACGCTCAACGGTCTTAAAGGACACGCTCTTGGTCTGGAGAGCGAACGCCTTCTCGCTGACGGGGACGCCCTTGACGCTGGAGAGGGTCTGGAGCTCGCCGTCCCTCATCCGCTGCGAAATGAAGAACACGTAGACTGTCTTGGCGTCGAGAACGTCGCCGAAGCAGTCGATCACGTTGAACTCAACGGTGAAATCGTTGGCCACTTTGATGCAGGTGGCGGGAATCGAAGTCGTCACACCGGTGTACTGGTTGAGGAGGTAGAAGAACGAATCCAGACCCTGGACCCTCGACACCGCATCGTTGAACTGCACTTTCATGGTGACATCTAAAGGAACATCGGCTTGACCGTCCTGCGGGAAGGTTCCATATGCAAAGAAATCCTTAGCATCTATGCATCACTTCCGCCACTTCGGAGGGCCCACCTCCCACGAACGCAATAGGATCTTCACAGGTGGCATCGCCCGCGTCGCATGCGGCAGATGCGAAAGCAACTAAGCAGAGAAGAGCAACAATTTGTTTCATAACCACCGTTACCATTCAAATAATGCTTTTTACTGCCTCTCGGAATCACGCATAGACGCTGCCATAAGGCCCCAAATTCCATCGGGGCGAGAGTATGGAATTGGGACAGGAAGCCTCCAAACCCAATCTGTTTCCTCGCCCAAATCGCACTATCCGCAACACTTCTCATGGCAAAACTCACTGGAAAGGGATATTCCATCGCGAACCTGCTGATGGACATGTGACTTCCTCGGAATGCGGTGATGGGCGTAGAGTGATGGTGATGTCTATCGTCGTGTTTTTGAATGTGTCCTTCCGCGCCCTTCCTGAAAATGTCACTGTCGTTGTGGTTCCTCACGGTGTAGAAGTATCTTGCGAAATTGGCTTCCGGAATGGGTGCAAATGGCGACATAGACGCTCCCAGTGCAAACGCGGCACCTGCCAACGGGGGCGTTTCTCTCATGTCGGGAACGGGCATTGGTCCTGTCGAAATTCACATTGGTCCGGACGTGGAGGAGGAAAAGAAGCTATCTCCATCCTCCGTTCCTCTCTTCATTCGTCGTACCGTTTTTGAGGAGGCGAGGAAGCGGAATCTCGTTCCGGCAAGCGTTACTGTCGACACGATTGATGTTCCCGCCGTTCTGCGGTCCGCGTCCCGAATCTGTACCTATGTGAACGGAGTGGAGGAAATCTACGTGCCGCCCACGGGCTGTTTGCACATTCAAAGAAATTGAGGCGTAGTCATCCACAACGACGGCTACCCCTACGATATTTCGCTGGTGACCGTCATGCGGTTCGTTCGCCTCGCCGCCTCAACCGTAGACTGCCGGACGTGGCGAAGATCGAGAAGCTGACCACCTACTGGAAGGGGTTGCTGTTTCTCCTCAGCATCATGCGTAGCCCGATCAACGTCTGCGTGTTCGCAGACCCCTCGTCGCAGTCGCGCGCCGCCATCGCGGAGCTGGTGAAGAGCACACACTTCTCTACAACGGTGACGCTGTCGGTGGTGTACTCGCCCTTCTACGGGCTGCTGTACCCCGCCAACCTTCTCAAGAACGTCGCCGTCTCCACCGTCTTCACCACGCACTTCCTCGTCGTCGAGCCCACCATGCTGCCCTCCCGTACGCGCTCCTCTCTCTCCTCACGCATAGCCGGACTCTACGAGCGCCTGCGCAGCGCGCCCGTGCCGCTGCTCTACGAGCCTATCAACCTGGTGACGATCCCCGTAGTGCGCGGCGACGACCGCGCCGCCGTGGAGTCCGTGCCCGCCTGTCTGGACGACAAGAGCTGCGCGCCGACGGAACTGGCGATGATGGTGGGGGCGGCAGCGGCGGCTGAGGCGTAGAACACGGTGCTGGAGACGTCGCCGAAGGATTTCTACGCGAAGCTGCTGGACTGCATGGACAGCGAGTCCGTCTAGTGAGCGCTCATGAGAGGGTTGATGCGCAGCGTGGTGATGCGGCGCCACAACTCCTACGACATCCTCTACGACGAGCACTTCCTCACGAGAGGGTACGACGAGATGGAGCTGATCGAGCAGCTCCGCAGCGACGGTGGGCGCGGCGCGGCGGGCTGAGGCGCAGGGTTCGTGTTCCGCCTGCTGATCGACGGGTTCATGGTGGAGACGGGCGTGGACGCGTGAGCGTAGGGGCGAGGAGTGAGGCGTAGGGCGGTGGAGAGCGAGGTGATGCGCGCGGTGCCCTCCGTCAAGGACCAGTTCATGACGTTCGTGGAGGAGGTGTTGCCGCACAAGCCGAAGAAGAACGCGGACTGCACGGGGGCCGAGGCGGTGCACGAGAAGGTCTCCGGGTTCAAGCTGTTCCTGGACGGCGACCGCGGGAAGAGAGAGCGCGAGATCGCGCCGCTGGTCGAGGAGATGAAGGCGGTGGAGAGAGGGAAGGCGTTCGACCTGGGCAAGCTGGAGGCGAAGGTGCAGGCGATTGCGGCGGCGAGGAAGCAGCGCCAGAAGGAGAACTACTGGGCTGTTTGTTAGAGATATGTTGTGTGCCCGCAGATTGCTCAAGGGCGTTTCGCCCCCACTCTCCAAGTCTGTACGCACATGGTGCACCTCTCTGCGGGGAGGGACTCGGCGCCTCGGTGCATTCCCCTATCCGCTGAGTCTTGTCCCGTCACTGGTGCACACGCACTATATGGCTCCGATAGAGAGGGCATTTTCGACGAACCATAAGGCGTACATGAAGATCGAGTTTGGGCAGTCCTGCTGCGGTGACACCTAGCCTGAAAAAGAAGAAGGAGAAAAAGGACAAGGATTCGAAGGTTGTCCAGCTGAAGCAGTTCTCCGTCGCGCTTGTGGGGCGGACAAACGTCGGAAAGTCCACGCTGTTCAACCGCCTCGTGGGGAGGAGGGAGGCGCTCGTGAGCCGCGTGGAGGGAACGACGCGCGACCGTCGCGAAGGAAAGGGTCACATTTCCGGGCTGGAGTTCACCCTCATCGATACGGGCGGCTACGTGTGTGACAACGGAAAGATCAGTCTGTGCGTTGGAGCGGGGCGTGGTGATGGGTAGGATTGAGAACCAGATCAACAAGCAGACCGAGTACGCAGTCGAGAAGGCCGACGTGGTCTTCTTCCTGCTTGACGGGAAGGTGGGAGTCACGGCCGAGGATCGCGCCATCGCAGCGTTCGCCCTCCTCCTTGGCGTCACGCATAGGTGGCTGCGGTCAAAGCGCAACGTCAAGCAGTTCCCCGTCTTCGCGGTGGTGAACAAGGTGGGAGTGGCGATTGGCGATTCCGCGTAGACGGAGGGCGTCTTCGCCCACACGGACATGGACGGCACCTGCCCGCAGTGGGAAGACCTGCGTGCGGAGGCGTACGGGTTGGGGTTCGGCGAGCCGATCGGCATTTCGGCGGAGCACAGCGAGGGCCTGATCGACATGTTCGAGCTGCTGAAGCCCTTCGGCGACCTGTTGAACCTGAACAAGAAGGCGGACCGCGAGCGCTACGCATTGCTGGAGAAGGAGAAGGCACAGCGCGCGACGACCGAGCAGCCGTACGAGATCGAGACGAATGTGCCGGTGGTAGGAATTGATGTGGGGTATGAGCCGTAGGAGCAGCAGGACCGCGATGACGAGATTCTGCAGCTGACCATCCTGGGCATTCCGAACAGCGGCAAATCGACGCTGCTCAATACGCTGCTGAAGAAGGACCGCTTCATCACGGGAAGCATCCCCGGATTGACGCGCGACACGGTCAGTTCCGAGGTGGTGTTCCAGGGCCGGCGGATTCGCGTTGTGGACACGCCGGGCATCCCGAAGGCGGACGGTGTGCTGCCGCCGTCGCTCAATTCGCTGAGCATCTACCATGCGCACAAGCAGCTGCACTACTCGCACGTGGTGGCGCTGATCTTGGACGGCAGCCGCATCCTCACCAAGCACGACTTGGCACTGGCGAAGGAGGTGGAAACGGCGATTTGGCTTCAGGGTAGATTCTGGACAATGGACGCGGACTGTTCGTGGTGCTGAACAAGAGTGACGTGATGCAGTCTCCCGCGGCAGCGAAGAAGCAGCTCGTCACCTACATGGATCGGTACATCCCGATGGTGGGGCTGAGGGAGCGCGGTGAGTCCTAGGCAGGCCACGTGCCGTCGATCGTGGTCTCCGCCCTCTACGGGACCGGGACGGACGCGGTGTTCCCGCTGGCGCTGACCGTGTTCGATCGATGGAGGACGCGCGTGTCGACAGGTATCCTGAACCGGTGGCTGGACGCCGTGACGTTCCGGCACCCGCCGCCTCGCACGAGCTCGGGAAAGGAGGTGAAACTGAAGTACCTCACGCAGACGAAGGCGCGGCCGCCCAGCTTTGTGCTGTTCAGCAACTCGAAGGAAATCGACAAGACGTACCTCCGCTTCCTCAGTTCTTGTTTGCAGGAGGAGTTCGACCTGAACGGAGTGCCGATTCGCATTTTCGTGCGCGTGTCGGAGAACCCGTACACCGTGGTTTTGAGCGAGCGGAATAATAGCTAGAATCACAAGAAGTCCCCGCGGAACGGGAAGTGAGTCTCTCCTTTAGTGTTATCTCTTTAAGGCGGTGTTTGTTTCGAGGAAAGGGAGCTTGTGTCGGTAAGAAGAATGAAACGCACACCCGCGGGGATTTTGAAACGCGCCGCGAAGTGGAGACGGAGTCCGCTTGAGTGGCGTTCTTTCGATTTCGGTTAGAAAACTAAGATTGGGGCAATTATCGAAGAGAGCGATGATTTCTGTAGGGATTCTCTTCCCGCTGGGAGTGGTTCTCACCTTCTAGACGCTAATTGTTGCTTTATTGCTTAGCTTTACGGTTTCCGCATTCACCGTGCAGTGTGATGCGCCGGACATGGCCGTCTACAGGCCGGTCGTGGCGTTCACCTGCCATTTCTCGGAGGCCGTTGCTTTGCACAATGAAGAGCGAGTGTTCGTTCCTAATATTGAATCAATTTCTCCTCGTAACGGGGAGAGCGACACCTTTGTAGTTGAGGCCAGAGTGGAGGACAATACGCTCGGCGTGCTGACTCTTGTTTTGGGCGCGGGCGCCTTCAAGGGCGGCGAGGAGCTGTCTGAGGAGTACCGTGTGTCTGTCCCCTGTGGGCGTTGGGGCGTGCGGGTGACGCGTAGACGATTTCATCCGTGCCAACGTGGTCGTCACTGCCGCGATCGAGAAGATGTCTATGACTCCGGACTATGCAGTCGTGCGCATTTCCGGCGGCCAGACGGTTCTCCAGCAGGTGCAGACGATCGACGCGATTGCCGTGTTCCCCCCCTGCATGACGGTCCTCGAGGTGACGAGCACCGTTGACTCCTACCTTGTGACGGTTTACGTGAACGATCCTGCGGCGATCCGCTCGAGCACCCTCCGCGTGAAGGAGGGCGTGATCCGCGCCTACTGGGGCTCGAAGCGCAACGTGGAGAAGGACGTGTCGGTGGAGGTGAAGATGGTGCTGCCCGCGGGCGAGCCCATCGAACTGTGGCCCGCGAGCGGCACGCTGTTCGTGCGCGACGCTGAGTTCCAGATGGACGTGACGGCCCTCTTCCAGAACGGCTGCAAGGTCGACGCGTCGTCCTTCAGCGGCATCAACGCGGACGTGGTGTCTGTGGCGGCGGTGGACGAGATGGCGACGCTGACGGCGCGCTTCGTGGACGCGAGCGCTCCCGCGGCGCTGAAGTTTGTGGGCTACGTGGCGAACTCGTGCGAGGTGGCGGCGTACCCCGCGGCGCGTGAAGTGATGGTGGTGAAGGAGGCGGTGCCCCGCTACACGGCGACTTTCGAGAAGAGCGAGCCGGGCTGCGCGAGCGTGCACGTGCGCTTCACGGCGCCGGTGCAGAGCAAGCACGCGGGCGAGTCCCCGCTGCGCGTGGAGTGCAGCGCGGCGGTGGAAACGCGCGACATGCGCATGAACGTGGACGCGATGGGTCTGTTCACGCAGATTGACGCGGAGGTGTGCATCGGCGGCGACTACGGCCTGGTGCACGTGAACGTGGACGCGGAGGAGGTGGCGACGCCGTCGGGCGCGGCGATCGAGCCTGAGGCGGACACGGTGTTCATCATCTCGCGCGAGGTGCTGGTGCTGAGCCTGAAGAGCGACTACTCCGCGCGCCTGCGCAAGGGCGTGTACGCGATGCGCAACGAGCTGTTCTCGCTGACGTTCGAGCCGTCGAACGAGGTGCTGATGGCGGCCTGCGACTTCTCCGAGGCCTTCGCGTCGGACTACCTGGTGGAGCTGAGCGCCACGCGCGTGGGCACGGACGTGGCGGTGTCGGTGCTGGCGAAGTCGATCGACTACCACACGGTGACCTTCGACGCGTCGAAGGTGCGCTGCGAGGGCTCGTTCAACGTGGAGTTCCACCCGACGGAGTTCAAGTTCGCCTATGACCCGTACTTCGTGCCGGGCGATATCCTGATCACCCGCGTGAACTCGTACTATTCGCCGGAGTTCGACTTCGTGCCGCTGCGTAAGGTGTACCCGTGGGACCGCGTGTTCTTCACGGACGAGGGCTGGGTGTACATCGGCGCGTTCGGGTTCTTCGTGGACCACGGCTCGGACGGCTGCATCAGCTGGAGCCCGAAGATGGACGTGGAGGCGGGCTCTGTGCAGCAGTGGAGCTACAAGGAGATGACGGAGTCGCTGAGTCGCGAGATCCCGCGCGAGGTGAGCATCGACTACTCCTTCCAGTACGAGAAGCACGGCTTCCTGCTGGACTTCCAGGACAACCTGTTCATCTACACGACGGACGACCAGGACGAGTCGGCGCGCTACGACTCGAACGACATCCGCTTCATCTTCGGCGTGTACTGGTCCTCCAGCGAGTGGGCGCCGCGCAACTCGACCTACGAGCAGATCACGGCGGAGCACTCGGTGCTGCCCGACGAGCTGACGAGCTACAGCATCGCGCTGGGCCTGCAGGCGCGTCCCGTGCCGCGCGGCGTGAACTACATGAGCATCAACCAGAACAAGTTCACGGCGTTCACGAACACGTACTACCACATGATCGAGAAGATCATCGACCGCAGCTACTGGGAGACCAGCCAGAAGGACCGCTTCCCGCTGTCGCCCACCGTGTCCTACGTGGAGCGCCCCATGGACTTCACCTACGAGACACTGGTGCGTGACGACGTGGCCGTGAGCTTCGCCTTCCGCACGCCGTACACCTTCGGCTGGGACCTCGCGAAGATCGCGATGACCTTCGAGGGCGAGCCGCTGCCCGTCACCGTGGCGGTGGTCAACTTCGTCGCCTACGTGACGGCGCCGCGCCCGACGCGCGAGGGCGAGGTGCGCCTGCAGCTGGAGAAGGGCGCGTTCACGTACACGGCGGACACCACGCCCGCCTACACCTTCGAGAGCGAGAGCTTCATCACCACCTTCATGGTGTACAGCCAGCCGCGCCTCACGCTGGACTTCGACGCGGAGAAGCTGCTGCAGACGGTGACGGTCGAGTCCACCATCGCCTGCCAGCAGTGGGACACGGCGGCCGTGACCGCCGCCATCCTGGTGGAGGAGGAGTCGAACGCGGCCAAGTTCGCCTTCCGCAAGACGGAGCGCGCGGACCGCCTGGAGCTGCCCGAGGGCTTCTGCATCTCCAAGGGCGCGGAGCGCTCGGAGGCCGTGGCGTCGGCGCGCGTGACGGCGAGCTACTCGCCGGTGACGGAGCTGCTGGTGAAGGGCGCGCACTTCACGGTGATGAAGACCAACGAGCCGGGCGCGGTGGAGGCCGTGCTGGCCATGGGCGCCGACTGGGCGTTCGACGAGAGCGCGGCGCGGCTGGGCGAGGACGCGCCGGTGCTGGCGAGCTTCGCGGAGGGCGTGGCCACGCTGACATTCAACCGCACGGTGCCCGTGAGCGCCTGCAACTGCCTGGACTGCGCCTGCGCGGAGGGCTTCAACACGCTGACGCTGCCCGGCGGCCTGTTCACGAAGGGCCAGGAGCGCTCCGTGCCGCGCGCAGGCCTGCGCTGGGACTACTCCGACGCGCCGGTGGACGTGTTGGCGCACGTGGAGCTGCCCTGGGCAGCGGTGACGGGCGAGGCGGTGCACGAGGCGGTGTTCGCCCCGACGCTGGCGCCCGACGCGGGCAGCCTGAGCCCCGCGGAGGCGCTGGTGTTCAGCGCGAGCTGCGCGGGCCTGGGCTTCCGCACGGACAGCGCGTTCCGCACGGTGATCCCCGTGGCGATCATGCACGGACTGTGCGCGTACGAGGTGGTGGAGGGCGCCGTGCGCGACAGCTACGGCAACAGCAACCCCGGCGTGCAGGGAACGGTGAAGTTCGACTTCCGCGCGCCGGTGGGCAACGCGGGCTTCCTGAAGTCGGCGGAGCAGACGGAGGCGGAGCTGACGCGCCACTACTTCTGGAACTCGGACCCCGTGGTGGCCATCTTCTTCGACGAGGAGCTGGTGGACTACAACGCGACGGACTTCTTGGTGACGAGCGACCGCTGCTTCGTGGAGCTGCTGTCGTACGCCATAGAGGACGAGCGCTCCGTGGTCAAGTACGCGCTGCACGACTGCGAGGAGGAGACGGTGGTGGAGATTAGCGTGGTGGCGGGCGTGCTGCTGCGCGACGCGTTCGGCAACGAGGCGCTGTCGGAGGAGGCGGTGCTGCACCTGCCGCTGACGTTCGAGCTGGACACGACGGTGCCGACGGTGACGCTGTCCACGGCCTCGAACCGGCTGTACGGGCACTCCATCGACGTGAGCTACGTGCTGTCGGAGGAGCGCACCACCTTCTCGTGCGAGGCGATCGGCGTGGCGGTGCAGGAGTCGAGCGTGAGCATCGAGACGGTGGGCGAGAACACCTGCCGGTACACCTTCGAGCCGCTGCCCGTGAACGGCACCTACGTGATCTTCTTCGTGCCGGAGGGCCGCTTCTTCGACGAGGCGGGCAACCCGAACGCGCCGTCGAACACGCTGACGCCGCTGGCGCTGAACAAGGGTGCGCAGATCAGCGTGGTGATGCCCGAGTACACGGACCAGGTGCAGACGGAGTTCCAGGTGAACATCGACTACGTGTGGCTGTGTGAGAACTACGAGCACATCTTCCCGTCGACGTTCGAGTACGACCGCGACATCGCGCGCATCGAGAAGACGGGCAGCGTGGTGAGCGAGGAGGGCCGCATCACGCAGACGTTCACGATCACGTTCCAGAACTTCCAGACGTTCCCCGAGGAGCGCTACAAGAACATGGCGATCCACATCCCGTCGATGGTGTGCACGAACGCGCTGGCGCTGCCCAACAGCGCGGTGGTGTTCCACACGACCTTCGACAGCAAGCCGACGGTGCCCGAGTTCGACCTGACGCTGGAGGGCAAGGAGGAGAAGAACTTCGACGTGACCATCAGCTTCAGAGACGTGCTGGAGTTCGGCGCGGAGGAGCCCGCGCACTACGTGAGCGTGCTCTTCCAGAACGACGCCGTGGCGGACTGCGAGGTGACGCGCGAGAAGGTGGAGGGCGCGCACCGCTACAACGCCAGGTGCCCGCTGCACAAGGAGGGCGCGGTGGACGTGACGGTCAACAGCGGCGCCGTGCTGGAGATGACGGGCGTGCCGTCGAAGAACTTCACGCGCACCTTCTACATCGACGCCAGCCCGCCCACGGTGACGCTGGCGCCGCGCCAGACGACGTTCGGTCCGGAGGTGACGCGCGTGGAGGTGGCGATGACACTGTCGGACCCGCTGTCGGGCATTGCGAAGGAGTGCTTCGTGCTGGAGAACACGGAGGGCCTGCGCGTGGACGTGGAAGTGCCCACGGCGGTGCTGATGGGCAACACGGTGGTGGGCGTGACGCTGGCGCGCACCTCGCAGGAGGTGACGCAGGGCTCGTTCAGCCTGTACGTGAAGGAGCACTGCGCGCGCAACCTGCACCACAACTGGAACCTGCGCTCCAACACGGTCACGCTGGACTACGACTACGTGGCGCCCGAGGCGACGCTGAGCTGCCCGAAGGAGAAGACGGTGCTGAACACCATCGAGATCACCGGCGCCTTCAACGAGCCGTGCGCGGAGCTGCAGCCGACCAACATCCAGACGTCGCCGGCCTGCGTGGTGGGCGCGATCGAGATGCTGTCGCCGGTGGCGTTCAGCTTCACGGTGTCCTGCTACGAGCAGGGCGAGTTCGCCTTCTCGCTGAAGGGCTACAAGGACCTGGTGGGCAACGTGGGCCGTCCGAGCGCCGCGTGCAGCGCGAACTTCACCATCGCCGGTCCGGTGGTGATCCCGACGGTGCGCAACCTGGTGGCGGGCCAGTACGTGAACACGCCGGAGTTCGAGATCAGCTTCACGGCGGAGCCGTACTGCCGGTTCATGAACCTGACGAGCGACTTCTACCTGCTGCAGAACGCGAAGGACGTGACGACGACGCAGATCACGGACTGCCACTGGGTGATGACGGGCCGCAACGAGGAGGAGGGCAACGTGCTCATCCGCGTCAAGGACAACGCGGCGGTCGACCGCTACGGCGGCAAGTCGCTGTCGCTGATGGTGAGCTTCATCTCCTACCAGAGCACGCCCGCCGTGGTGAGCGTGGCGCCCAAGCGCTTCGCGGCGCGCAAGACGAGCGACGTGCGCGTGTGCTACGACTGGAGCGTGACGCGCGGCGTGGGCGGTCTGAGAGCGGAGGGCGCCTGCTCAGGCGCGGAGGTGAGGCGCGTGGAGGACAACTGCGCGGTGCTGAGCGTGGCGATCACGGAGGGCGAGCGCTGCTTCCTGTACCTGGAGCGCGACTTCGTGAAGACGCAGTGGGAGCTGGGCTCGGAGGGCCGCTACCTGTTCCTGGACGTGGACGACAGCGCGCCCGTGGTGGACGCCACCATGACGGTGGGCGAGCGCGAGGTGCTGCCCGTGGAGGACGTGCTCAGCGTGAACGCGAACGGCGTGATGCACGTGGTGGTTCCCGCCGGCGTGACGGTGTTCCCGGCGATGCTGGTGTACACGCCGCCGGCCTGCGTGGAGTCCGTGCAGATCGAGCAGCTGGACGAGGTCAAGGTCTCCGTGGCCTTCACCGGCGCCACCTGCGCCGTGGCCTTCAACTTCAAGGCCGGCTTCTTCAAGGACTCCTTCGGCCGCACCAGCCCCGCGCGCCAGCTGACGGTGCGCTTCGATCGTGAGCCGCTGGTGGTGGACATCGCCGTGCCGCAGTACTCGCGCGAGACGCCCATCCGGGCCTGCGCGACCTTCAACAAGAAGACGGTGCTGACCGTGGAAAACGTGATGGCGACCGTGCCCGTCGCCGTGTCGCACACCGCCGCCTGCGAGAACCTGATCGAGCTGTCGCCCGCCGACTCGGGCGACTTCGAGTTCAACCTGGCCAACGTGGAGGACGTCTTCGGCAACGCGCTGCCCGCGATCGCCGCCGTGCCCTTCTCGCTGTACCGCAGCCAGCCCGTGGCCGCGCCCGTGGCGCCCGTGACGCTGTCGACGCTGGCGCGCACGACCGCCGCGACGGTGGTCTTCGCTTTCAGCCAGAAGATGGCCACGCCGCCGAGCGCGCTGGAGGAGCTGTTCGCCGTGGCCGCGCCGGAGGGCGTGCGGGTGGAGGACGTGCTGACGCTGGAGGCGCTGTCCT